>Ga0209635_10001911_pt1 | contig 15721 bp, 13 predicted proteins | sample DeeMarSWOR230_32_FD_187463 | JGI IMG/M metagenome (GOLD analysis project Ga0209635, IMG submission 187463) | Marine sediment microbial communities from White Oak River estuary, North Carolina - WOR-2-30_32 (SPAdes) (version 2) | ecosystem: Environmental > Aquatic > Marine > Intertidal zone >... | reverse complement strand
CCAAATCTTTCTTTTTTCTCTTTTTATTTTAATGGTGAGGTATGACTACAAAAAAAATTACTGAAAAAAAGAAAGAATCTCTTGAAAAAAAATTAGATAGTTTAAAAGAGGAAATAGAAAAACTAAAAAAAGAATTAAATGAAAAAAATGACAAACTCTTACGTAGTTACGCTGATCTTCAAAACTATCAAAAAAGAATAGAAAAAGAAATAACCTGTAAAGAAGAAGAAATACGTAAAAAATATCTCTTAGAAATAATAGATCTTTATGAGTTACTCCAAAAGGCATATGAAAATAGCAATCCAAAAGATGGAATACAAGCTATATTGCAAAACATTCAACATTTGTTGGAATTAGAACAAATAACTGAAATAGATTGTTTAGACAAACCATTTGATCATTACTGTCATTATGCAATTTCTACAATTGAAAAAAATGATTGTAAAGATGGCCAAATTGTTGATGAAATAAAAAAAGGATATAAAATTAGTGATAAAATTTTAAGACCATCACAAGTAGTTGTTGCAAAAAATAAAAATGTAATTAAAAAAGATGGTGAATAAAATGAAAAAGATTATTGGAATAGATTTAGGAACTACAAACTCCGAAGTAGCAGTAATAGAAGCAGGTAAACCAGTTGTAATAAAAAGCTCTGAAGGTAATCCCTATTTTCCTTCAGTTGTAGCTTTTACTAAAGATGGAGAAAAACTTGTTGGTGATTCTGCAAAACGTCAGGCGGTAGTTAATCCTGAAGGAACAGTTATGCGTATTAAAAGAAAAATGGGAACTAAAGACAAAATAAAACTTCATGGGAAAACATATACTCCAGAGCAGATATCAGCATTTATTCTGCAAAAAATTAAAACAGATGCTGAGGAATATCTTGGTGAAAAAATTGATGAAGCAGTAGTTACAGTTCCTGCTTATTTTGATGATGACCAACGTCAGGCCACAAAGACAGCTGGAGAAATTGCAGGTTTCAAGGTCCGTAGAATCATAAACGAGCCAACAGCAGCAGCGCTTGCTTATGGTTTGGATAAAAAAGGTGAGCACAAAATTGCTGTTTTTGACTTAGGTGGTGGAACTTTTGATATTACTTTAATGGAAGTTGGTGACGGAGTATTTGAGGTATTATCAACTAATGGTGATACGCATCTAGGTGGAAGCGATATGGATCAGATATTAGTTGATTATATTGCAGATGATTTTAAAAAGAAACACGGTGTGGATTTACGTAAGGATTTGAAAACTTTACAAAGGCTTATTGAAGCAGCGGAAAACGCAAAAATTGAATTGTCATCAACACTTAAAACCACGATTAATTTACCATATATAACCGTTATAGAAAACGAACCTAAACATCTTGAAATAGAGCTTACCCGCGCATTACTTGAGAGACTTGTTGGTCCAATTGTTGAAAAAACAGTTAAACCATGTCAACAAGCCTTAAAAGATGCAAAATTAAGACCAGAAAATATTGATCATATTGTTCTTGTTGGTGGACCAACTCGTATGCAAATTGTTCAGAAAAAAGTAGAGGAAATATTTAATAAAAAAGCTGAGCGTGGTGTTGATCCAATGGAATGCGTAGCAGTTGGTGCTGCAATTCAAGCAGGTATTTTGTCTGGAGAAGTTGAAAAAGACATAGTTTTGTTAGACGTTACTCCACTTACATTAAGTGTTGAGACTCTAGGTGGTGTTTCAACAGAACTTATTCCTAGAAATACCACTATTCCTACTAAAAAAAGCAAGATATTTAGTACAGCTGCTGACAATCAACCAAGTGTTGAAATCAATGTTTTACAAGGTGAGCGTCCTATGGCTGCTGATAATAAAAGCTTAGGTAGATTCCATTTAGATGGAATACTTCCAGCACTAAGAGGAGTACCGCAGATAGAGGTTACTTTTGATATTGATGTAAACGGTATAATAAATGTTTCAGCAAAGGATCTTGGTACAGGAAAAGAACAATCAATAAACATAACAGGTTCAACGAAATTATCTGATGATGAAATAACTAGAATGAAAAAAGAAGCAGAAGTTCATGCAGAGGAAGACAGAAAACGAAAGGAAAATGTGGAGATTAGAAACAATGGTGATACACTAGCTCATACCGTTGAAAAAACATTAGGTGAGATAAAAGATAAAATATCAGAGGATGAAAGGCAAAATATTGAAAATGGATTAAAAGAGCTTAGAAAGGCATTGTCAGGTGATGATGTAGATGACATAAAAAAGAAAACAGATGAACTATCTGAAATTCTTCAAAAGATTTCAACCAATCTATATCAAAAAGCAGCTCAAAAAGCATCTTCTCAACAGTCTACTGGTCCAAGGGGAGAACCTGCAGATGAATCTTGGTCTGGTCATCCATCGGATAATGATAAAACTATAGATGCAGATTACAAGGTTAAAGACAAGGATAAAAATAAAACAGATGATAAAAAGAAGCAAGATAAGAAATAATTTTCTCTCTTAATTTCATCTTTTTTTATTTATTTTCATTTTTTGTTTTAGATTTTACAACTAAAACAGAGCATGGTGCATTACGAATAACATCGGTTGACACACTTTTGTTAAAAACTCTATCAACACCTTTTGTTTTATCATGATATGCCATGATAATTAAATCATCTTCTTTAGCAATTTTAACAATCTCTTCAGCAGGTTTGCCTACTGCTAATTGTGTTTCAAGATTAATTCCAAATTCTTGTCCAATTTTTTTAAAATTTTCTAAAAAAGCCTCTGCTTCTTTTTTTAGTTTTTCTTCTAAAACAACAGATGATATGAAATGATAGGTATCATTTACCGTAATAATTTTTGCATCTACATCTAGTAATTTAGCTAAAAAAGCAGCTTTTTTAACTGCATTTTTCGACTCTTCGGTATTATCTACAGGAATAATAATGCGTTTTATTTCTTTCATGCTTATTAATGATAATGTATAGTTAATTTAAAAACTTGTATTGTTTTTTATATAATTGAATAATTTTATTATACATATAAAATAAAATTGATATACATAAAATTTAAATTGGAGTAATATATTGTATAAATAGGAGGCGATTAAATTAAATGAATCGAAAATATATAAATAAAATATCAGTAATAGTATTAATTGCCCTATTTATTCTATCTAGTTTTATATCTGTAAGTGGAGTAAAAAATCATTTAGAAATACCAGAAAATGTAATTTACACAAATACTTTTGATATTATACCTGGGGCACCTACAAAAGATGGTATTTGGACCCTTTTAATTTATCATAAGGGTGAATGGAATGGTCATGCATATGAAGGAGTTTGGACTTTTGAAGTATCAACACATATAGGCATGACCGCTGAAGAAAAAGCCCAAGCGATGAGAACTGCAATAAATAACAAGCAGGGCTGCCCGCTTTCTGCAGGTGGTGCAGGAACAAGTGTTAGTGTATCATCTGAAAATGGTCAGATTGTTAGATATTCTAGTAAATCAGATGATGGGCAAAGCATTCATGGTACTCAACCTCAACTTTCAGCTTTTTGTTTTACAGGTACACCTTCATCAGGCTCTGTAATGGTTGATATAGGTGGTTTTATTGCTTCAACCACAACTGATGGAAAATCCTTAAATCAGATTCATAATGATCTTTTTACTCAGTTGCAAATTCATGGTTTTTTTGTAATTATGGATACTTCAGGGCTTGCTTTTTATGTAGTGGGTGTTTACCCAAGCACTGGTATTGATTCAGATGATACTTGGCTTACATCAATGGTTGAATTTTTATTAGATTTATCTGTTGAACCATTTGGTATTTATGTTGGTATGCAAGAAGATATGGTAGGTGCTTCAGAAACAACGGTCAATATTGTTTTTAATTTCTTGAATTTTAGATGTGTATCAGATACTTATAAAATTATTGTAACAGATGAATTAAGCTGGGAAATTGATCCTACTTATGAAGAACAAGGATTCACACCTGGTCAAAAAAAATCTCGTGTATATCATGTAACTATTCCTGCTGGAACAGTTAATACTACCAATGTTGTTAATGTTACTATTGAATCATTATCCCAACCTTGGATAAACTGCTCAGGTTATATACAGATTATTGTAAACAATCCTCCTAGTATAACAATAATAGATGGTATAACAAATGGCAATCCAGGCATAGAATATCAATACAATTTCACAGCAATAGACCCAGATGGAGATGACATTTATTACAATATTTCCTGGGATGATGGAAATATTACTGGTTGGATTGGACCGTATTCTTCAGGTGAAAAAATAGTTAAAAATCATTCTTGGAGCCAAAGGGGAATATATATAGTACAGGCAGCTGCAAAAGATGAAAATGGATTGCAAGGCTCATACGGTACATTGACAGTTACAATACCTAGATCTATATCAAAAGATACAATAATATTTCATATACTAGAACGATTTTCGCATATATTTCAAAAAATTTGTTATCTTCTTTTTTAATTTTTTCTAAATTTTTTTTATTAACCCATTAATTTTTCATAATATTTTGAACTACCTGTGTTGATAATTTCTGAAATAATTTGTTCAGTTTTAGGTCCAACACCTTTTATTTTTTGTAAATCGCCTTTCATACTTGATAAAGGTTTATGTAATTTTGTTATTGAGTTAGCAGCAATTCTATAAGACGAGCGTTTTCCTTCTAAGTTTAATAAATAATCCAAATGTTCAAGAATAACAACTACAAGATCATTTTCATCCAGAACATCATTAACCAATTTTTGAGTTTATACTCATTTTTAGTTAGACCTGAATAAAACCATTAACCAATCATAGATCGTTGATTATAACGCATTTCTGTGAGTTTTATGGTGCAATTTTGGTATATGCACTATTTAGAATATGGTTATTCTACAAAAAAGCTAGTTATAATAACCAACTTTTACCCTTTTAAGTGATTATTTTATCTTAAACAACTGAAGAAAAAATTTAAGTATAATAAAATATATTACAATTTTGGAGAAAAAATATTTTTTATTGAGGAGGTAAAAAATGAGAAAAAATTTTGTGGGAATATTGATTTGTATATTGTTTTTAATTAGTGCTTGTTCTAATGTTTCGATTGCCAAACCGCAAAACCCTAAAAACAGATTTGGCGATATTGTAATAAGATTTACATCAGAATGGGCTGATATTACAGTTAATAATATACCACCTGACACCGAATATATATCAGGTTTAGAATGGGTAAGCACTTTGTTTATAGATTATTCTCAGGGAGAGATATATGAATTTGATGTATTGATAAATGTGCAGGTGGATTGTGGTGATATTAATTTCTGGTCTGCTAGTGAAAATGGTAATGGTCACTTTGATATTGTTTATATGTATCCAAATGAGCCACCTAATTTTTCTGATAGTGTAACTAAAATTATTCCTAAAGGTAACTATTATATTAGTTTTGATGTATTCGTATATGTTAATGTATATGAATATATAAATGGTCAAAAGATATGGTATAATTATGTAGAAGACTATTTTTCCTATTTTGGTCATATAAGAATGAGCTCTTCTTCCAATCTTAATTAAAGATTATTTAAGGAGATATTACGAAGTAGAGGGAGGTTATCTACTTTTTTACTTCGTATTATATCCGAAATTTTTTTTTCATCTTTTTAGTAGTAAATATTTTTTTTGGAGAAGTTTTTAAACAGATATTTGTTTTAATATTTGGAAAAAAGGGAGGATAAAAAATGGTTGAAAATAGTTTATTTAACCCTGATTTTACTTTTATAATTGTGTTTTTAATTTTATGTATAATAGGTGTAATTTATTTTTCTGTTTTAACATATCGCCAAAGAAGAAAATCATTTGAATTAACTATTAATAGTAAAGAAGAACTTTTAAAAAAAATTAATCTTTATTTAATAAAAATTGGTTATCATCTTGAATCAGATAAAGAAAATTTAGTTTCTTATAAAAAATATTTTACAAGAATTGGAATAACTATTGATAAAGATAAAGCTATACTTACAGGACAAGCGTATATAATTCAGCGATTAATTGATAAATATAATGAAAATAAATAATATTTAAGGCAGGAAAAAACATGGAGAAAAAAGAATTAGGTTATATATTGCTTGCTTTTGCAGGATCATATATCTTTTTTGGATTAGATGAAGTTATGAGTGACTATTCAGTAGATATAAAAAAAATTTTTGGTTGGTTAACAATTTTGATAGGTTTAATGTTTATTATATTTGCAATTAATTATTTACGCAAAAAAGATTAAACTTTTTTATTTGAAATACTATGTTAATGATTATCACAATTACTATACAAAAGTATATAAATACCTTTCAAAAACTGAAAAAACCATAAAAAATATGATTTTAATGTTACGCCTATAAAACATTAAACACAATTGTGTGCACATCCTCTATATAGATTCATGCTATTGCATGATAAAAACCAAGAATCAATTCTATTATATTTTCTTAAAATAGATTTTGATTCTATTTCTTTTATTTTCATTGTTTTTTTGTATAAATTCAACCTATTTATAATCATTTAACTATTTTCATTAATAAACTATATAAATTAGTTCTTTTATCTTAAATAATATATTATAATAATCAGTGAAATCAAATCAAAACTAGTAAACGGGGGTAAATAACATAAATAAAAAAACTCTTATCTATTTATTTGCAATAATTTTTTCATTAATTTTTGTAAATATAATACAAGCTGAAACTATAAATATTAAAACACAAAAAAAAGAATTTAATTGGGATGATTCAAATAGTTTACCTATTTGGTTAACAGAAGATGAAAAATTAAAACTTGATGAAATTGGTAAAAATTTTCAACCAACTAGTCCTCCTCCTTTACCTATTAGACAACCTGCAGAGTTTGAACCAATGGAAGGAGCTCTTATCAGATATCCATTTGGTATATCCTATCAAATTATTGCTGAGATGGCAGAAGATGAAAATATTGTTACTATAGTTGCCAATAACAATGAAAAAACTTATTTGCAAACACAATACCAAAACTATGGTATTGATTTATCTCATTGCAGTTTTTTAATAGCACCATCTGATAGTTATTGGACAAGAGATTATGGTCCATGGTTTATTTTCAATGGAGATGATGAACAAGGTATTATTGATTTTATTTATAATAGACCTAGGCCTAATGACGATCAAATACCAGCTAAATATGGTATTGATCAGGGAATACCTGTTTATGCAATGAACCTGGAAACAGCTGGTGGCAATTATATGACAGATGGACAAGGAACTGCTATTTCAACAGATTTAGTCTGGAGCGAAAATCCAGGTATGACTCATGAGCAGATTAATCAGATGGTTCATGATTACCTTGGAATAAACACATATCACGTTGTACCAGATGTAAATAATGAATACATAAAACACATTGACTGTTGGGGTAAATTTCTTTCTCCTGATACTATTTTAATACGACAAGTACCACCAACTCATTCGCAGTATGATGAAATTGAAGCAGCAGTTGATTATTTTGAATCACAAAAATCATGTTATAATACAACTTATCGTGTTGTAAGAGTTTATACACCGGGTAATGAACCTTATACAAATTCATTAATATTTAATGACAAGGTTCTTGTTCCAATAACAGGATCACAATGGGATGATGATGCCATTGCAGCATATCAAGCAGCAATGCCTGGATACGAAGTCCTTGGTTTCGCAGGTTCTTGGCAATCAACTGATGCTCTTCACTGTAGAGTTATGGGTATTACAGACAGATACATGTTATACATTGAACATGTACCTTTATATGGTGATATAAATGGTGATAATGGCGTTGATATACAGGCGAAAATCTTTGCTTATAGTGATGAGAATCTTGTCAGTTCTAACACCTGTGTTTATTGGAAAGTAGAAGGCGGAGATTGGGATACTATCCAATTGCAATCACTTGGGAACAATATTTACCAGTCAACAATACCGCCATTAGAAAATGGAACAAATGTGTATTACTACATCCATTCAGAGGACTATTCAGGAAGAAAAGAAAACCACCCATATATAGGCGAATCAATGGCTTATAACTTTACTATGCTTAACACAAATAGCCCCCCTGATAAACCAGAAAAACCATCAGGTTCAACTGAAGGATTACCCGATGTGGAATATATTTTTAATACAAGTACAGTTGATCCAGATAATGATCAGGTTTATTACAAATGGAACTGGGGTGATGGTAATACTAGCAACTGGTTTGGTCCTTATGAATCAGAAGAAACAGTTAATGCAAGTCACACATGGAGTCAAAGAGGAACTTATCTGATAAAAGTAAAGGCAAAAGATCATTTTGGATTTGAAAGTGACTGGTCTGATGCAGCTAGTATAATTATTCCTAGATATAAAAACCAAAATTACATTTTTAATATTAAATTATCTAGATTTTTACAATATTTATTTATAATTTATAGAAATATGTTAAAATAAAATTTTATAACTAAAAGTAATTTTTTTACTTATATTATACAAAAAATTTAAATCAAGATAATCTATTAAATTTTTAAATAAATGAACTGATTAAAGGGAGGAAAGTAAATATGAAAATTTATAAAAAATTTTTAGCAATTGGAATTATAGCGCTATTTTTTGGAGTATATGTTGCAACAGCTAAAAATTATGAGGAATTACAAAAAAAATATGAAATATTATCTAATGTTTTTAAAGAACATGTATCTGCAGGTGAAGTATTTCCTCCACCAAGTTGGTCAATTGAGCAAAAAGATACTTATTCAACTTGGTTTAAATATGTTGAAGGTACAACCAAAAATGCATTATGTACAAAGATTGGTTCCATAGGATTACAAGATGAAAAACTTATAACCTGCACTTTGAATTGTACTGGATTAACTGGTGTTTATGTTAAATTTGATAAATATTTCTATAGTGGTTCTTCTAGTAATACTATAGCTTCAGTTTCTTTTAGTATTGATGACGGCAGTTCTTGGATTCTACTTAAGTCGTGGACTATAACAGACATACTATCAACTGAATTATTTAATATGCCATTGGCAGATGGCAAAGACCATGTGAAATTAAGATGGAGATTTGTAACTACTATTGATAATGATAAATCTGATTACTACTGGTTTGATAATGTATATATTGGTAATAATATAACAACTCTTTATGAAACAACCTTTGATGAAAGTATTGATGATATTACAATTGATCTATCACCTGGGATTTATCCCCAGGCAGATTTTATTTTAAAATTTACAAATGATTGTTCTCAAACACGTTATAGTATAAAATACCTGGTTAATTGGACCAATTCATTCTCAATCCCACCAAAATATCCATCTGGATTTGTAGAAGGAATAGTTAATATTTCAGCTCCATTTTCAACAATAACAGTTCAATCAGGTCCAATGACTACAGTGGGTTTTATAGTGATTGCTAAAATTATTATTACAGCTACAGCAGATTGTGCTACATCAGAATCAAAAAATGCGTTATTGATTAAGTTTGGAGAAATTAAGATTATAGTAATTTCTTTAGTAAAAAACTAAATTTTTTAATCTTTTTTTAATCTTGTATATTATTTATCAAAAAAATATTAATATAATAATTTATATTTTTAATATTGTTTTTATATCTTTTTACTTCATATATTTTTTTGATAAAATTTAAATTATGATAACCCATTAAATGTCACAAATTAGGAGATAGCTAATTGGGGGAGGAAAAATATTAAGAAAAAAATGATTAACAAAGTACTGGTTTTTGGGATTATATTGTTTTTAGTTATAGTAAATAATATTTCATCAATGGAAAATATTACAGAAGAAAAACAAATCTCAAATGATAAAGGTAAACCTTTTGAGGGATATACACTTTTTAGTCCAATACGATCCACGAGAATCTTTCTGATTGATAACAAAGGAAAAATTGTCCATACCTGGGAAGCAAAAGAATTACAAGGTATGGCTGCTTATCTACTAGAAAATGGAAATCTTGTTCATAGTTGTTCTAATGGTAATATTTCGGATTTTATTGGGGGTGGGTTTACTGGATATGTAGAAATAGTAGATTGGAATGGAACACTTATTTGGGATTTTGAATATTCATCAAAATATTATAGACTACATAATGATATAAAGCCTTTACCCAATGGTAATATTTTAATGACTACTTGGGAAGTAAAAACAGAAGAAGAAATTAATAACGCTGGTTGTAATCCTGATTTAATTGAAATTTGGGGGTTATGGACAGATTATATAATTGAGGTGGATCCAACAAAGCCTGATGGCGAAAACATTGTCTGGAAATGGCATGTTTGGGATCATTTAATACAAGACTATGATTCAAATAAAGAAAATTATGGAAACATAAAAGATCATCCTGAATTAATTGATGTAAATTATCGTGGTCTTAAAAGACCTTATCCAAGTTTGGTTACAGACTTGGTTCATGTAAGTTCTCTTGATTATAACCAAGAGTTTGACCAAATTTTGGTTAGTGCACGAAATTTTAATGAAATTTGGATTATTGATCACAACACAACAACAGAAGAAGCAGCAGGTCATACAGGTGGAAAATATGGTAAAGGCGGTGATCTTCTTTACCGGTGGGGAAATCCAATAACATATGATAGAGGTAATAAAAAAGATCAGATATTATTCATGCAACATGATGTATGTTGGGTTGAAAAGGGGTGTCCTGGAGAAGGGCACATTACAATATTTAATAATGGTATTGGACGCCCAGGGTTTGATTTTTCTACTGTTGATGAAATTGTTCCACCTGTTGATAGTAATGGTAATTATTATTTAGAACCTGATTCTGCATATGGTCCAGAAAAACCAGTTTGGACATATAAACATAAATTTCTGCTTCTTTCCCATGCACCTTATGTTTCAAGTGCACAAAGGCTTCCAAATGGAAACACACTAATTTGTTATGGGTGGTGGAGAGGTCATTTTATAGAAGTTACTCCGGAAAAAGAAGTTGTTTGGAGATACTTGAATATATTTCCATTGCCTATGTTTCATTTAAATAAAGTTTTTAAAGTTAGAAAATACCCTGTGGATTACCCAGGTTTAGGAAATCTATTAATAGATTTTAATTAATTTAAATTGTTTTTATTTATCTTCGTCATGACTCTATTTAGGTTTTATAATTTTTAATTAAATAGATTTTAAATGTTTATTTAACATTATAAAATATAAACATTATTTAACAAGCAATATTTAAAATAAAAATAGTTAAATTAAAAAATGAGTAAAACAAATTTTGTTTATTTTTTTTTCAAAAATATCTTTTAATTTTTAGTATTTTTCAAAATGAAATCATTTTATCAATTTTTTTTATTTTAAAAAATTTCTAAATCCTAAAAAAACAAGTTTATTCAATTCTCATCCAAAGACTGCATCCTTCCTGAGGCAAAAGAGGTCTGGTACTAACTAATTTAAAAGTTCCAACAACAATATTTCCAGTTCCTTGTGGGTATTCAATAATAGATCGTGCACCCTCATTTTTTATGTTTCCAAAACCATTTGATTCTTCGCCTATTCCATCTTTAACAATTGGCAACCAATCTGTTCCATTGTAACACCAGATTTCACATCCATCAGTTTGTGGTTCCATTAAATTAACAAATTTACCATTTGCTGTACCAACATAGAGTTTATTATCAGATGTAACAGCCATAGACCAAGCATACTTATTCAAAGGATTACCAAAACCACTGTAGGTTTTATCACCAGGTCTTGTTCCTGGTGCTTTGGCGCTAATAACTGGTGTCCAATTTATTCCATTATATTTCCATATTTCACAACCTTTATCCAGAACAAGGTTTGCTGCAGTACCAACATACAACTCATCATTATAAACAGCCATAGTCCGAATACCATAATTTTCTGGATCACCAAAACCATCCTGATAAACTCCTTCAAAACTACTTGGAAGGTCCACCTTAGTCCAGTTTTTACCAGAGCTTGTGCGCCATAGTTGACAACCCATACCTTTATTTGAAAAAAACTTGTAACAAGAATTAAAAGTCCCTACATAAAGTTGATTTTGGAAAACCTCCATATTCCAAATATAAGTGTTACTTACACCTTTTAATAAATCAGAAATAGACATGTTTTGTTTAAATCCGTGTGCAACAACTCTCTCCCAATGCAAACCATCTTGGGTTCTCCAAATTTCACAACCACCAAAAAATGAGTAACCCCAATTCATGGTGCCTGCATATAGATAACCGTTGAACACTTCCATACTGGATATTCCAGCATTATTAAAATTACCAAATCCACCTTTTACAAAAAGTGCATCATGTCCAACAACTTGCTCCCATTCATTCCCATCATATCTCCAAATTTCAGCTCCTTTTCTAAAAGGGTCCTTCAAACTTCCAAGAGGAGTATTCCAAGTTCCAACATACAATTTATCTTTAAACTCAATAATAACAGTTGCAAGACAATTAAATTTATAATTAAAACCTGCTTTCATCCCAGTTATAGAATTATCTCCTACAATCTGTGTCAAAGAGTCAGTAGTAAAATTATATTTCCAAATTTCGCATCCTTCACTACGTCTTACCAGTAAATGTAAAAACTTTCTAAAAAAATTATCTCTAAGTAAATTTTTCAATCTATAAATTGTTTTAAGAAAAAAAGATCTATTTAAAAATTTAGGAAGTTTATTTGGTAATAATTTAGACAAATATTCAAATAATTTTGGGAATCTATCTTCAAGAAGCTTTGGTAATTTAACATTTTGTGTCCCAATATAGAGTTCACCATTGTATACAGCCATTCCCCTAGTTGCTAGATTAGTATTTTTTCCAAATCCATTGTCAGTTATTTGCTTCCATTCAATTTCTTTAATTATTTGTTGTTTATTTTCCAAATCAAGATTTTTTTGTAAATTAACTTGTATATATTCTACATCTGCAAAAACATTCGGCATTATAAGTAAAAATATTATTATAATAGATAATGCTATTTTCAATCTAAATTTTTTTGTAAACATCTTTGAGTTAAACATTTGCTTAATTTCCCCAGAATATAAAAGATATTTATTAATTTAAATAATTATCGGTTAGTAAACAATTTTTAAAATTTTAATTTTTTATTAGTAAAGAAATCAGATTAAAAACGAAAATTATAAATAGGACATTAACAATTGTTAATATTATGGGGTCTAGTCTTGGAAGTTTAGAATAAACTCTTTTTCTCATATTCTTTCCTTCCTCCCTCAAAAAAAACTCCTAGACCCCAATATTCTCAAATTTTTATAATTAAAATCATTGTAACAAATAGTGTTTTTTATCATAACATTTAAATTAAATTACTTTATAACATATTTCAAGATTGGAATCATTTTTCAATGGGAGGAAAACAAAATTATGAAAAAGAAAATAATATGTTTATTTTTTATAATCATTTTTTTAATTAGTAATTTTTTTATTATTCCTTTAATAAATGCAAATACTCAAACAAATTCTTCTTTTTCCAATGAAAATAATATAATTGAAATGATAAATCAGGTTAACAAATCGATTATTTTTAAATATCATGATGGTCTAATGGCTTTTGGAGCTAGATATACTGGGTCAGAAAATTGTACCCTTGCAGCAGAATATATATATAATTGTTTTGAAAATTTAGGTTTAAATGTAACTTATCACGATTGGAAATTAAGTGGTTATAAAAGCTCAAATATCATTGCAACTCTACCTGGAAAAGACCCTGATAGTAATGCTATTTTTATAATATCTGCTCATTATGATTGTTCCGAGAGTTCTATGGGTGCAAATGATGATGGGTCAGGTGTAGCAGGCATGCTTGCTATTGCTGAAATTATGAGTAATTATTCTTTTAATCATACTATTAAATTTATTGCTTTTTCAGGGGAAGAAATTGGAACCTACGGTAGTCTTACATATGCTCGTGATGCTTATAAAAAAGGAGATAATATTGTTGCAGTGATTAATGTTGATATGATTGGTTATGCAGTAACACTTGAAGGAGGTAAACTTATTTCATTTATGCATCCAGAAAGATCTACTTGGATTTTTGATTTTGCAGAAACAGTTAGTAATGATTATTATGATTTTTTTAAACTTTTAGTTGAGTCAAAACCTAATCATAGAGGAGCAGATCATCAAGCATTTGTTGATTATGGATATGATGGAGTATGGGTTGTGCATCATGATATTTATCCTTGGTGTAACACACCTTTAGATACTCCTGATAGACTTAATTGGAGTTATCAAGTTAATGCAACCAAGTTTCTAATTGCGCTTATGGGTGAGATTTCAAATAAACCAATTGATGTACAAGCAGTTATTACTGCTCCATATGAAGGATATTTGTATATTCTTGGTTTTCCATTAATTAGTTTAAATTTTTTGAAAAATGGTTTTTCAGGTGTTAGAGGTATTACAATAATTTTTGGAAATGCAATGGCTAAAGTTGATATTATTTCAAATGAGGAAATTGATCATGTGATATTTTGTTTAGATAATGATTTTTTATTTTGGGATTCAGATCCACCTTATGAATGGAAAATTATTGGTTGGTTTATAACAACTGCAATTGGTAGACATATTTTAAGGGTATTTGTATATACAAACTCTGGAAAAATGGGATATGATGAAATGGATCTTTTTATGTTGACAAAACCCCAATATAAGGGTAAATGGCCTCCTTCTCAGCCTTGTAATCCATATCCTGAGGATGGTGCAATGAATGTATCTGTTGAAACTAATTTAAGTTGGGATGGTGGGGATTATGATCCTGGTGATTTTGTTTATTATGATGTTTATTTTGGTACTAGTTCGGTTCCTCCATTTAAAGAGAAGATAGGGCCTTTTAGATGGGATCAGGTAGATATTGTTTATGAGTTGCCGGATTTAATCTCTAATACAAAATATTATTGGAAGATAGTTGCAACTGATGTGCAAGGGGCTTCGTCAAAGGGTGAGATTTGGGTATTTACAACAAAATAATATTATAAAATGTACGACAAAAATTCTTTAATTTAGATTTCAACACACATTCATGATAATTAAGACTTTTATTATTGATTATAGGATTATAACACAGCTCAATCTCTCTTTTTCTATTTTATTTTTAGTAGATTTTTAAATAAAATCAGATTTAAATGGAAAATTAAATGTATAATATTGTACATTAACGTACATTTATTGCAAATTATTATATAGTAATTTGCTATAGTACTATTAATAAAAAAATAATGAATATTTAACAATAGGGAAAAATATGCATAAAAGATACCTAAAATTTGGAGTATTATTCATTTTTATGTTTTTGATAATTACTCCAATAACACTTGGAAAAAATATTATTAATTCAAATACTACAAAAAAATCACCTAATCCTATAATTCATGGAAATATTCTATTTGTAGGTGGAATTGGACCTAGTAACTATACAAAAATACAAGATGCTATTGACAATGCTAGTTTTGGTGATACTGTATTTGTTTATGACGATTCATCACCTTACAATGAAAACTTGATAATCAATAAAACTATAAACTTGATAGGAGAAAATAAAGAATCAACAGTAATCAATGGAGACTCAGAAAAAAACGTAATTGTAATATTAGCAGAAAACGTGCATATTTCAGGATTTTCTATACAAATGACTGGACCGGATGAAGGTACTTCTGGGATTTCTATTCTTAAAAACTTTAGTTTGATTTCAGATAACATT
>Ga0209635_10001909_pt1 | contig 15722 bp, 9 predicted proteins | sample DeeMarSWOR230_32_FD_187463 | JGI IMG/M metagenome (GOLD analysis project Ga0209635, IMG submission 187463) | Marine sediment microbial communities from White Oak River estuary, North Carolina - WOR-2-30_32 (SPAdes) (version 2) | ecosystem: Environmental > Aquatic > Marine > Intertidal zone >... | reverse complement strand
GTACGTACTGCAGCCCGAATATGTTGATCTTCTGGGTGACGAACCTCGGTATCAGGAACTGTTGCGCAAGATCGGCCTTCCGATGGAGGAATAAAAATGATCGGTCTAAACATCTCCCATTATAAAATCCTCGAAAAGCTCGGTGAAGGCGGTATGGGGGTAGTCTATAAAGCTGAAGACACTAAACTCAAACGCACCGTTGCCCTGAAATTCCTGCCTCCGGAACTCACCCGCGATCCTGAAGCGAAAGCACGCTTTATCCGGGAAGCCCAGGCCGCTTCATCTCTAGATCATCCTAATATATACACCATTTATGAAATTGATGAGACCAAACCTGCACCCGGGGAGCCGGGTGAGGGGCAGCTGTTTATTGTTATGGCTTGTTATGAAGGTATGACCTTAAAAGAAAAGATCAAAGATCAAAGATTAAAGATTAAAGAGGCAATTGATTATGCGATTCAGATTGCACAGGGATTAGCCAAAGCCCATGAGAAGGGAATTGTGCACCGGGACATCAAGCCGGCGAATATTTTTATAACCACTGATGGGATAGTTAAAATTCTCGATTTTGGCCTGGCCAAGTTAACGGGACAGGCCCAGGTCACTAAAGATGCCTCAACCCTGGGCACAGTCGCCTATATGTCCCCGGAACAGCTTAGTGGGAAAGAAGTGGATCAACGGACCGATATCTGGTCTTTAGGAGTGATTCTGTATGAAATGCTTTGCGGTGAACCACCTTTCAAAGGGGAATATGAGCAGGCAGTGGTGTATTCCATTCTCAATGATACACCCAAAAGTGTACAGCCGAACATCGATGCCGACCTTGAGCGAATCGTGAATGTATGTCTTGCCAAAAATGCCACCAGCCGCTATCAGCAGATGACTGAGCTTATGACCGATTTGCGATCACTGGATCTGCAAGGAGAATTCGGGAACGCTCACTCTCATTCTGCTCAATCCTTACTTCCGCGACGATGGCTCCCCTATTTCTTTGGCATTGTTATTCTCGTACTTGTTCTGATCACTGGATATTTCTGGTTTCTGCAAAAGCCTCCTCCTGGTCACCGACAATCGATCGCAGTCCTGCCGTTTATTAATTTAAGCGATAGCAAGGAAGATGAGTATTTTAGCGACGGGGTGACCGAAGAGATCATCAATAATCTCACCCATATCAGAGACTTGCGGGTCATAGCCCGCACCTCTTCCTTCGCATTCAAGGATAAACAGGAGGACGTCCGTGAGATCGGAAAAAAACTGGACGTTGAGCACCTGTTGGAAGGGAGTATAAGAAGAGCGGGAAATAAGTTGCGTATCACCGCCCAGCTGGTCAAGGTCTCCGACGGAAGTCATATTTGGTCGGAAAAATTTGACCGGGAATTTGAGGATGTGTTTGCCATTCAGGATGAAATTGCCCTGGCTATCGTCGATAAACTGCAACTTGATCTGTTACCTTTAGAACATGAACATCTGATTAAACGCAATACCGACAATATTAATGCCTATAATGATTATTTGAAAGGCCACTTTTTCTGGAATAAGCGGACGGCGGAAGGATTTGAAAAAAGTATTCAATATTACCAATCGGCCTTGCAAAGAGATCCTGAATTTGTCCTGCCCTACACTGGTTTGGCCGATGTCTATGCCTCCCTGGGCTGGTACGATTTTCGACCCAAAAAGGAAGTTTTCGCTATTGCTTTATCCTATGCCACCAAAGCATTAGAAATCGATGATCAGAACGGACAGGCCCATGCCACCATGGGTAATTATAAAGCCTGGTGTGAATATGACTGGAATGCAGCGGAAAAGGAGTATCAACAGGCTTTACAACTCAATCCATCCGATGCCGAGACACATCATCAACTCGCTCATATATTTGAGCTTCGCGGCCTGTTTGAGCAGGCCATCGAGGAAATGCAAATCGCTGTTAATCTGGAACCGTTTACGGTCAATTTTAATACCTGCCTGGGTCAAATTCTGTTTTATGCCGGACAACTCGAACGAGCAAACAAGGTTCTGCATAGATCATTAGAGATCGATTCAACCTACTTTTGGTCCTATTATTGGCTGGGGCGGGTTTATCATGCCAGTGGTAAAGTAGAAGACGCCCTCAGAATATTAAAAAAGGCAGGCAAATTTCCCTCGATACAGACGATTTCTCTGGGAACCAGCAGTTATATCTATGCCCGATTAGGTCATACCGGGCAGGTATTAAAAATACTCGATCAATTGCTGAAAATGTCAGAGGATCAGATTGTTGATCCCCTTTACATTTCCTGGATTTACCTCGGACTCAACGATTGGGAAAATACCTTCTATTATCTGGATCAGGCTTATGAAGGATTGTCTTCCTACCTGCCAATGATCAAAGTCGATTCATTCTATGACACCTTGCACACTGATGTCCGTTTCAGAGAATTACTGCGGAAAATGGGGCTGGAAAATGAAAAAACATCGGAGAATAAAAAATGAAAATACTGACAATGTTTTTGACGTTTACAATGATTTTATGTTTTATTGTTGCCTGCCTGGACAAACAAGCCATGTCAGAGCTTGAGGGATTCCGGGCTCAGAAGGCGATCGAAGAACAGAATAAAGTAGTTATTCTTAAATGGCTGAATGAGGTCAATCGGGAGAATTTTGAACAGGTGTTCGATGAATTATGGACGAAGGATTGCAAACAGTATCTGAATTCAAATCCTGAACCCTATGAGTATGATCAATTCAGACAAATGATTAAAAATCTATATTCGGAATTTCCCGTCATCTCTCACGATGTGCAAAACATCTATGCCAAGGGAGATAAGGTAACAACCATATTTTCGGCGCGGGTAAAGCATAATACGGATTCCTTTGGTGTCCCGGCAACCGGCAGGGAATTGAAATGGAAGGCAATTGCAGTATTTCAAATTTCCGACGGAAAAATTAAAACCAGATGGGAGGTGGCAGACCTGTTAAGCATGTATGAACAACTTGGCATGGAGCCTCAAATGAAGGAAATGAAGAAATAAAGGAAAACATAAAATGAAAGCGATCAGTATGATTTTACCTTTAGTAATTGTTCTTTCACAAGAATCTGTTCAGATGGAGAAAATAGAATAGCGTTAACACAGAAAAGAGGCGAAATGAAAAAACAAGCTTCCTTGAGTAAATTAGATCATCCGGGACAAACCGTCTGCAACGGCAACTGTAGCAGGAGGTCGTTTATTTCAAAAAGTGCCCTGGGATCAATGGGCTTCCTGTTTATCCCGGGATTGGCAGTCACATATTCTCATATTTATCATGGAACTAAGAAAAAAGAAGAAATTTACAAACAACTCCATGAACTGGTGGATAAGTACTATCCCCTTTACGGAACCTGCTCCCAGAGCAGTTTCCATGCATTGAATGAAGTATTCGGTTTACATGCGGAAAATATTATTAAAGGGTTGGTTTCATTCCCCGGGATTGCATTGCGGGGCGAAACCTGTGGCGCTGTTACAGGCAGTTTGTTGGCCATCGGGTTGGTTTTTGAAAGGGAAAACATTGACAAAGAACGGAAAAGATTATCCCGTGCACCATCATTCAAATTTTGTTCTGAATTTGAAAAAGAGTATGGTACTACTCGATGCAGGGACGTTATAGAACATCTAACCGGTAAAAAATACCCGGTTACGAAACACAAGGATTATGAATCAATGTACCAGGAAGGTGTATTCGGTCTTTGCCCCATAGTAATTAAAAAAGCGGTCAAGATTACCGCCGGTATTATTTTGGAAAAAGGATAGCAAACTTTTTGATTATATGGACTTTAAGTCTTTCAGCCATTTCTCTACATAATGTGAGGGTATGACTCATTATGAATGGATTTTTGTAAATATTTATTTTTATTCAACAGCAGAGATATGAAATTATATAGGATCTGACCTCTTATGCAACCAGGATTAATGGTGAGGTTAGGATGATCGGTCAAACCATTTTGCATTACAAAATTCTCGGGAAACTCGGTGAAGGTGGAATGGGTGTGGTCTATAAAGCCGAGGACACCAAGCTTAAACGCACTGTTGCCCTGAAATTCCTGCCACCGGAACTGACCCGTGATCCGGAAGCAAAAGCCCGATTTATTCGAGAAGCCCAGGCGGCGTCCTCCCTTGATCATTCTAATATATGTACTATTTATGAAATTGGTGAGACCAAGCCCGCACTCGGGCAACCGGGGGAGGGACAACTGTTTATTGTTATGGCCTGTTATGAAGGGAAAACTTTAAAAGAAAAGATTAAAGATCAAAGATTAAAGATAAAAGAGGCGGTGGATATTGCCGTTCAGATTGCTGAGGGTTTAAAGCGTGCCCATGAGGCAGGCATCGTCCATCGGGATATCAAACCGGCCAATATCATGATCACCGAGCGTGGTGAAGTGAAGATTCTGGATTTTGGTCTGGCTAAACTTGCCGGGCAAGCCCAATTGACCAAAGATTCTTCCACACTTGGTACCGTAGCCTACATGTCACCCGAGCAACTTAGCGGAAAAGAGGTCGATCAGCGGACGGATATCTGGTCACTGGGGGTAATTCTATATGAAATTTTGAGTCGTGAACTGCCCTTTAAAGGGGATTATGAGCAAGCCATTATGTATGCTATTTTGAATGAAGAGCCGAAGACATTGGAAGATATCCCGGTTGAATTGCAGGGTGTTGTTGAAAAAGCATTGCAGAAAAATGTGGACAAACGGTATAGCGAAGTTTTCGAATTATTAAATGACTTAACCGCCATCATGGAAACGCATAGATTTTCTAAACCGGTAAGGCCATCCCCCAAAAGCACTCGAAAAAAGATCATTGTCATTTCCGCGGTTGCCGTGTTAATTATAATTGCTGCTATTGCAGGAATTTACTTATTTCCGACTTCCGAATCGGAGACACCAATAAAATCACTAGCTGTATTGCCTTTCTATAATATTAAAGCTGATCCTGAAACCAATTTCCTGAGTTTCGCCCTGGCAGATCAAATCATCGGAAAGCTCAATTATCTCCAAAACATGAATGCACGTGCCTCAAGTTCCGTGCGCAAATATGAAAATAAAAAAGTCAATCCACAAAAGATTGGTAATGAACTTGATGTCGAATTTGTTTTATCAGGCTCTTATTTGTTTGAGGGCAGGCAAATCCGCCTGAACGTTGAGCTGGTTGAAGTTCAATCTAACAACTTATTATGGCGGAATGAGCTTGAAGTTAACTATGAGAATGCTTTTCAATTACAGGATATCGTTGCTGATAATATACGTGATCGTCTCGAAATTCAATTTGCCCCTGCCGAACAGAATCGTATGGAAATTGACGTTCCGCAGAATTCGCTTGCCTATGAGTACTTGTTGCGAAGCAAGTCTTACCCGCTTTCAGTGGAAGGATCAATACTCGCTGTGGAAATGTTGAAAAAATCTATTGAATTGGATTCAACTTATGCCACTGCTTATGCCGATTTAGGCTATCACAAAATACGTTTAGCACAGCATAAAATTGGCGGCTCAGAATCGAATTATCTGGAAGCTGAAAAATATTTATTAAAGGCTTTAAATCTCAATCAGGACCAATTTGAAGCCTTAATTCAGCTCGCCGGGTATTATACTGACAGAGGAAAACCCGAAGAGGCGCTGACCCTGGTAAGAAGGGCTTTGCAAATCAATCCGAATAGCGCCTGGGCGCATTATCGATTAGGCTATGTCTGCCGCTATACCGGTTTACTTCAGGAAGCAGAACAAGCGGTTGAACTGGTGCTTCAAAGCGATCCATTTAATGAAAGATTAGGGGCAATGAGTGATATTTACTTGGATTTAGGAAAATATCAAAAAACATTGAAGGTTACTGAGATTTATAAAGTTTCACTTAGCAACTACTATAGGGAGGGTAAGATTTTTATCCTTCTTAATCAAAAAGACGAAGCGCTCCGAAAATTTGATCGATACATCGAAAAAGAGCCTGAGAGTCTCAGTGGCTTATTGTCTTTAGCACTCAAAAATTATATCCTTGGAAAATATGATACTGGTCTTGAAGCGGTAAGAAAATTAGATGAGAGTGGTCCTATGGATTCTGCTGTACTATTTCTGATTGCTGAGAGTTATGCTGTTCTTGAAGATAGTAAAAACTCTCTTCGGGTTTTACGTCAGGCAGTTGAAGGCGGTTTTTTCTGTTATCCATTTTTTTTAAGCGATCCCTTTCTCGATCCGGTTCGTGATGATCCGGAATTTCAGAAAGTGCTGGCCCTGGCTAAGGAAAAACACGAGGCCTTTAAACAATTATATTTTGCGGAAAAAGAATGATTTACGATCCGGATAAATACCACCGTCGGTCGATTCGGTTGAAGGGATATGATTATTCCCAGGCAGGTACGTATTTTATAAACGTTTGCGTTCAGGATAGGGATTGCCTTCTAGGGGAAATCATTAATGGTGAAATGCAATTGAATGCGGCCGGTCAAATGATTTATGATTGGTGGAATCAATTGCCAGATAAATATCCCAACATCGAATTGGATGAATTTGTTATTATGCCCAATCATCTGCATGGGATAATCATTTTGTGTGACAATGTAGGGGCATCCCTTGTGGATGCCCAAAATAATGCCAATTCCATAACAATGCAGAAAATGATCCCAAACATCAATCCTGACGAATCCCCAAAAAATATCTATTTGAACGACAATAGGGCAGGCACGAGACCTGCCCCTACAAATATTGGCCTTGGCGATGTAATTGGTTCATTTAAATCAATTATAACAAATGAATATATCAAGGGTGTTCAAAAACTAAATTGGCCGCCATTCAACAAACGATTATGGCAGCGAAATTATTACGAACATATTATCCGCAATGAAAATGATTTGAATCGCATCAGAAAATATATTATTGAAAATCCATCCCAATGGGATCAGGATAAAGAGAATCCTAATAATATGGAAAACGATTAAATGATTGGCAAAACCATCTCCCATTATGAAATTATAGAGCAGCTTGGTGCGGGTGGTATGGGTATAGTCTACAAGGCCGAGGACACCAAACTCAAACGCACCGTTGCCCTTAAATTCCTGCCCCCGGAACTGACCCGAGATCCGGAAGCCAAAGCCCGTTTTGTCCGCGAAGCTCAGGCCGCATCTGCACTACAGCATCATAATATATGCACCATCCATGACATCGATGAGATTGCGCCTGCCCCCGGGGAGCCGGGGGAAAGTCAGTTATTTATTGTGATGGATTGTTATGAGGGTATGACACTGAAAGAGAAATTGAAGAACATTCCCCACCGCCCCCCTTCGAAGGGGGATACAGGGGGATGTCAATCCTTATCGATGGAAGAATCAATTGAAATTATTATTCAGATTGCAGAAGGATTGGCAAAGGCTCATAATAAAGGGATTGTCCATCGGGATAGTAAGCCGGCTAATATATTTATTACCAATGAAGGCATAGTTAAAATCCTTGATTTTGGTTTAGCAAAATTAAGCGGCCAGGCCATGCTAACCAAAACAGGTACCACTATGGGCACCATAAATTATATGTCACCTGAACAAGCTCGGGGTACTGGAATTGATCAACGCACCGACATTTGGTCAGTTGGTGTGATGTTATATGAAATGCTAACCGGACAATTGCCTTTTAAGGGTGAATACGATCAGGCTGTGGTATATTCCATTATTAATGAAGAACCGGAACCAATGACGGCATTGTGTTCCGGTGTGCCCATGGAACTAGAGCGGATAGTAAATAAGGCATTGGCGAAGAATCCTGCTAAACGTTATCAGCATTTAGATGATCTCTTGATCGATCTTACATCCCTAAAAAAGGAACTGGATTCAGGGATCACAAAATTGAAGCAGGATAAAAAAAGGTTTAAATTCAGGCGATCAGTGATTTATGCTGCTGTCGGAATTTTGTTGATTTTGATCGGTTTAGTTGGTTACTATTTTTTAGCGAATTCTACAAAGTCAATTGATTCCATCGCTGTACTTCCTTTTTCAAACACTGCCAACAATCCAGAGTTGGAATACCTCAGTGATGGTATGACAGAGAGTATCATTAACAGTCTTTCGAAACTTTCCAGCCTGAATAGAGTAATTGCTCGCAGTTCAGTTTTTCAATACAAAGGGAAAGAAATTGTACCAACGGAAGTTGGAAAAGAGCTTCGTGTAAAAGCCTTGTTGATCAGCCGCATCAGTCAGCGAGAGGATGAATTATCCATCAGTGTCGAACTGGTGAATACGGAAAACAGCAGCCGTATCTGGGGGAATCAATACAGAGGTTCCTTTTCTCAAATATTTGAAATTCAGGATGATATATCTAAATCGATAACAGAAAATCTCCGTTTGAAACTCACCGGTGAAGATTACAGGCGTATGACAAAGCGCTATACGGAAAGTTCTGAAGCCTATAAGCTATACCTTAAAGGAAGATATTTTTATAATAAGCACAATAAAGAAGGTTATAATAAGAGTCTAGAATTTTTTAATCAGGCCATTGAATTGGATCCTGATTTTACACTGGCATATGCAGGCATTTCGGACTCGTACAGTAAAATGGGTTATTTAAACTTCCTCCCCAAAAGTTCTGCTCATGAAAAGGGTGTGGCTGCTGCTATGAAAGGACTCGAGATAGATAATACAGTCGGTGAAATCTATGTAGCCCTTGCCAATCATAAAGAATGGTATGGTTGGGAAAGAGATATTAAAGGGGCACTTCATGATTATGAAAAGGCTCTGTCTCTCAGTCCCAATTATGTAGAGGCATACCATGAATATGGCCATTTATTGACTCATATAGGTAAATTTGATGAAGGTATAACCATGATGGGTCGAGCATTGGAGCTGGAGCCTTTGTCTATAGTAACAAATTCTTGCCTTGGTCAGACTTTATATGAAGCAAAAAAATATGATGAAGCAATCGAACAATTTGAAAAAGTTATTGAGATGGATTCGACTTATGAGCATCCATATGGCTGGCTCGGATTGTCTTATTTAAAAAAAGAAATGTATGATCATGCAATTGAGGTGTTGCAGAAAGGGGCAACATCGGCGGGATATGGTACCCGGTGTATCGGTATTCTGGGATATACGTATGCCGTTCAGGGGAAACGTGATTCTGCCTTGCTACAACTCAAACGTCTGACTGAACTATCTAAAGAAAAGGTTGTTGAACCCTGTTTTATTGCCTGGATCTATACGGGTCTGGGAGAAAAAGAGAAAGCATTTGAATGGCTTGAAAAGTCATATGAAGAGAGATCGAACTGGTTGATTATGCTTAGGAATGATCAGCTTTTTGAATCGTTATACTCCGATGCAAGGTTTGAAGCTTTGTTACGAAATATAGGATTTGAAATATGATCGGCAAAACCGTTTCACATTATCGAATTTTAGAGGAATTAGGGCGCGGTGGCATGGGCGTGGTTTATATGGCCGAAGATACCAAACTTAAGCGCACCGTGGCCCTCAAATTCCTGCCTCTGGAGCTGACCAGGAACGAAGAAGCAAAAAATCGTTTTATTCATGAAGCCCAGGCAGCCTCTGCCCTGGAACATCATAACATCTGTAATATCCACGAAATTGATGAAACCGAGCCCATACCCGGAGAGCCGGGGGAAGGTCAATTATTTGTGGTCATGGCCTGCTATGATGGTGAAACCCTCAAAGAGAAGATAGAACGGGGTCCCTTAAAAATAGAGGAGGCAATGGACATTGCCATCCAGATAAGTCAAGGTTTAGGCAAAGCCCATGAGAAAGGGATTATTCATCGAGATATCAAGCCCTCCAATATATTTATAACCAGCGATGGAATTGTTAAAATTATTGACTTCGGATTGGCTAAGCTAGCGGGAATAACTGTTCTTACCAAAGAAGGAACAACTCTTGGAACAGTCAATTACATGTCACCAGAGCAAAGCAGAGGCGAAGAAATAGACCACCGTACTGATATCTGGTCACTTGGGGTTGTGCTTTATGAAATGATCACCGGGAGAGCACCATTCAGGGGTGATTATGAGCAGGCGGTGGTTTTTTCTATTCTGAATGAGGAACCAGAACCACTCACTACTCTACGAACAGGTGTGCCCATGGGGCTGGAACAGATTGTGAATAAAACCTTGGCAAAAGGGCCCGATGATCGTTATCAGCATTCCGACGACTTATTAGTCGATCTGAAACGTGTTAATAATGAACTGAAAACACCCGAAAAAATCACCACCACTAAAATAGAAACAGAAACAAAAGAGCAAAAATATTTCAAGAGATACTTTCTAGCTGCTACTGCTGTGGTTTTGGTAATAGTAGCCTTCCTTTTAATACAACCCTTCTTTGTAAAAGAAACAATTCAGGGGGAACCAAGGCCCATAGTAGTAATCAGCTTTAAAAACCAAACCGGAGATCGTACATATGACTATTTACAGGAGGCTATCCCTAACCTACTGATCACCCGACTCGAACAATCCAAATATTTACAGGTAATATCCTGGGAGCGAATCTTCGATCTGCTAAAACAAATGGGTAAAAAGGATGTTGAAGTGATTGACCAGGATGTGGGATTTGAAATTTGTCGTTTAGAGGGTGTAGAAGCCATCGTACTGGGTAGTTTCATTAAAGCGGGTGACGTTTTTGCTACTGACGTCAAAGTCTTAGATGTTAAAAGTAAACAACTCTTAAAGAGCGCCAGCTCAAAGGGTGAGGGGGTGGGAAGCATATTACAGAATCAGATTGATGATTTGAGCCAGGAGATTGCACAAAGTATCTATGTCTCTGAAAGTACTATGAAGGGATCAAAACTTAGAATTTCAGATATAACAACATCATCGATGGAAGCCTACCATTATTTTCTGAGAGGACAAGATGCTTGTGATAAATTATATTATGAGGATGCCCGGAATTTTTTAGAGAAAGCAATCCAATTAGATTCTACTTTTGCTATGGCCTACCTTTATCTAGCCAGGGTAAATGGCCAACTACACGAAGACGAGGCGCGTGACAGTAATTTTGAGAAAGCCAAAATGTATGCCTACAGGGCCGGAGAAAAAGACCGCCTGTATATTGAAGCCCATTATGCCAATCGTATTGCCAAGAATCCGGAAGAACGATTAACTATCTTACAGGAGATGGCTGAAAGGTACCCCAAAGAGAAACGGGTATTTTATGATCTGGGGATTTATTATGATGGGCAAAAACAATATGAGAAAGCGATTGACATGTATCAGCAGGCTCTCAGTTTGGATCCTAGTTATGGACCAGTTTTCAATGCTCTCGCTTATACCTATGGAGACATGGGGCAGTTTGAGAAAGCAGACGAATACTTGAAAAAATATGAAGAAATCATACCCGGTGATGCCAACCCTTATGACTCATACGCAGAACTTTATTTACGTACGGGAAGGTTTGAAAAGGCCATAAGTAAATATAAAGAGGCGCTGGAGGTAAAACCCGATTTTGGCTCTGAATGGCGTATCGCCTATATATATGCCATGCAAGAGGATTATCAATCTGCATTGAACTGGATTGATCAATTAATTGCGAAAACACAGGCACAAGGAATAGCCAGCATGGGATACTGGTGGAAAGGCTATTATCACTATTTATCGGGTAATTTACAGCAGGCATTGGTAGACTTGGAAGTATCGGTGGAAATAGGTCGAAAGATTAAAAGTCGCTGGGGAGTCGCAATTTCTGAATTCTTAAAAGCCTGGATCTTTCTGGATCAGGGAAGTGCAATCAAAAGTAAGGAAAATTATCAGGCCTGGTATCTATATCGAATCCGGCAAAGTCCCCAATACCTGGCTAATCACAAAGCAAGTTATGCGCATTTTAGGTGCCTGAATTATTTAGAACAGCTGAAGATTGATTCAGCCCGGGTGCAGTACGAAGCGATAAAAACACTTTTTCCTGACCTAACCCCTGTAGGTAAAGAAAGACATAACTATAATCTTGATTTTCTTTATATCCAAATTTTAATTGCGCAGGATTCATTAGAGCAAGCAGAGAATATTTATGAAGCTATGAAACCGATGGAAACACCGTTTGGATTTACTATGAATTATCTAGCTTATAATTTCCCTTTCAAGAGAGACCGATTAGCCCAGGCTTACGGGCGACATGGGGATATAGATCAGGCCATCATAGAATATAAAAAACTGATCGATGTGAATCCTAAAACAAGAGAATGGCGGCTGATTTATCCCCAATACCATTACCAGCTGGCAAAACTATATGAAAGAAAAAATTTGACTCAAAAGGCAATAGAGCAATACAGTAAATTTCTTGAAATCTGGGCGGATGCAGAAGAAGATGTACCTGAATTGATAGATGCTCAAACACAGTTGGCTAAACTCAAAGGAATAGCAACAAATTGATGGGGAAAACCATATCACATTTACCCCATGAGATAAGCGTGAATTGGTTGAAGAATCTTAGATATAATATATTATTTAACTCATTTAAAGGTAAAACGATTTACTCTGGCTATCTCACAGGGTGAATCTTTTACACGGAATAATTTAGAGATGATTGGGAAAGTAATTTCACATTACCGTATTATCGAGAAGTTGGGCGCTGGCGGAATGGGAGTGGTTTACAAAGCCGAGGATATCAAGCTGGATCGTATCGTGGCTATGAAGTTTCTACCCAAACAATTATTGGGTAATCAGGAAGCCAAAACCAGATTTGCCAATGAATCCAGAACCGCTTCCGCCCTGAATCATCCCAACATTACTACTATATATGAAATCGATGAAGCCGAAGACGAATGCTTCATCTGCATGGAATATATTGAGGGTAAATCCATTAAACAACTCATCAAAGAAAAGATCTTATCTATAGAAGAGATTCTGAAGATTGCCGTGCAGATAGGACAAGGACTGCATGCCGCTCATAAGCGAGGCATTGTTCATAGGGACCTGAAATCCGAGAACATCATGTTGACCAACGAAGGCCTGATCAAGATCATGGACTTTGGCCTGGCCAAACTCACGGGGGTGAGCGGCCTCACCCTGGAAGGAACGACTCTGGGGACTGTTCCCTATATGTCCCCTGAGCAGGTCCAGGGGATTGAGGTTGACCATCGGTCAGACATATTCTCCCTGGGGGTGGTCTTGTATGAAATGGTTACTGGTCAGCTTCCCTTCAGGGGAGAACATGAAGCCGCTGTCATATATTCCATTATCAATGATACACCAGAGCCACTGGCTCGGTATAAAGCCAATGTGCCGGAGGGATTGCAGCGGGTAGTGGATAAAGCTCTGGCAAAAAAGAAGGATGAACGCTATCAGGGTGTTGAGGAGATGACTACAAATCTGTGTGCACTGCAGCAGCAGATGCAGCCTGTTGTGAAGATGCGGAAACAGAGAGTGAAGCTTCCGGTAGTGGTTGGAAGTGGAATGGTCCTGGTTGTGCTGATGGTTCTTGGTTATTTCCTCTTGTGGCCCAGGCCGGTTACCAGCAGCAAGAAATCCATCGCGGTGTTGCCATTCGTAGATATGAGCCCGCAGAAGGATCAGGAGTACTTCTGTGACGGTATGACGGAAGAACTTATCAATCGCCTCAGCAATATCCAGGATCTGAGAGTTCCAGCCAGGACTTCCGCTTTTATGTTCAAGGGGAAAACTGAAGATATTCGGGAGGTTGGCAGCAAACTCAATGTGCAAACGGTGCTCGAAGGAAGCGTGCGGAAGGCGGGCGATGAGCTCCGCATCACCGCCCAGCTTATCAATGTCAATGACGGTTATCACCTCTGGGCCGAGAAGTATGACCGAAAGATAGAGGATGTCTTCGCTATTCAGGATGAGATTTCTTCTGCCATTGTAAATGCCCTTAGACTCAAATTGACATCTGAGGAGGCAAAGAGGCTCTCGGAGCGCCCTATCGATGATATCAAAGCTTACGACTGTTATCTCAAAGCCGAACGTTTGATATTGCGGTATGATGAAAAATCCCTAGACAGCGCTTTCGTCTATCTTCAGACGGCTATCGACATCATGGGCGATAATGCCCAGCTCTATGCGGGGATGGCTTACGCGTACTGGCAATATGCCAATATGGGGATGGGACAAGAGGAGTATCTCAGGCGGTTAGAGGAATATGTAGCAAAGGCGCTCGATTTAAAGCCCGACTTATCGAGCGCCCTTGCTATGCTTGGCATGCTTCATATTTATAAAGAATATCCACAGAATATTCACGACGCGATTCGCGACTTTAAGAAAGCATTGGAGGCAAATCCTTTCGAACTAAGAGCTCTAACTGGTATGGCAATTAGTTATGCAATGATCGGCAAGCCATTTGAAGCGTATACCTTCACAAAAACAATGGAAAATCATGATCCGCTGAATCCCTGGTGGCACTCGATACGGGGATACTGCTACCTGTATGATTGCCAGTTCGGGCCTGCGCTGGAGCAATCTCAAACATACTATCGAGCCGATTCGACCAGCCCCATGGCAAAGGTTCAGTATTCTTGGGCATTGACATGCAATGGCAAGCGTGATGAGGCTCTTGCTGTGATCAATGATACTGGACTAGAAAGTACTCACAATGTACAGACCGTATTCTATCTTCTACTGAAGTACGCACTCCTTAAGGATAAAGGGCACGCCTTACATTTAATGACTCCAGAGTTCCAGAAAACCTGCCGGAGAGATGCCGTGTGGTCATACATGGTGGCTGCCAGACTATCTCTCCTTGGCTCCACCGAGGAAGCGCTGGATTGGCTGGAGAACGCGATCAGTCGCGGTTTTATAAACTACCCTTTGTTTCAGTGCGATCCATTTCTCGATAATATTCGCGGCGAGGAACGATTTGAAAAACTTGCTGAACACGCGAAATATGAATGGGAGCATTTTGAGGTGCCAGAATGATAGGTAAAAAGATCTGGCAAAAACAATTACCTTATAAACAAATACATGTTACTCCGTGCCCTTGCGGGGCAATCTCTCTGGAGTTCACACTTGGGTGGGGTGATATTTTTACTATAAACATGTCATCCCTAGCAGGATTGGAGAGAAAAATGGTTGAATGAATATCTGATGAAAAAAAATGAAATGGAAGCGATGATAGGTAAAACTATATTACATTACAAAATTTTAGACCAACTGGATGCCAGTGGTAACTTGTCCCGCAGGCCAACTATATTAACGAGGCGGACACCAGGTGGTCGGTAAAACAATTCTTCATTACAAAATATTAGAAGAAATAGGCCGTGGCGGGATGGGTGTGGTCTACAAGGCCCGCGATACCAAACTTGATCGGTTCGTTGCTCTGAAATTCCTCCATCCCGAACTCACCCGTGATCCAGAGGCGAAGACCCGCTTTATCCAGGAAGCCCAGGCGGCAGCCGCCCTCAACCATCCCCACATCTGCACCATCTACGAGATCGATGAGCACAACGGACAGTCGTTTATTGCTATGGAATATATCGAAGGAGAAGGTCTCCAAAACAAGATCCGGGAAGGACCTCTTCCGATTGATAATCTGCTTTCCTTAGCCATCCAGATCAGTGAAGGGTTGTATGAAGCTCACCGGAAGGGGATCATTCACCGGGATATCAAACCGGGGAATATTATGCTCACCTCCCGCGGTCAGGTGAAGATCCTGGACTTTGGACTGGCCCGGCTGGGTGCCCACTCAAAACTCACCAAAACCGATACCACCCTGGGAACCACCGCCTACATGTCACCCGAACAGACCTCCGGAAAAGAGGTGGATCGCCGGACGGATATCTGGTCACTCGGGGT
>Ga0209635_10001906_pt1 | contig 15733 bp, 17 predicted proteins | sample DeeMarSWOR230_32_FD_187463 | JGI IMG/M metagenome (GOLD analysis project Ga0209635, IMG submission 187463) | Marine sediment microbial communities from White Oak River estuary, North Carolina - WOR-2-30_32 (SPAdes) (version 2) | ecosystem: Environmental > Aquatic > Marine > Intertidal zone >... | reverse complement strand
TATCGCTGCAGCCAAAGAATGCACAGAATGCAACGAATGTAGACGAGCTTGCCCTAACGATCAACCTATACCTGAAGCCATGAAAGCAGCAGCCAAAGGAGACCTTAACCCGCTAGCAGACATCTTAGACGGTTGTATTGGTTGTGCTCGTTGTGATAGCGCATGCCCCAACGACTTTCCCCTACATAGCTTTTTTGTTAAAGCTGGAGAAGAAAACTTGTGGAAGGAGAAGTTTAAGATGCGGGTCGGGCGGGGTGCAATCCAGGATATAGAAATAAGGAATGTTGGCGGACCCATAGTTCTAGGAGAAATTCCAGGAGTAGTTGCGCTAGTTGGATGTGCCAATTATCCTAGCGGCGGAAAAGATGTCGCAGATATCGCTGAGGAGTTCGCCAAGCGTAGGTTCATTGTTGTTTCCTCAGGCTGCGCAGCGATGTCAATGGCCATGGTAAAGGATGAGGAGGGGAAGACAATCTATGAGAAATATACTGGCGCCTTTGATGCTGGTGGCGTTCTCAACGTAGGTTCGTGTGTTTCTAATCCTCATATCGCTGGTGCAGCTATCAAGATTGCAAGCATTTTTGCAAAAAGAAAACTACGGGCGAATTATGAGGAGATTGCCGATTATGTTCTTAATCGAGTAGGGGCGGTGGGAGTTGCTTGGGGTGCTATGTCTCAGAAAGCCGCGTCAATAGCCTCTGGTTTCTGGAGGCTTGGTGTGCCTGTGATTGTTGGGCCTCACGGATCCAAATATCGCCGTATGCTCCTAGGTAGAAAAGATAAAGAGGAAGATTGGTTTGTTTATGATGCTCGAACTGGTGATAGAGTCTTTGTAGGTCCTGTTCCTGAGCATCTTTTCACAGTTGCTGAAACTAAGGAGGAGGCTATGGTGCTTATAGCGAAGCTTTGTATGAGACCCAACGACACAACTAAGGGCCGTGCCATAAAGTTAACGCACTATATTGATCTTCACAAGCGCCTCTATGGTGCTATGCCTGATGATATACTTCTCTTTGTTCGAAACAAGATGGACATACCAATTACCATGAAAGATCAGATTCTTAAGATTCTAGAGGAGAAGGGATGGAAGGAGAAAAGAATTCCAGACCCAACGCTTCTGCCTAGGCTTATTAGAGAAAGGAAAGGTGAATGACATGAACATGAAAGCAGAATCATGGCAAAAAGCCGAGATTCCTGGTCCCAAAAAAGCACTTCTCATTTCGAAGCCTGAAGTCGTTGTTGCAATGGTGAAAAAGGCGAAACGTCCAATTCTTATCGTCGGGCATTTAGCCGCTGAAGACTATTCAGATGATGTTAAAATGATCGATTATGCAATTCGTTTAAGTAACATTACAGGAATCCCTGTGATTTCCACTGCTCATACAATGAGTGAATTTATCAAGAGAGATTTTCATCCCACAGCTAATATGTCTGCAATGGATATTGGTAATAGGCTTCAGGATCCAGAGTGGAAGGGATTAGATGGAAAGGGTCCGTATGATCTTGCGTTGTTTATGGGTTTACCGTACTACATGGAATTTGTAATTTTAGCGGGACTGAAACATTTTTCCACAAACCTTAAAACCATAAGTCTAGACAGATTTTATAACCCCCATGCAACATGGTCATTTCCAAACCTTACAGTTAAGGATTGGAATGAAAGCTTTGAGACAATTTTGAGGAAATTAGGAGGGAATTAGAGAACATGTCAATGTTTGAGGACATACCTGTAGACGTCGGTGTAATCTACGAAGGCGAACGTATCCGCAAAAACGACATGCACATAGAACTTGGTGGACCTAAAAACGACAAAAAATTCGAACTCACAAGAGTAAAAAAACCTGAGGAAATAGAGGACGGCAAAACAACAATCATTGGCCCCGACATAAAGGACATGGAAGAAGGAAGCACACATCCGTTTGGGATTCTTATCGAAGTTGCAGGAGAAAAAATAGAGCCTGAACTGGAGGGCGTTATTGAAAGACGCATACATGAATACTGCAACTTCATCGAAGGCTTCATGCACCTAAACCAGCGCTACGACATATGGCTAAGACTAAGCAAAAAATCGTTCAAAAAAGGTTTTAACTCCTTTCAGTACATGGGCAAAGTCTTACAAAAACTCTTCAAAAGCGAACTACCTATTATCGAAAAAATACAAACAACATTCATAACAGACCCAAAAAAAGTTCAAGAAATGCATGCCGAAGCGCTTCAAATTTACGAAGCACGTGATGCAAAAGCGCGAGGGCTTAAGGATGAAGAAGTAGACAAATTCTATGGATGCACACTTTGCCAATCTTTTGCGCCAACCCACGTATGTGTAATTACTCCCCAACGGTACTCCAACTGCGGTTCGATAAGCTGGTTTGATGGCAGAGCCTCAGCAAGGGTGGATCCGAAAGGTCCAGTGTTTGAGATTGACAAAGGCGAATTACTCGACCCAGTTAAGGGCGAATTCTCAGGTGTTAACGATTCTGTGAAGAAAAAGTCCTTAGGCGAAGTAACAAAAGTTTGCCTTTACACAGCTTTTGGCTATCCTCACACTTCATGTGGTTGCTTTGAAGGCGCGGCGTTTTACATCCCAGAAGTTGACGGTCTCGGTCTTGTTCACCGTGGCTTCAAAGAAGTAGCAGTGAACGGCCTACCATTTTCTACAATAGCAGATTCCACTGCTGGAGGAAGACAAGTTGACGGTTTCCATGGCATATCAATAGAATATATGCGGTCACCAAAGTTTCTCCAAGCAGACGGTGGATGGGACCGTGTGGTTTGGATGCCGGCTTCAGTAAAAGAACGAGTGAAGGACTTTGTTCCAAAGGAAGTCGTGGACAAAATTGCAACAGAAAACGAAGCGAAAACAATAGATGAATTAAAGAGTTTCCTCAAGGCGAACAACCATCCAGTTGTTGAGAAATGGAAAGAGATACCTGTAGTGACCGAGGCAGCGCCTGAAGCAGAAGAAGCAGCGCCTACAATGCCAGTAGCAACTGTTCCAACACTCCCAATTACTGCGGGTGGATACAAAATAATCCTAAAAGACGCCAAAATCTACGCCAAAAAAGTCATCATAAAAACAATAAAAAGCGAAAAAACAGAAAAAAGGTGACAATCTAATTGGCAGAGAAGAAGGGAAAGAAAGAGGAAAACAAAGACATTTTAGAGCTTTTTGAGCTTTTGACAAAGTTTCAAGAGATTGAACTTGAAGACGTGGAGATGGAATTCGGCGATTTGGAGTTGTGGTTTCAGCCAGGTGCAGCAGTTCCCGCGTCTTTTCCTAAAATGGTGCCTCCAATAGCTAAGGTGAAGCCAGCAAAAATCATCGAAGTAGACTTTGTTCCTCCAATCGAGCAGTATCCAGGACAGATAGTTGAAGTCACATTAGGCGCCACAAAAAACCAAGGTGGCACCCGCGGCAAAACAATAACCATCGGCGGCGAAAAATCTCCAGCGTTCTACACGTTCGAAAACAAAACTTCGCATCATCCAGTGATTTCTTTAGACGTTTTTGATATGAAAGTGCCGTTGGCTAAGGCAGTGAAGATGCATGTTAAAGAAGTCATGGAAGATCCGGTTGCTTGGGCGAAGTTGGCTGTGGACAAATTTGGCGCTGACATGATAACTATGCATATTATTAGCATTGACCCACTTCTGAAAGATACGTCGCCAAAGGACGCTGCGAATACTGTCGAGAACGTATTGCAAGCAGTGAATGTGCCGTTGGTTGTAGGCGGTTGCGGCGACCCTAAAAAAGATGCGGAAACCTTCGAGTTAATAGCGGAGATGTTTGCGGGCGAAAGGTTATTGTTTAGTTCCGTGACACAAGACATGGACATTGAGAAAGTTGCTACTGTAATAAACAAGCATGGTCACGTTGCGCTATCTTTTACGCCTATGGATTTAAACCAAGCCAGACAGTTGAATCGTCGGCTGTATGATTTTCTGCCGAAAGAGCGAATTATCATGGACACAACAACCGCAGCGCTTGGATATGGCTTGGATTACGCTTTCACAATAATGGAAAGAGCTCGCCTTGCAGGTTTAATGGGTGACCCAGAACTTCAGCATCCAATGTCTTCGGGAACAACCAATGCTTGGGCAGCCCGGGAAGCGTGGATGGAGATGGCTCCAGAATGGGATCCACGTGAGTTGCGTGGTCCGATTTGGGAGGTTGTGACAGCGACGACTTTGCTGTTGGCTGGGGTTGATTTGTTTATGATGATGCATCCTGCGGCAGTTAAGACGCTTAAAAATATTGTTACAGAGTTGACAAGTGGGAACCGAAGTAAGGTTGAAAAGATTGCGAATTGGGTTTCTGCACGATTGTAAAAGAGGAGAGCGATGTAATGTCTGAACGTGAAGTTAAGAAAGGCGGTTTGAAGGAGCTTAGTCCGATTGATGTTTATATGTTGCTTCCGAAAACCAACTGTAAAGAATGTGGCGAAGACAATTGTATGGCTTTTGCAGCTAAAGTTGTGAACCGCGAAGTAAAAATAGAACAGTGTCCACCGCTTTTGAAAAAAGAGAACGAGAAGGCGTACAAACAGCTTTCGGAGATGCTAAAACCAGCGGTTAAGGAAGTCATTATAGGCGCTGGCGATGGAGCTTACAAGGTTGGGGGCGAACTTGTCATGTACCGTCACGAATTTAGCTATTTTAATCCGACAGCCATCGCCATTGACGTAACGGATGAAATGCCTGACGAAGAGTTACTTGGAAGAGTGAAGAAAACTGAAGGCTTCGAATACGTTTACATCGGGCAAAAACTCAAGCTGAACATGATAGCCATCCGCTCAACATCAAATGACCCAGAAAAATTCAAAACCGTTGTTAAGAAAGTTGCTGAAGGCACAACTTTGCCGTTGATTCTCTGCTCCTTTAGCCCCGAAGTGTTGGAAGCCGGAATCATGGCTATTCCGAAACAGAGACCTCTATTGTACGCCGCCACGAAGGACAACTGGAAGGACATGGCGGAATTAGCGTTAATGTACAGCTGCCCACTCGCCGTCTTTGCGCCCAACGACCTGAAACTGTTGCGGTCTTTGGCTAAAACCCTCATTGAATACGGCGTGAAGGATTTAGTTTTAGACCCTGGAACCTTTGTGGGCGAAGGCTTAGCCGATACAATCAACAATTTCACTATGCTTCGTCGTGCAGCCTGTAAGCGGGGCGATGAGCTTGTTGGTTTTCCGTTAATTGGCACGCCTATCACAGCTTGGTTGGAAAGAGGCAATTCGCCCCAAGAAATCGCGTTGTGGAATGAGGCTTATGCTGCTGGGATGCTGATTAATCGTTATGCTGACATTCTCATAGTGCACAGTACTCGGGGTTGGTCACAGCTTCCAATAGTTATCTTGCGCCAAAATATCTATACTGACCCGCGGAAGCCTGTTGCTGTCGAGCCTGGGCTGCGCACCTTTGGAACCCCTGACGAAAACTCGCCAGTGATGATGACCACAAACTTCGCGTTGACATATTATACCGTAGCTTCAGACATTGAATCAAGCGGCGTAAACGGCTACCTGATTGTTGTTGACACAGAAGGCATAGCTGTAGACAGTGCGGTCGCAGGAAGAAAACTTACGTCAGATAAGGCTGCGGAAGCGATTAAGGAAACAAAGGTTGAAGAGAAGGTTAAGCATCGAAAACTCATAATCCCAGGCAAGGCAGCAAGACTAAGCGGAGAAATTGAGGAACTAAGCGGCTGGCAAGTGCTTGTTGGTCCAAGAGATTCTGCGGATATTCCAAAATTTCTCCAAGAAAAGTGGGGAAAAGATTAGGATTAGAAAACCCACATTAACGCGAATAACCCTTTTTTTGCTAGAACGTTTATTTTTTCTCGTTACATTATTGGAGTATATATTCTAGACGACTTTGGGTGTTCAAGAGTGAAAAAATTTATTAGCCTCTGTTCTCGTCGGACGTTATTGAGGGGAAAGTGTGGAAAAGAAAATTATCGCGTTGCTTTTGGCTATATTGACGCTTGCTTTGACCACGAGTGTTTTAGCATACACCCTTCTCAACCAAAACCGAGAAGAATCCAAAGAAACACAAACCAGAACTTTCATCTTCGAATTCCCTCCAAACACACAAAAAATCATAAACGGCACCTTAGCAATTAATATAACTTTTACAATTAAAGGAGATAGACTTAGAGCTATTGCGTATATCAATGACACATTGTATATTTCTCATAAATTGCTTTGCTTGACGTTTGACTCTAACAACGACACACAAGTTGATGCATATGATTCTGCCATGATAATGTACGCCGACAATTTTACGCAACGGAGTGCAATAGTGCCAGGCGGTCCTGTGTTACTGCCTATGACTCTTCCGCAACAAAGTGAATGTCATGTATGTGTTTTTGATGGGACTCAGCATATCTATAATGCAACTTATCTACTGACAGAGGTGAACCATGACTTGGTGCAAATGAACTATCAACTTGATGAATATATTTGTATTCGGTTTCACTTTGGATTAGAATGGTGAATACATTTCCTTTTTTTGTAGGCGATTTAAGGATTTCGCATGACCAACATATATTCTGAATTCATAAACCATAAACTCATTGTCAAAAAAAGAAGACGCAAGAAGCAGAGACTGTCGCACAGAGAGACATACAAACTGTTATGAACAGTCTCAATCCCTTCGAGAATAGAAGATGAAAGACAATGGAAGACGAAAAAATAATCAAAAAAATCAAGAAAGAATTGCTTTCTCTTCAAAACCAAATCGAACAATGCTATGAAAAACGAGAAAAACTCGTAGAAGACTACACCAGACAATTGCTAGACTTTCAAGTTTGCAACCTAGAAACAAAACCAGTGTTCATTCACAAAAAACACTAACCACAAACAACTTGCACAATTTTCTTTCAAGGCTTTATTCTAATTAGGATGTACCATAGCGTTTCAGATACGCCTCATCATCGGGGAAAATTGACTTCGCACGGTTTTTTCTTTTCTCGGAACAGACATCATTTTGAAGGGTCAAAACATCAGCTGGCTTGCTGAATTGCTCCACTTTCCCATCTGAACGTTTTCTTTTGATTTTAATGCAATCCTCTACAATGCAGTTAACAACGCATGCTGTACAATAGACGCATAGGTCTTCTATTATGCCTACTTCGCCAGCACGCCAAAACAACGCGTTAGTAGGACACGCCTTGATACAGAGTTTACAATCAACTCCCTCACAAATTCGCATATTGATTTCAATGCTTCCTTCCTCAAAAAACTCCTTTACACCAACAGACTCCAAAAGCTGCGTTCTTTTTGCCCTTTTCTGCTTTTTCGAAGTCTCGAGGAGCATATCAAAAATATCTGCACCCGAAGATTCAGTTTTTTTGGGCATTTCTTTTTCCTCGAAACTTCCTTAGGTTTAAACCATGTAACAGTGTAGAGAGTTTAGAATAAAAAACACGTGAAGTACTGCTTAATATTTTTATGCAAAAATAGAAACAAAAAGAAAAGGTTAAACTTTAAGACAGCAAAGTCTTTTGGAAAGGTGAAAACCTTGGAAACTGCTTTCGTGTTCATAATAACCAAGCCAAGCAAAGAAAAACTGGTTCTAGAAAGATTGCGCAAAATAAAGAATGTTACAGAATCTTTTTTGTTGTATGGCGACTACGACATAGTCGTTAAGGTTGAAGCCGAAGAAAAAGAAAGACTGCAAGCAATAATTACGCAGCAAATCCGAAACATCAAAGACGTAGAAAAAACCTGCACTAACTTCGTTTTCGACTCAAGCATCCCATACTTATAAAATTATAAAAATCAGCTGTAATAGCAGAGTTTGAAAAAAAGTGAGACATTACAAAGCACTCGCTATCGCGACTCCATACTGGAAACCTGGAGAAAATTACATCCGCTGCATAATAGAGGCGGTGAAAGGCAAGGTAAAGAACGGCGACATTGTTGTGGTTTCTGAAAAGGCAATCTCCACCGCGTTGGGCAACATTGTTGACGAGAGCACCGTCGAACCATCACATACTGCACGTTTTTTAGCGAAATATTGGATGCGCATTATGTGGGGCTACATTTTGGGACCCTTGTGTCGTCTTAAAAAAGAAACTATTCAAAGACTCAAAAATTACCCAATAAAAGAAGGCGCCGAGCATAAGCAGGTTGCGCTTCAATATGCTGGGTTTTTGCAGGCGCTCATGCAGGGCTCAGAAGGAGGAATCGACGGCAGCAACCTTCCATACGCCTATGTAAGCCTAACTCTAAAAAACGCACCTGAAATCGCGCAAAAAATTCAAGCATCCATAAAAAAGGCACTCGACAAAAACGTGACAGTAGTTATTGTTGACACGGATACAACGTATTCTTTTGGCGGTTTTCATTTTACCCCACGTCCCAAGCCAATGGAAGGAATTCGTTCTTTTGGCGGAATCTTAACTTATAAAATAGGAAGATTTTTGAGGCTTAAGAAACGAGCAACTCCAATTGCTGTTTCCGGCAAACGCTTAAGCACAGAGGATGCCCTAAACGTCGCCATGATTGCCAATAAGGCACGAGGTTTTGGGGCTGGAAGAACAGTTTGGGACATGGTGGAAAAGTTTGGCGTATCCTTGACTCAAGTCTCTTGGGAAATGTTAACGAAAATTGAACACAAACCCATAGTAATCGTAAGGAGGAAAAAGAGGAAAATATTTGCGTAACCTTCTCTAACACAAGTAAAAGCAGGAGGCAACAAAATGGAGTCTACAATAAAACAAATGAACAGCTTCTTTCAACCAAAATCAGTCGCGGTTATCGGTGCTTCCAAACGGATAAACAAGGCAGGGCATGTTATTTTCAAGAATTTTGTTGAAAACAAACGGAGAGAGGTTTTCAAAGGCGAATTGTATGCGGTTAATCCTAATGAGAAGTATGTTTTGAATTATGAAAGCTACCCATCTCCTTTGAAAATAGTCGGTGATGTGGAATTAATCGTGATAGTCATCCCAGCACAAGCAGTTCCACAAGTTATGAAAGACGCCGCAAAAAAAGGCGTAAAAGCAGCAGTAATCGTAAGTTCTGGCTTCAGCGAAATAGGAAACAAGAAACTAGAAGACGAAGTCGTGGCGACTGCAAAAAAAGCAAAAATAAGAATTCTAGGACCAAACTGTTTAGGAGTGTATGACACCGAAACTGGCGTGGACATGCTTTTCCTTCCAGAAACAAAAATTTTAACTACTGGAGACGTAATGGTCGCAACACCTCGCCCCATGTCTGGAAATCTAGCAATAGTCACGCAAAGTGGAGCATTTGGCGTTTCTGCACTTGACTATCTTACAGGTCTCCAGATAGGCATAAGCAAATTCGTTAGTTTCGGAAATAAATGCGACGTCAATGAAACCGAAACGTTGCAGTATCTTTTACATGACGAAAGAACGTGGGTGCTACTTCTCTATGCAGAAGCAATAGAAACTGGTAGGGAATTCATGAAAATTGCGAAAGAAGTTACGAAAGAAAAACCTATAATCGCATTAAAAAGTGGAAGAAGCCAAGCTGGCGCACGTGCAGCAGCCTCCCACACTGGCGCAATCGCGGGCTCTGACAAAATTTACGATGCTGCCTTCGCTCAGGTAGGAATTATTCGTGCTCAAAACATGGAAGAATTCTTTGATTTAGGCAAAGCCTTCGTTCTTCAACCGCCTGCTGCAGGGAAGCATGTAGGAATAGTAACAGATGCCGGGGGGCCAGGGGTGATGGCTGTTGACGAATGTGAATGGAGAGGATTAAAGGTTTCTCGATTTTCTGATGAGCTTATTCGAAAGTTTGAGAAATTGAAAGAAACGAGGAAAATTCCGAAATTCGCCACAAACTCGAATCCTGTAGATATTACTGGTTCAGCGAGCTCAGAAATGTTTGAGATTGTCACAAAAATCCTTTTTGATGCACCAGAAATAGATGGTATAATCTTTTTGGGTATGCATCATACTCCAACGCTTCAGGAAGATTTTGTGGACAGAATAGCGAATCTTGCAAGAAAATACCTTAAACCTATTGTGGCGTGCGATGTTGGTGAAACTGAAATGGCGTTATATGTAAGGTCAAGGTTTGACAGATTGGGCGTTCCCTGTTATGGTTCGCCTGAGGATGCTGCACGGTCTATGGCTGCGCTTGCATCGTATGGTGATTATTTGAAGAAGCATAGTTGCTTTGAGGATTATGTAAAGCTTTTCATGGAGAGGCATGGGTTAAAATCGGTTATGCGGGAAGATAAATTGTTAGTTGAGCTTCGTCGCCGTCTTTGAGCTTGAGTGTTTTACGTAGAGAAACTGGTGCAATAATTTCTAGAACGTCTTCGGGATAGGAGGGTGTTTGTGGCAATACTACTGCGCCTTCAACTTTATTCATAATGCGTGCTTTGAAACATAGGCCGCGACAAAAACCTTTTTTTGGTATTATTTCAATTGCTTTTCCTGTTTTTAGAAGTGTTTTTTTTGTTTCTTTTGATTGTTTTTTTAGTTGGAGGTTTAATGTGCCTAAGAATGGTTCGAAGCCTAGTTTTTTGGTGATTTGTTTTCTTACCCATGGGAGTTTTAGGAATTTGGTTCCTCCTCCGTGTCCGCTGGATACTTTGCCTTGAAGGACGATGGTTGACAAGGTTTACGCCTTTTTTCTTTAAATAACATGGTAAGATAAGAAAATGGGTGCGCTGCTAGTTGTTTTTAGCCTTGTTTTTTGATCCATTCTGCGACCTTTTGGAAGAGCGGGTTTGATGCCATGTTGATGACGGGTACCATGATTTTTTCTTTGGTTTCGATTAGTGGTTTATAGTCGGGCATTAGTGTGTAGCTTAGGAAGGCCCAGAAAATTTTTCTTTCTTCGATGAGTGCTTTTGCGGCGGCTTCGGTGTTGATGGATAGTGGGAAGTATATGAAGGCGACTCCGTCTGCCCAGTAGATGCCTGCGGTTTTGCCTCCTGCGATTATGTTTGTGAACCTTGCGAGGTCGTCTGGGGTTGGGAATTTTGTGCGTTCCATGATTACTATTTCTTTGAAGGGTTCGTATTTGATGTTGGCTCCTTTTTCCATTTATTTTTGTCTCCGTGTTGGTTTACTTTCTTTTACTTGTGTTGGGCTTAATCAAGTTTTTGTAGATTTATGAAAAATGTTAAGAGATAGTTTATTGTTCATACGTTGAGGATTGTTGTAGTGAGGTGGTAGTGTTGGGCGAGGTTCGTGTTGCGATTGCTGGTGTGGGTAATTGTGCTTCTGCTCTGGTGCAGGGTGTGCAGTTTTACAAGGATGCTAGGGAAGATGAAAAGGTTTCTGGGTTGATGCACGTGAATTTTGGCGGTTATCATGTTCGGGATGTGAGGTTTGTTGCTGCTTTTGATGTGAATACGCAGAAGATTGGGAAGGATTTGGGTGAGGCAATTTGGGTTGGAGGTAATCGTTGTGCTAAGTTTTGTGATGTGACGCGGTTGGGTGTGAAAGTTTTGCCTGGTCCTGTTCTTGATGGTGTTGCTTCGCATATGCGTGAGCCTTTTGATGTTTATGGTAGTGAAGTTGAGCCTGCCAATGTGGTTGAGTGTTTGAAAGAAGCAGATGCGGATATGTTGGTTAATTTTTTGCCTGTTGGGAGTTTTCGTGCGTCTAGGGTGTATGCTGAGGCTTGTTTAGACGCTGGTTGTGCTCTTGTTAATTGTATTCCTGAGTTTATTGCTTCTGATGCTTCTTGGGCGAAAAGGTTTGAGGCGAAGGGTTTGCCTGTGGCTGGGGATGACGTGAAGAGTCAGTTGGGTGCGACGATTTTGCATCGGAATTTGGTGCAGTTGTGTTTGGATAGGGGTGTTGAGGTGGATGAGACTTATCAGCTTAATTTGGGTGGGAATACGGATTTTCTTAATATGACTGTGGAAGAACGGTTAAAGACCAAACGAATTAGCAAGACTGAGGCTGTGACGAGTCTGGTGCCGTATAAGGTGCCTACGCGTATTGGGCCGTCTGATTATGTGCCTTTTTTGGGTGATAAGAAGATTTGTTATGTTTTTTTGAAGGGTCGGAAGTTTGGTGATATGCCTGTGGTTGTTACGGTGAAGTTGGAGGTTGAGGATTCGCCGAATAGTGCGGGTGTGGTGATTGATGTGGTGCGGGCCGTTAAGTTGGCGTTGGACCGTAAGGTGGGTGGTGTGCTTACGAGTATGTGTAGTTATGCGTTTAAGCATCCGCCTGTGCAGGTGCCAGACAGTGTAGCCAAACAATGGGTAGAAGAATACATACAACAAAAAAGAAAAACATAAAAAGTCAGAGCTGAAAACGAATGTTTCGCTCTATCTGTCTTGTTCTGGTATCCGTAAGCTCTTAGTTATTGGATAATATATACGAAAAACAATGTAACCTATTTACAGGTGAACAAACAAAATAATCATGGAGAGCGGTGAGGTAGGATTATGAAGGTTAAGTCAATAGAAAATGTTAAAAAGAAGATCGCCAAGAATAATCTGCTTTCCAATTTCATTCCGTTAATTCTTGGTTTATTTGTCGGCTACGTATTCAGCTTAGTTCCGATACCTTTGTTGCACTATTTGCTCTACAAGGATATGCCCTCTATACTAAGGCTGTTGATTCTTTTTAGTCTTATCTCAGCTACTACATTGACTGTTTATCTTGGACCCAAACCATACTTCGGATTCACAAGAAAGAAAGCGCGGAAGACTCTCTTTCTAGGAATATCCATTTCCTCATTCGCTTTGGGTTTGTGGACTTTCCTTAATTACCCAAGCATACTTGCTTCCGACTATAGTTGGTTGACTGGGGGAAGGAACATCTATCTTGCTCGGCCATATATCCTTCCAGGTGCTATATTCGTTGATGTTACTTTGGGGGCATTGGAATTCTTTATTGCAGCGATAGTATGGGAGGGTTTCATCGGCTCATTCTTCGCCGTTCTGGAGCATCTTCTAACGTGAATCTTGCCATACCCAACACACTCTTAACATCCTGCTCCGCCAACCACACACCCAATCAAACCTAACTAACTTAACCTACTACAGCACCAGTATTCAGAGCCTAAAAAGTGCCAAGAAGTGCTGAGCCTATTTGGATCGTAGAGTAGACTCTCTAGGGGGAGGCGTGCACGCCCACACAGCAGAAAAACCCTCGCCCACATAATGCTATGCAAAAAACTACCTAGACTAGAGAAAGCGTGTGCGCACAGAGAACAGAACCCTCAGCCCCAAACAAGCCAGTCTACGATTCTGCAGAAAGGTTATAGCTGAACCAGTTCTATTGGCTTGAGTGGTGAATTGGGTTGCTTGAAGGCAAGAACGTAGACTTGCGAATAGTCGAGAAAGAGGATTTACCTCTACTTCATGAGTGGTTCAACATGCCAGAATTCGCAGGAAGATACAATTCACTAGACGCGCAAGAATCCAAGACAGATATTGAGAAAAGGTATGAAAAACTGGGCTCAGAAAAAGTTTGGTTTCTGATACTGAAAAAGGACGGAAGCAAAATTGGCTTCTTGGGAATGGGGCTTGTCGGACCGTGTTGGGAAATTGGCTACGTTCTGATTTCTAGCGAGAGAGGCCAGGGCTATTGTACTGAAGCTGTCCAACTTGCTGTAGATTACTTTTTTATGTCTAAAGACATGGTCAGAATTCAAGCAGCAACTCACATCGAGAATGTGGCTTCACAGAAGGTTCTGGAGAAAGCTGGTTTCCAGAGGGAAGGAAGAATACGAAAAGGATTATTTTCTTGGGGCAAGTGGGTAGACCTCTATCTCTATAGCATCCTCAGAGAAGAATGGAAAGAACCAAAAATACTAGGGAGAACAACTTAAATCGGGATAAAACTTTAACCCGGCTGAAGTTTGCCCTCACTCTACAAAAAATAGAGTACAAAAATAGGAGGCAATTGGAATGTTTAGCGAAAATTTCCGTGTTGTTGCATCATCGCGATTGCTTTGGCCTTTTTGTATTCGGCGTCCAACATGGCATTTGCAGTTTCTTTCTGGGCGCACGCATTGTAAGCTTCTTCTTGATCTGTTCTCTCTAGGCTCACAAGAGAAGCTTGGAAACCTGTATCTGATCTGAGCAATCTTAGCAATTGGCTTTCTGGTTTTATTATGCCTAGGTTACTTCCGATTTTCTTTTTGTTCTTGAACATTCCTACCACCTCCATCTGATTAAATGAATATAACTTTCATCGATAATTGTCTGACTGAACAAAGTTCGAATATTGAGCAAATAATTATTAGGAAGTTGAATACCATTCAATAATATGAAAGATATAAAACCCAAACTGATTAGATTATTCAAAGAAGGCTACTGTACACCTCAAATCGGAAGAATAGCCAGAGAAATAGACGAACCATCCACCACAATACACTACAACATAAAGAAGCTAGAAAGCGAAGGCGCAATAAAAACCTACAAGGCTGTCTTTGACTATAAAAAGATTGGAGAGGGATTCTGTGCATTCGTTCTAATCGCTTTATCTTCTGACGAATTTGCTGATCCCGAAAGAATCGCAAAAAGTCTGGCCAGATACAAAGAAGTTGAGAGCATAGACGTCCTTGCGGGGGACTGGGAACTGATTGCCAAAATCAGGGCGAAGGATCAAGATGACTACTACCAATTCCTGAGGAGAGTCATTTCTAAGGAAAAAGGCATTGAAAACACAAATTCGATTATCTCCTTGAAAGAAATCAAAACTGAATTTGTCCAGTTCTAATCAGAAAGATGAGAAGAAGCGCTTACAAAAAAACCGGAACAGCTGCTTTCTCTAGTTTGCCTTTCTATAAACATTATGTCTATTAACCAAGTTCTCTTCTAGAGCTTTTCCGTTTCCAGAGTCTTGCATCTTAATTCTCTCAGCAGATCCATATATACAGTCTGTTCTGAAGACTATTCAGTTTTCTGAGGATTTTCTGTTATTGATTTGAATTTTGCTCAGTCAGATAATTATCAGTGATTCTCCATAATAACATCGGAGAGTGCGAAAAAGATGGACAAACTCAAAGATAAGGTTGATGTAAGCCCAAGTGTTGACAAAAGGTTCTGTGCGCTTGTTTTTGTGGCTTTGTCTCCTGAGGCCTATCATAATCTTGAACGGATTGCGGATAGTCTAGCTAAACACAAAGAAGTAGAAAGTGTTGATGTTGTAGCTGGAAAATGGGGTCTCTTGCTCAAAATCAGAACCACAAGTAAAGACAACTTTTACGATTTCTTGAAGAAAATAGTCTACAAAGAAGACGATATCATAAAAACTCATTGCATAATCTCTTTGAAACGAGTCAAACCGATTTGCCCTGAACACAGGCAGAAGAAATGATTTTGAAGGTGCGACGGCGAGTAACGGCGAAATTGGTTGGTTGGATAAAATTTTACCCCAGCCAATCCTAGGTGTTTGCAGTCACTTCCTGCGGAAATATTATTAATGGGAAGGAATATTGCCATGTTGAGTAGATTTGCGCAGTTCAAATAAGACGAATGATGAGTACGAAATCGCTAGAATAATCCACGATTCCTTCGGGTGGGCTCTAACTAAAGATCGAGCACTTTTTGAAAGCATTTTTGCAAAAGATGATGACTTCTTTACATATTATCCAGACTCTAAGAGCACTATCGTGGGATGGAAGCAGTTTGAAAAATTCCTGGAAAGTTGGATGGATCCACGAAATAGAGCCAGAGGATTTGATATCAGAAGCCTGAGAATTGTGATTTCAAAGACGGGAGATGTGGCCTGGTTTTCAGCTATAGTGGACGATGAAGGAGAATTTAATGGAAA
>Ga0209635_10001901_pt1 | contig 15744 bp, 14 predicted proteins | sample DeeMarSWOR230_32_FD_187463 | JGI IMG/M metagenome (GOLD analysis project Ga0209635, IMG submission 187463) | Marine sediment microbial communities from White Oak River estuary, North Carolina - WOR-2-30_32 (SPAdes) (version 2) | ecosystem: Environmental > Aquatic > Marine > Intertidal zone >... | reverse complement strand
TAAAACTTGGCGAGGTTTTTCAGAAGTACCTAAATCAGGGATGAAAGTGAGAAGGAAATTTCAGGATCATGATGCTAGAAGAAAGTTTGAAGAAGTACTCAAAAATGTTGAAGTTCCTACCAACAAAATAATTTGCAGGTGTGGAGATCTCCTTAGAGGCTTAGCAGAGCCAACTGATTGCAAGCTCTTTGGAACAGCTTGCATTCCTTCCCATCCTATTGGTCCGTGCATGGTCTCAATTGAAGGTTCATGTAACATTGAGTATAAATATGGAAGAAGTAAGAATTTGAAGAATTTCATTAATAAGTAAGTTTGAAAGCTCAGCAAATTCTGGGCACTGGATCTCCTAATGGAGGAAGAAGCAGTCTTTTTCCACCTATAATTGTTTCCAGTACTACCCCTGTAAATTGACCTGTAACCTCTCCAATAATCTCCGCATCTTTTCCTTCAGGATGTTGTCTAATTTTAGATAAAATGTCTTCTGCCAATTCCTTTACTACTGCTACGATAATTTTTCCCTCGTTTCCAATTTCCATATAATCGATCCCTAACATCTCACAAGCCGCTATAACCCCCTCCTTTACGGGAACCCTCTCTTCTTCAATGATAAGTCCTACTCCCGACTTTTCACTCCATTCATTCAAAACATTCGAGAGACCACCACGAGTAGGATCTTTCATTTTTACTATTCCCCCGATTTTGAGGAGAGTAGCAATCATACAGTTTAATGGTTTGACGTCTGAAACGATGTTTACTCCAAAATCGTAACCATCTCTAAATGAGAGTACCGCGATTCCGTGATCCCCCATAGTACCAGAAGCAATAATCTTATCTCCAGGTTTAAGATTTGAATCAAGGAGCCAACGGGCATTAAAACGTCTGTGCTTTTTAACAACAGAGATATTATGTTCGAGTGCTTTTGTACGCCTGCCTATACCAGATGTATTAACAATAAACTTGTCTAAGGCTCCTTTCTCCATTACCTTTGTATCACCGGTAATAATGTGCACACCAGCTTTTCTGCATGTCTCGGCCATGCTCTTGAGGATCCTCTCGAAATCTGATACAAGAAATCCTTCTTCAAATATGAAGGCTGAGGTGAGTGCAATTGGTTCAGCACCCATTACTGCTATGTCGTTCACAGTACCAGATATTGCAAGATGGCCAATATCTCCTCCAGGAAAGAAAAGGGGTTTGACAGTGTGTGAGTCTGATTTGAGTACTATATCATTTATTATTGCGGAGTCATCAAGAGCTTCAAGAGGTACTTCTGCAGAACTACCACCCAGATACTTAATGATTTGATCCTTGATGAGTTTCTGCATTATGGTTCCTCCGGCACCATGAGACAATGTTATTCTTGACATGTGGATGCACTTACGAAAGAAAGACTATAATGCTTTCAGAAATAATTTTGGGTATTAATGGAAGAGTTACTAAAAAGACAATAGATCGTTTTTAATCTGTTTGATGACTTTGGGGATAGCTGCTTTTACCTTTGAAGTACAATCTTCATTAAAAGTTGTGATGTCTTCAGCCTCAATCGCATATATGATGATCTCATCAGGCATTTCATCAGCCATCAATTGTTGTCCTAGTTTTAAAGATGTGGGAAGATCGACAGAGTGAGTGTGTGAAAGGGCGGGAAAAGTTGATAGATCCCCTGGTGTGAGACGATGTATGGTTCCTGGTTCGCTACCAGTTATTATTGAGTCGATGATTATTACTTTCCTATAGCCTAATATCCTCTCTAATATGTCGAAACCACCCATACCAACATCTACTAGATCGGCGTTTACATCTTCTTTACTTAATTGTTTAATGACGTGAACTCCGACACCATCATCAGAAAGAAGAAGGTTACCGACACCCAAAATAAGGGGTTTAAAGGTTTTGTGAGAGCCTTTTGACAGGCTTTCCTTTGACGTCTTTAATGACGATTTCAAGCGGCATCTGTCCAGGTAGTGTATGTGTTGCGCAGCTAAGGCATGGATCATAAGCTCTGAATGCCATTTCCACCATGTTTAACAAGCCATCGTTAACAACGCCCTTGTGAATCAATCCTTTTGCTGCATCCCTTACTGACATACAAATGGCACCCATGTTATTAACCGTAGCCACAATCAAGTTAGCTTTTTCAATCAAGGCGTCTTCTGTAAGTTTATAATGATGGATCAGAGTGCCTCTACAAGCTTCTACGATTCCAACTCCCTCACCTGGTTCACCTAGATCCATATTCCTGATGTCTGTATCGGTTATGCCTTCATCCGTTACGAGCTCGACAGCTTTCTCTGCAGCATATAATAGTTCGATCAATCGAGCCCAATGTGTTGCTAATGTGTGGTGTACTGGTTTGCCTCCCAATACTTCGTACATTCTTTCGTATTCTGCTTGTGCTAATGGAGTTGCCATTCCATCTGAAGCATTTAGCCTTGCTAACGGAGCTACACGCAATATGCCACTATCGGGTCCATCAACTAAGCCTTTCCAACCAATGTTTTTAAGATAGGGGAATTTAGGGTAAGTCCAGGGCATCACATGTTCTGCTATATGGTCTAAGTATTCCTCTGGCTTGAACTTAACGAACTCGTTGCCGAACGGGTCTACAACCCTAACCTTCCCGTCATAGAAGTTGACTTTATTATTATCATCTACCAATCCCATGTAATAGGTTTTCATGGTATAAGCGTCACTTGTTATCAAGTCAACATAGGTTTGATTACCCAAAACTATATCATTGAACAGCTTAAGTGAGAACTGAGCAAAATCTACGCTTGACTTGGCCATCTTCTCCATTGTAGCTCTCTCTTCTTCGTTCAGTCCCTTTGAAATGCCACCCGGTAATCCACACACAGGGTGAGTAGCTCTGCCTCCAAGCATAGCGGACATTCTTTGACCGTATGCTCTGTGTTTGATCACTTCTCCAGCTATCTCCAGACCTACTTTATTTATGACCCCAAAGATGTTTCGTTCCGCTGCTGGTGCATCAGGTCCAACAACAAAATCTGGCGCACCAAGGAAGTAGAAGTGAAGAATATGGTCGTAGATATAATAGCCCATATATGAAAGCTCCCTCAGTTTCTTTGCAGTATCGGTTGGTTCAACTCCAAAAGCCATGTCAAGGGTTTTTGTTGAGGCATAGTGGTGAGCCCAAGGGCAAACCCCACATATACGCTCCGTTAAAAGAGGCATCCTTTCTGCAAGTCGACCTTCGCAAAACTTCTCAAAGCCTCTTAGTTCTGGGACTTGGAAATATGCGTTTGAAACCTCTCCCTTATCATCCAAGAAGATCTCAATCTTACCATGTCCTTCAAGTCTTGTTATCGGATCTATTGTTACTCTTTTCATTTTTTCATCACCTTTCTCTTCAATATTGATGCGGGTAACGAATACATGTAAAACGTTCCTATAGGGTCCTTAATTTGCTCAATAAACTTATTCGGGTCATAATCTGATTCTTTCTCATCGTCTAATCCAATGTTTGAGGTTAAAGCAGTCATCATAGATGCTCCTAACTCTTCAGCTTGATCTACTGGTCCTTGGCAGCCCGTACAAGGCATACCAGCATTCATGCATTGAGTGTGACAACCCATACGTGTGGCAGGACCCATACAAATAATTCCTTGGTCAAGTAAGCACTTACCAGGTTCAGGTATCTTCTCATAGACTCTATATATCTTATCGATTCTTTTATCTTCCTTCTTTAGTGGGCACTCAAAACATTGAGCTCTATTAGGTGCAAGAACAGCTCCTTTGGGCGGTAATGTTTCTATCTTGTATCCATTGACTGTCATTATACCAGCGAATTTTTCATCAACAGTCGATGCTAAAGCATCTATAGCTGCCACAATTATGTCTGGATTTGGAGGGCAACCAGGAATAGAGTAATCGACATCAACGACTTGATCTAGAGTCTTAACAGTATCATGGAAAGCAGGAATATGTATTTCACCTTCAGGTACATGATAGTGAGTTTGAGGTGTCACTCCGTTTGGATTAACTGTAGAGACACTTTCTTTGTACACTTTCTTGAAAATTGACTCCCTATCATGAAGATTTGCGAGACCAGGTATACATCCTTCATGTGCACAAGAGCCGAATGCTATCATGAACTTTGATTTCTGTCTTAGAAGTTTAGCTATATGTTCAGACTCATCGTTCCTAACTGATCCATTGAAAAATGATACGTCAATGCTTTTGTCTGGCATAGCTTCAACGTCTTTATATTTTGTATCCATAGCTACTGGCCAAAATACTATGTCTCCAATTTGTAGAACCTCTAATACTCGCTCATCAATGTCTAAAACAGCTACTTCACAGCCACCACAACTGGCGCCCCAGTAAAATGCAAATTTTAATTTATCCATTTTTTTCACCTCTCATCCTGTTAGTAAAGCTTCTATTTCACTCATTAATTGGTCATCCTTAAAATGCAACATCGTTATCGCTCCTGATGGACAGGCTGCAACACAGACACCGCATCCTTTACAGAGCGCTTCAGAAACCTCCGAGTATAGTGTTCCATCTTCCCGTTCTTTTATCTCAGGGGCATTGTATGGACAAACATGTTCACAAATCCGACAACCACTGCATAAGTCGGGGTCAACAACTGCCAAATAAGCTTCCAGTTCAACCTCTCCTTGAGCCATTGGTACAGCGGCCCTTGATGCAGCACCTCTTGCTTGAGCTATGCTGTCTGTAATGTCCTTTGGACCCTGAGCTACACCCGCTATATAGATACCGACAGTCGGAGTGTCTAGAGGACTAAGCTTGGGATGAAGTTCCAGAAAGAACCCATCCGGGCTACGTGCGATAACAAGCAATCTAGCAAGTTCTTCCGCGTCTTGAGGAGGAGCTAATGCGTTAGATAAAACTACCATATCCACTTCTGCTTCCATGGGCATTTGTAGCATTTCGTCCGTTGCTTTTACTATAAGATTTCCAGTTTCAGGATCTTCGTCTATGTCATTAATTTCAGGGGTTCGCACAAAGACTACTTGTCCTGTTCCCCTTACCTCTCGATAAAGTTCCTCACCCAAATTGCTAAAGGCTCTGATATCTTTATGAAATACGAATAGCTGGGTTTTAGGATACTCCTCTGTAATAGATTTCACCTGTCCCAGCATTGCTTGACAGCAAAATCTTGAGCACCAAGGATTCCCAACGTCTGGATCTCTAGCTCCAACACATTGAATAAAAGCGATCTTTTGAGGTATTTTATTGTCTGATGGTCTTAGGAGTTTTCCTTTAGTTGGACCTGCTTTATCTGTTAACCTTTCAAGTTGAAGATTATTGATTACGTTTGGATACTTACCAAAACCTAGTTCAGGTTTATTTTTAGCATCGAAAACTCCTCCACCAGTAGCAACTATTATTGTACCCACATTAATCGTTTCTTCAGATGCTTGCTCATCTAAGTCTATTGTACCCTCAGGACACGTGTCAACGCATTTACCACACTTTATACAGGTTTCATCGTCTATAACGTATAATGAAGGAATTGAATCCTCAAAAGGTGTGTATATCGCTTTTCTAGATGCTAAACCTGCATCAAACTCACTTGGAACCTCAACAGGACAAACTTCGACACACTTGGCGCTGACATTATTGTTTTTAACGTGTCTTGGTCTGTGTTTTACTTTGACTTCAAAGTTACCAATGTATCCAGAGACCTCAACAACATCACTGTAAGTCATTAAGTTAATTTTTGGATGTGTGGCGACTCTATCCATGATCTTCTTTAGCATTGGTCTAGCTTCCTCCACTGTTGGAGAAAGAACTGATAGTTGAGCTACTCGACCACCAATACTTGGTTCTTTTTCAACAAGGAATGTCTCAAAACCTCTATCAGCTAGGTCAAGTGCTGCTTGCATTCCAGTAATTCCGCCTCCAATCACCAATGACTTAGGTATCACACTTACAGTTCTAGTCTCTAATGACTCATCCAATCGGACCTTAGCTATAGCCATCCTCAAAAGATCCTTTGCCTTCTCCGTAGCTTTCTCAGGTTCATTCGCGTGTACCCATGAAACGTGTTCTCGGATGTTGACGTGTTCATAGAGGTACTTGTTCACTCCAACCTCTTCAACTGCAGCCCTAAATGTGGGCTCGTGCATCCTAGGTGAGCAAGAAGCTACAACAACTCTGTTGAGCTTATGTTTTTGAATATCCTGCTTGATTAATTCCTGTCCAGGATCAGAGCACATATAGATGTATGCTTTTGAAACTATTACATTTGGCAAAGCGCCTGCATACTTTGCTACTTCTTCAACATCTACAGTAGCAGATATATTAATTCCACAATTACAAACATATACTCCAATTCTTGGTTCTTCAGACATTTTTATTCACCTACTTTTACCTTTGCTAAGAAAACTGCAGCTGCTGATGCTGCACCACTTGCTTGCGCAACGCTATCAGGTATGTCCTTTGGACCTTGGGCCACACCTGCTATGAATATTCCGTCTTTAGTGGTTGTCACGGGAGAATATTTAAGATCAGATTCGGCAAAGAACCCGTTATTACTTAATGGTATATCTAACATCTTTGCAAGGTTCTCATGCCCCGCTGGTGGTCTCAGACCAACGGAAAGAACTGCCAAGTCAGCTTCAGCATGTAATAAAGTCCCTGTTATTGTATTGAACGCTTTAAGAAACAGATTATTTGTATTGGGATCTTCTTGGATTTCTGAAACTCTTCCTTTGATGAATTTGATGTCAAATTCTTCTTCTGCCCTATTATAAAACTCCTCGAAGCCTTTTCCGAAAGCTCTGATATCGATATAGAAGATCGATATATCAGTATCTGGGTAGTGTTCTTTCATCAAAATTGCATTTTTAATAGCGTACATACAACAGACCCTTGAGCAGTAAGGATTACCAATCTTCTCATTTCTCGACCCAACACACTGTACAAAAGCCACCCTCTTAGGTAACTCCTGGTCAGATGGTCTCTCCATATGACCATGAGTTGGACCAGAGGCATTTATCAGTCTTTCAAACTCAAGACCCGTAATTACGTTTGGAAATCTCTGATAACCATATACGGTTTCAGTTGAGGGATCATATGGATCGAAACCGGTTGCTACAATTATTGCACCAATATCAAGTTCAACAACTTCTTCCTCTTGATTAAAATCGATCGCGCTAGCTGGGCAAACCTGTTCGCAAAGTCCACAAACACCCCTTGTAAGGTAAAGACAGTGATCTGCATCGATCGTATACTTTAGAGGAACAGCTTGGGGAAAGGGTACATAAATGGCTGATCTTTTACTAAGACCACTGTCAAATTCAGAAGGTATTTTCATGGGGCACTTAGATGCACAGGTTCCACACCCAACACACATGTCGATATTAACATATCGAGGCTTCTTCAATACTTTAACCTTGAAATTGCCTGCTTTACCAGAGACTTCCTTTACCTCAGAGTATGTCATTAACTCTATGTTAGGATGACTACCGACATCAACCATCTTTGGTGTCAGAATACAAGCTGAACAATCGAGCGTTGGAAAAGTCTTATCCAGCTGCGACATTCTACCACCAATGCTCGGAGTTCGCTCGACCAGATAAACGTGGAAGCCTTGATCACCCAAATCCAAAGCTGCTTGAATGCCTGAGATTCCTCCTCCAATAATTAAAACGTCTTGGGACAACTTTTAACCACCCTCCCCTACAGATGTTACTGGATTAGGTCCAAGTTTCTTAATTTCATCTACCATCTGAGTGACTACATCAGCAAATTTGATGCCTTCAGAAGCAGATATTGTTTCAAATCTAAGTCTCTCTGGTTCGATTCCGAGCTCCTTTAGAACATTCTGAAGCAATAAAACTCTTCGCTCGGCTTTTTTATTACCGACTTGATAATGGCAATCTCCATAATGGCACCCACTAATTAAAACTCCATCTACTCCCATCTTGAATGCTTTGAGAACAAAGGTTGGGTGTACTCGACCAGTACACATCACTCTAAGAATTCTAACATTGGTGGGGTATTGGATCCGACTAGTGCCTGCTAAATCTGCACCAGCATACGTACACCAATTACATGCAATACAAAGTATTTTTGGATCGAAGTCTAATGGAATACTGGTGTTTTCTTCCATTTTTGTTTGAGCTGACATATTTATCACCTTATAATATTCCCTCTGTTAATTTACTAAATATTGGGTCTGCTGGGATCCTGTTTAAATTGAATCCCAAAAGGTCTGGGCTGATTCCAAGTGTTAAACCTAGGAGCTGCGGATAAAATATTGCGGGTAAACCGTATTCTACTCCGAAGTCTCTCTCAACTCTAACCTGCATAGTCTCAAATTGAACCTCACAGAAAGGACATATTTGGACTGTGCACTCTGCACCAGAAGACTTTACACTGTCAAGTTTCCTTTTTATCAAGTTAATTGCAACATCCTCATCGGAAGCTAAGACAGGAGCTCCGCAACATATGAGCTTCAATGGCCAACTAACACTTTCCGCACCAGTTACCTCAACTAGTTCATCGACTATCCGTGGATTCTCAGGATCACCCATCTCAGCATGTTCGGAAGGACGGATCGAGTGACATCCATAGTGAACAGCCGCTTTTAGATCTTTGAATGGGTTCTGAATCAATTCCTCGATCTTATTAACGCCATAATCGTGATAGAGAACCTGGACAAGGTGTTTAACTTCTGTTGTTCCTTTAAACTCCAAATCTTCTTTCTTTAGTATCTCATTGACTTTCTGACGAAGTTCTTCATCTTCTTTCAAAACATCATTGGTCTCTTTTAAGGCTCCAAAACATCCATTACATAGAGCCATTATAGGCAATCCCATGTCTTCTGCTATAGCCAAGTTTCTAGCTCCCATTGCTACAAAAGCATCATGATTTAAAGAGCGGACATGAACCGGACCACAACAACTCCAACCTTCCATGTCTGCTAATTCAATCCCTAAGACAGTGCAGATACGTCTCGTACTAGCATCATAATTATTGAACCTTGCAGGGATTGTACATCCCAAGTATAATGCATACTTCATTTTACTTCACCTCATCCTTTGATCATTTTAGATAAACTTGTAACATCTAATATGTTTCGTACACCATCTACATTGGTAACGGGTACTTTTGGTATATCAAGCATCTCTCTATCCTCTTCTTCAAAATCTCCTACTTCAGCAGATCGACCTATATCATAAATTGATTCAGCAAAAGCCTTGATACCATCTGGCATACCAATTTCCTTTGCTGCAATGTTCTTCATAGCAAAGAATGCTTGAGAGGGATCTACTTTCTGTGGACACTTTTCGGAACATAGGAAACAAGTCGTACAGATCCAAATGGCTTTGCTGTTTAATACTCTTTCACGCATTCCAAGAATCGACATTCTAATCAGTTTGTGAGGCACTATATCCATCAGCTCTGCAACATCACATGTTGCCGTGCACGTACCACATTGAAAGCAGTAAAACAGATTCTTACCATCGGGATTGTTAAAAACTTCATATTTGAATTTCGGGTCCAAGTCATTAAGTCTTATAGGCTTTTTTTCACTCATCATATTCTCCTCATAATAAAAGATGTTAACGGGGATTTTATGAACGTTATCAGCAAATTTAATGATATAGTATAAAAATTTTTTTTATAATAACTGAAAAAGAACATGTATTTTTTTAATATTTTAACATATTTGGAAGAAAAAATTTACATTTATTTATAATATGCAACACTCCTCACGTTTTTTGATTTCATAATTTAATTCTTCAACTTTCTTCATTGCTGAACTAGCGGGTAAGACAATCCGATTGACGATTCCCACAACTTGCTCGTCTAATACTCTTTTATATATTCCTCGAGGCCTCATACATCCCAAGTATATTGGGGTATTTGGAAAATCTAGCCTAGCATTTTCAATTATTTTTAATGTTTCCTCAATTTTAGGGGGTTCCTTATCATAGTATAGCGTATTGGGAGTGGGAATAAAGACGTTAAAAACTATGGCTTCAGTTCCCAATGACTTGAGAATGGATAATGCATATTTTTCTCCTCTGATTTTTCCACCGTGGATGCCTATGGTTATATGCGGATAAACCTTTACAAATTGTTTCAATATAAGATATGATTCAATATAATCGTTGACGTCTTTTTTTAATCCATAAACCTCTTTTATGGTTGTGTTATCACCAATGAAATTGTAAGAAACGGAAACGAGGTAAGGAGCAACTTTTTCAATATCTTCTTTCTTAACCAAGCCTGTATGCGCTATCAACTTCGTTTTAGAGGATAGTTCTCTTATCAATTCAAGATTTTCCTTTAATGGAACTCTACCATTTAGATCACAACCGCCACTGAGAAGAATACTTCTAGCATTCCGATCAATTTCACTTAAAGTATACATTCCTTTTAGATACTGTCTATTACAGTGAGCACAATTTAATGCACATTCATTTGTAGTAAGGCTTAGTGTCTGTGTCAAATCTGGGTAAACAAACTCTATTCGTTTACCAAAAGTAGCTTCGTAAACATCTTTAGCTTCCATATCAAGGTCTTGAATAAATTAAATAACAAAAAGCTTTATTTGTTTTCAAAAAGTTACCTTCACTTTCTTTATGAATAGAAGAATTATGTGCTACTTTGATGTGTGAATCGTAAAATTACTTTAAATTCTTATTTATTAATGAACTAGTTAATGTCACTAGATATTGTGCACATTAGATTATTGCTGTCACATCTTTTTTTTTATAAAAAAAATTATCTATCAAATAGGCTTCCTTTCAATCATGTTTCATAAAAACTGTGTAAAAATGAGGTTTTTAAACAATATTATTAAATATCATTTTAAAGCAATGTAAGGAAAAATTTCAAGGTGAATTTATTGGCTAATTTAAATGAAGATAAAAATAAACTTCAAAAATTTGTGAAATTATTCGAGAGAAAACCCGAAGCAGGCGTACTTAACCCCAAAGTTAAAGCTTCCACAGAAAATGGAATAGTAATTCTCAAAGCTGGAGATACTACATGGAAGGAGGATCTGCCCCCTACACTGGGAGGAACCAATACTACAATAGGACCACTACAGCATCTACTCGGGTCACTAGCTGGTTGCGGTGCAAGTATCATGAAAAATACTCTAGCACCACTAGAGAATATATCAGTTGATTCTATTGATGTCGATGTTCAATGCGAATTTGATGTAAAAGGAGTTCTTGGGATGGAAGGTGCTGTAGGAGACATTAAAAATGTTACATTTAAAGTAACGGTATACTCGGATGATAATCCCGATAAAATTGAAAAAATGTTTGAAATATGGAAGCAACGTGCTCCAGTGTTTCTTTGTTTTGAAAAAGCAGTACCGATATCTACAGATTTAGTGATTAAAAAACAGGAATACAATTAACCCTCTTAGCATCCAATTATTCCTTTATTTTTTTATGATGTTTTACATCTTATACGATTTAATGAGAGGGTACACATCACATCAATAAGAAAAGAAGTGTGGATTGTACTATTTAAGCTGACATGCGGATAAAACCCAGCATTTAGATCTATACTTACTCGTTAGTTCCTTAACTCTTCTCTTTTCCAAGAGCGTAAGACTTCCCTTCATCAGCTTCATAGACAGAGTTTTCTCAAAGCCCATCTTAAGAGCGTTTGTAACTTCTTCTATCTCGAAAATTCGATTAGCTTCCCTTTTAATGGTGGTTAGTTTTCCCATTAACTTCAACTCACCATCCTCTCCTACTCTTAAAGCTTTACTCATTGATTCAAAATCTGCATCTACAAGTATGGTTCCGTGTTGAAGAAGTACACGCCTCCTCCTCTGAGCACTACCAGATATTTTTCTCCCTTTCACTAGCACGTCATTGATTGGTTTATAAGAAGCGTCTATGTTTAGACTATTAAGCGATATGACGATTCCCGTGCATATGACATTGAAGGAACCTTCAAGGTCCCTTGGTATTTTAGGATGTCCTTGATCGACTATTATCGAATACTCTAAGCAGTTTGAATCTGTAAATATTGTTCCTCCCCCGCTCATTCTACGAATGATGTCTATTCCTCGCTCTTTGCAGTACTCTAGATTAACAACATTCTCAATCCGTTGGTATCTTCCTATTGAGACCGCGGCTGGTTTTCTCCTGTAAAGATGTAACGTGTTAGAGACTTCCTCCCTTAGCCTAGCTTCGAAAATGGCTTCATCTATCGCTTGGCTTGTAGGTCCATCGACTAAGTGGCTGTCTATAAAACGCCAGATCTGTTCCAATGTTTTTATCTCTCATCCAAACCGATTATCTGTTTAATTAATTCGTCAATTGATTTTACGAATTCTCCAATCGAAGGCGCCCAAGGGAGAATCATTAGCGGTTTATTGTTAAGGTGTCTAGCTATAGGATCTTCTACTACCTTACAACACCTCACGATAAAACCCTCTACCTCAGCTTCACGTACAGCTTTTCTGGCTGTGTGCAGCGGACAAATATCTCTTAAAGATACCTCTAGGTTCAATCCTAATCTATTCTTTAATTTATTTAGAGCTGCATATGATAGTGAGCATCCGACAAGGTCAATTCTGATTGTATCTTTGCAGCTTTTCACTCTCTCAGCGATGGTAGCGAAACTTATACTAGATTGATGGGGTCTCAGGGTTTCTTCTGTGGGACAGGGGGTAAAAGTCACTCTTTCTTCACTATAGTTATCCTTAACAACCTCTGAAGCATCGATGTTAAAGCTTTCAATCTTAATGTGTTTACTTATCAATCTTGAATCCATAGACAACTTTGTTAAGGTATCCAATCTACTTGGTTTTGGGGGGATAACGTCTACCAGCATTATTTTTATGGGTATTTTAAGTTCTTTGTTATTTAAGTAAACAAAAGTAATATTTTCATTTCTTCCTGAAAGTATGACTGCTTTTACATCCTCGGTTAATCTAGCCGAAGCAGCTCTTAACACTATTTGATTTAATGCAAACTCGTCTATGATTGGATCCACTATTGTTGTGCAATTATCAGGATATGCAATAACTTCCACTCCGATTATTGTCTTCAGTATATGTTCTCCTTCAGTTCTCAGCTTAAGTATTGATGATCTCTCACCGGATTTTATTTTGCCGCCTCTCTCACGCAAAATAACGTATTTAGTCAAATAGAAGGTTAATTTGCCTATCAAATCTTCCATAACTTTATCTGGAGAAAAACCTTTTCCAACGTTGATCACACTGACTTCTGAACAATGCTTTGGAATAATCATAATTTGATCAAACATCCTGTTGTGGAGTAATTTCACATCCTGTGCACTTGTGGCACATGGTTTTGAATAGATAAGTGTTCAAACCATATTCTTCAAGTATAGATTTATGATTTAGAGCTAAATTCAACATTCTTTCTGCACTTGGTCTTACTGCATTGTTTTGAGTTGCCATCATGATATCCTGCTTTCTATAAGGATTGATAAGTAGAGGTCTTAAATTTACAACTACGCCCCTCTTGGCCATCCATTTTAAACCATTTAAGACAGTGGTATTGGACTCTCCAAAACCCATTATTATATTGCTACAAACCTTATTTTTTCCAAAGATCTTGGACGAGTATTCTAATGCTGACGCGACCCTTTCATAGTCTTTATCGGGGCAAACCTTTTTCAATATTTCCTTATCAAAGCTTTCGACATTTACCTTAATTTCATCAGCACCAGCGCTATAGAGCTCTTCTATATGCCCTTTCTGGGTAACGTATGGCTCTACACCTATCGGTATTTGATGACCTAGTTCTTGTCTAATGAGCTTAACAACGCTAATCATGAGCTTGATGGTCTTTCTCTCGGATCCAATCACGCCAGAAGTGAGAGCTATCGCCTCGGTCTCCATGTCTTCATGAATAACAGATCTTATTAATTTAAGAGCTCTTCGAGGTTCTAGTACAAACCTAAGCTTCAGCTTTGGTGTTGCACAGTATTTACAATTGAAGGAGCATACTGAAGCTAAATTTATGAAAGCTTGGTTTGGAGCATGTAAGAGAGGTTTCTCCACTTTTACGTTACTCAAGAAGTTAGAATCCCCTTTCATAACATAATATCCATCATCTTTCTTCTTTAGTTTAAATTGGGTTCTAATAGGATCTTGATCAATTGTCATTCTAACTCGATGACAACCAAACCTAAGAAAAATTGTTTTGAGACCTGCATCTGGACCAGCGGATGATCTTTCAGTAAAGCTGGAGATAAGTGTAGGTGCAAGGTGGATCACTCCTGTCTCTAGCAGTAATGCTTTCTTAATAGTGTCAACAGCAAAGTTCAACCATTCACTCTCTTCCAGATAAATTATTGATAAAAAAAAGTCTGAGTTACATTAAAAAATCTAACTTTAAACTCTTAGGTAAATATAATAATGAATATACTAGCTAGCCAAAGCTTTAGCTTAGGAGTGTTAAAAAAAAGCATACATAATACGGAAATGAACTCTATTATGGTTTAATTGTTATTCTCCTTATAGTGTTTAGGAAAGTTTCTTCTGGATTTTTAAACGTACATCCTTTGATAAAGTACCTACTTTAGAGATTCTTGAGTAAAATGTTTCGAGAGTATTAACTACTCTATGGTATTCGGGTAAGGTTGTTGTGGTTGAGATCAAACGGAGTGGTTGAACACCATACTTCCTCAGCTCTCTTTTTAGTCCTGTTACATATTCACGTAATGCTTTTGCCTTAAATACGCTATCGTCTCCTTCAATGAAGGCGATGCCGTCTGTGCCTGAAGCGAAAGCATGTAATAAGTGCGTTAAACCAACTCTAGCTGTACTAGGCACTCTTATTATTCTGACATAGGGGGAGTAAGACTGTCTAGTTTGTCCAGCTAAATCAGCGGACCCGTAAGCTGTATCTTTCTCAAGAAATGCAAGGATTTTTGGCGACGTTTCTCCTTCAGAAATCGTGCGGATTTGCTCGATCAGTTGAGCTTCAGTGGAGTGTTTAAGTTCAATCGCTTGCTGTGGACATCTTGGTACACACATCCCACATCCAATGCATGAGATAGGATTAATCTTAACCTCACTTTGTGAAACCTCTACAGCTCCAACTGGACAGACCTCAACGCAAAACTTTGAAAGGTTGCATTTTTCCGGATCGATATATGCAACTTCTGGTGATATTATATATTCGCCTTTACCGAGGAAGGTCGCGGTTCTTGAAGCTGTTGCCATCGACTCTATGGTACTTTCTCTAACATCTTTCGGACTTAGTGCGCATCCAGCTAGATACACGCCTTCTTTTTGACTGTCAACGGGCATGAGTTTGTAATGTCTCTCTAAGAAAAATTTGTCCGAACCGGTGTAGATGCCAAGTTTTTCAGCTAACTCTTTAGTACCTGGAGAAGGAATAATCCCCATAGTCAGTACTACCATATCGAAAGTACCCTGAATCTGTGTTCCGAGAAGTGTTGCCTCAGCTCTTACCAAAAGCTCACTCTCATTTAGGGGGAGAACCTCAGCCACTCGACCTCTGACGAATTTTACATCATGTTCCTGAGCTGTAAAATAGAATTCCTCATACCCTTTCCCATCAGCCCTAATGTCTGTGAAGAATATCCAAGGTTCAGCGTTTGGAACAGCTTTTTGAAGTAGCATAGCCTGTTTTATTGCAGCCATACAGCCGATCTTGCAGCAGTATTCTACCCCCTTCTTATGCATCATGCGACTGCCCACACAAAGTATGAAAGCTACTCTTTTTGGCATCTCTCCATTGGATGGTTTATGCATACCTTGTAACATAAGTC
>Ga0209635_10001900_pt1 | contig 15750 bp, 15 predicted proteins | sample DeeMarSWOR230_32_FD_187463 | JGI IMG/M metagenome (GOLD analysis project Ga0209635, IMG submission 187463) | Marine sediment microbial communities from White Oak River estuary, North Carolina - WOR-2-30_32 (SPAdes) (version 2) | ecosystem: Environmental > Aquatic > Marine > Intertidal zone >... | reverse complement strand
TCTAGCGTTCGAGACGGAACTGCGTTTTCTTTAAAGGCCCACGTTAGCCGGTCGTCTAGAATGTCGTGAAGCTGAGGTTTAGAGTATTCTTTAAGATGGATAATGTTACGTTGAAGAGTGCTCCTTGTGCTCGGATCTAGCATGTTTAGGTCCTGTATTCGTCTGAGAATGCCGATTAGAGAGAGTCTCTGTGCTGTTTTTGGACGTTCTTCCTGAATTCTTGTAAGGCTGTATATGGGGTCTGACCCTTCGCTTCTGATAAGTGCTTCCAACTCATCTAACACCAAGATGACATAGACGTTTTTTTCATCGAGAATCTGCATTAGAGCCTGTAAGAGTTCTTCAGCAGAGTATCCTCTCTTTGGAAAGTTCGGGTAAAATCTAAGAATAGCCCGTTGAAGAATCATGAAAGAGCTTCCTTTGCATTCGCGGCAGTTCACGTGAACATAATGCAGGTTAACCTTCCTCTGTCGAGCTTCCTTAGTCATTCTTGATCCAAAGTGCTGAGAAAGCACCGTTTTTCCTGTTCCAATTTTGCCCACAATCAGCACACGTTGAGTCATTCTTCCGGGGTTTTCAATTGCGAATCGGAAAAACTGGCTTAGGAGTTCCAATTGGGCTTTCCTATGAGGCAAACGTGGCGGCACGTAGTTGATGTCTAGTTTGCTTTCATCTTTGAAAACGCTAGAGTATGAAAGCATATGCAGTCCTTCCTGTTCTTTTATTATTGTTGAAGAAGCCAATTTATGGTTTTTGTTCTTTACAAAGAAGATTTAGGGAGCGGAAGGTTGGAAGTATTAATTCAAACTGGATTTGCATGCCATAACCATATCTAAAGTGGGCTCACGCACTCAAGATCTATATCATCTTATTCAGTGGGGCCAGAGTCGTCATCGCCCACAAACAAAACTATGCTAAGCCTAAATAAAAGCATTTACAGGTATCAGAATGTGAGAAATGTAGAAAGTTATTGTGCAAACTATTCTTTCAGAAATTGCTACTGCAGTTTTTTAAATTAGGGGTTAACTCTCTTCAAAACGTACTTAGTCTTGGTTATTACCATTCTTTTGATGAACAATGAAGCATAAAGACCGAGTTTCGTTAGCTAATTTCTTCTGGAGGCAACCAACTACTTTAGGTGTCAAAAGCGTTTTCGACGATACGGTCTTTTGGGCGGTGGTCTTTTCGGTTTTCTGAACATTTCGGAACCACAGTCATTCTTTTTGAGGTTTATGGAAATAATTTGCTATAAATTGGAAGCTTGCCTTTCGAGATGTTCATACCACAGAGATGCTTGTTTAATGTCTTTGGGGGTCTGCGGAATGCGGCGCAATCCAATGCCGTTATCATCGATCCTCGACATCATCAGCTTGGCTTTCGACATCACATTGCAGGCCTTATAGTACATAATCAAGAGTTTATATTCTGCCCTTTTCTTGGTTAGATTATGTTTCAAAAGCAACTGCATTATCTCAATATCCTGATCCCGTCTCTTCATCATATCAACAATCTGTTTCTGCTCTTCTGACATGACTCCGCCTCAACAAGAACTCTATCGTATATCTTAATATATGACTTGCTTCATCGGTTGGTATATATAAAAATCCGATATATCCTACCAATTATCACAAGATGGCTACAATCCCGGTGATGACTCGCATGCTCAAAAAGATCAGAGTTGTTCCTCTAGCTGCAGAAAGTTTTGGGGTTCGCTCTATGTGCAGTTATGTTGAAACCTCCGATGTGAAAATTCTTTTAGATGCCGGCGTGTCGCTGGCACCGAAACGTTTCGGTTTTCCTCCTCATCCTAAGGAATATGGAGCATTAGCTAAGTGCCGCAAGAAAATAGCAGACGCAGCAGACAAGGCTGAGGTTGTCACCATAAGCCATTACCATTTTGACCATCATACACCATCTTACACAGACTGGTGCTACAACTGGTCTTCTGAAGAAGTTGCAAGGCAAATCTACGAAGGAAAAACTGTCCTGGCAAAAAGCTACAGGTCTAAGATTAATTTCAGCCAAAGACGCCGCGGCTGGATGTTTTCAAAAACCGGCGGCAGCTACGCTGAAGAATTGAATTATGCAGACGGCAAAGTTTACGAGTTTGGTGAAACTAAACTAAGATTTTCTGACCCAGTTTTTCATGGACGAGAGAACTCGCAGCTTGGCTGGCTCTTAATGGTTACCATTGAGCACGAAAATGAGAGGCTGTTATACACTTCTGATGTTCAAGGTCCAATGTGTGACGTCACCTTAAGGGTCATGTTGGCCCAGAATCCTCAAATGATAATTGTTGGGGGGCCTCCAACCTATCTGGGGGGACTTGTAAACCAAGAAGATATCCAAAGAGGCATCCGGAATTTGGGAAAATCAACGGAAAAGGTTCCCCTAACAGTTTTAGATCATCACCTTCTGCGAGATGGAAAATGGAGGCAATTATCCCAGCCAATCTTTGATTCAGCATCGCGAGCTGGTAACATAGTAGTTACAGGTGCCGAGTTTCTGAGAAAACAAAACAACTTGTTAGAATATAAGAGGAAGGAACTTTTTGAGGATGACCCCCCAAGCTCAGAGTTTAAAAAGTGGATGAAATTGACATCTTTGAAGAGAAAGCTAATCAAACCTCCAATTTAATGAGCTAGAGACGCGAAAGTCAGTGCTTATCACATAACAGAATGCAACTAGGAAATCTCTTCTTCAGCTCGCTAATTCCTTTTTCTATGAACTCTTGTCGATCAACATTTTTGTCTTTGACCAAGAGATTTGCCTTTCGTGCACCTTCGCGCATCTTCTGTAACGGTTCAGAGTTCTTACATGTCATGAATTCATCACATCTGCAGCAGTCAGCTATTTTCCTGTTTGACGCACAACTTCTCATTTCACAGTCGGTTCTACCGCCACCTTTCAAACACCCAGGGCAAAAAGAAGCTTCTTGAACGGAAACCAATCCTTTCTTAAACTCTTTAAAATTGAGACCCTTAGGAGCCCACTCTTCCAAACCGTACTTCTCAACAATTTTCTCATACCCTCTTGTCAACTCCTTCAAGGCTCCATTCCCCAATACACAGCTACCACACCATATTCCACAAAAGCCAATCTGATTCCTAACGTTCTCAAAAATTTCAGCTTTCAATATAGAAATCCCCAAGAAATAAGTGAAGAATTAGAATATAAAACCCTACTTCTCTTGCTAGCAGCACTACTAACAGTCATAGCGTACAGAAGAATATGGATATCAAGAAGAAGCAACGCTTTCCTCAGCTTATTAATCTAAGAATTTTCTTATCCTTAAATTATTAATGCAGCTCAAATGAAATAATGAAATCCATGGGAGTCACCATGGGGTTCAGTTACAAAGATCTGCGAGATAGAATAGCCCTCAAGTTGAAAGAAGCTACTAAAAAGCTAAGAGAAATGGATTACGAAAGCCAGCGCATCTCACCAAGGGAGTTTTTCGATTATATGACTGGAGAGACTCCAACTGGAGATATTATCACCATCGTTGATGTTCTTGAAAATGTTTTTCTCATGATTTATGAGGTTGTGGAAATTAGTGAATTGAAGAAATTGGGAATCTCAATAAACAAACGGACAGTCATGATGACTTTTCCCAACCCTATAAATGAGGCTCACTACACAGCTATACAGTATGAATTGGATTATGCATTGAGCAGTAAGAACTATGATTGGTCGAAAATCAGAATGAAACATTCAAAATTTTGGCTGGAAGACAAAGATCTACCACAGCATTTGATTGCAGGATACAAAGCCTTAATAGAGAAGTTCTCAAAGACTCTGGAGAGTTCTTCATAAGAAACTCTTGATAGATCCATATCAATTTGCTAAATCCTCATCTGTAGCTCAAAGTTTATATTAAGCTAAACGTACTTTGATAACGCAAACGAGTGACTATTATGAGAAGAACCGTCTTCTCAGTGTGGTTAAACGCTTCATGAAACGCGTTAGGGCTTTGTTTCGAAGAATTAAATTGTATATACAGATTACGCAAATGAAGCCTATTGCCAGAAGATACTTCATCAAGAACGGTTTTGACGGCTCAATGACCTTGCTTGGCATTATAGTAGGCTCTTGGGTCGTGGGAGTCACAAAACCTGAAATAATTGTCACCGCAGGGTTAGGGGCATGTCTAGCTATGGGATTGTCAGGACTTTTCGGCGCCTATATGACAGAAAGGGCTGAGAGAACGAGACATCTTAAAACGCTTGAGGCTACCATGCTGACTGATCTTAGCAGCTCTGTACTCAGTGACGCTTCTGATTTTGTTTCTGTGTATGCCGCGTTTGTTGATGGTGCATCACCTATATTGACGGCGGTGATCTCTCTTATTCCCTTCATCCTCACTTTGACGGGAACGTTTGTCATCTGGGACGCCTACATTGTCTCATTCATCCTCACCTTAGGCACATTGTTCTGTTTAGGTCTGTATCTTGGAAGAATCGCGAAGGAAAACATGTTGTTGTATGGCGGCATTACGCTTGCCGTTGGAGTGCTCACAGTAGTCATCGCTCTTCTTTTAGGTGCCATCTAATCTTTCCGTCGCGTGTGTTGATCGAGTTCAGAAAAATAGTTAAATATGAACATAACAAAGACTAGTATTGAGTAGCTATAAGATGATTAAAAGACTTGTCCTAGACGTCTTAAAGCCACATAACCCAAGCGTAGTTGAACTTTCTGAATCACTGAGCCACCTAGAAGGCGTAGAAGGAGTGAACGTAATTATTTATGAGATAGACCAACAAGTTGAGAACGTAAAGATCATAATTGCTGGCAGTCACATAGACTTCGAAAGCATCAAGAAGAAACTGACTGAAATGGGAGCGACGATTCACTCTGTCGATGAAGTTGCGGCTGGCAAGAGAATTGTTGAGGAAGTAAGAACACCGCAGGATAAATCTGCCCGAATGTAAGATGGACTAAGAACCCTATGGGATTTCTCGAAAGGACTAGGACGCGCATACATGTAACGTAAGAGCTATTTCTTTGAGTCATTGATATAAAATAAGCAGGTGGATAGAGTGAGTGATTGTCCAAATTTGCAGATCAACTTGGCAGACTGCCCGTGCACATATTCCTGCGACTCAAAAGGCAAATGTTGTGAATGCATAAGAAGCCACAGAGAGCATAATGAACTTCCAGCATGTTACTTTCCGCCAGAAGTCGAAAAGACCTACGACAGGTCTATCCGCAGATTCGTGTCCCTCCACAAGTGATAATGCGCTACGCCTCATCCAATTCTGCAAAGATTTTAGGAAAAAGTACACAGCCAGTTCCAGAATGGTGCGGCCGCCGGGATTTGAACCCGGGTCGTCAGCGTTCTACATCTCGTTTAGACTTGGCAGGCTGATGTCCTAATCCAAACTAGACTACGGCCGCTACCTGTTTTATATTTAGGTTTAGCGAAGGGGCTTAAAACTCTTCTTAAGGAAAAATTAAAGAACCTGAATGTTTAATTTCGGGCTTCTAAGAGGATTTCAGGAAAGGTTTCCTTTGGGATTCGTTGAGCCTTTATTTGCCTTTGCTGTTTCTTTTCTTTTCCTCGGAGTAATGGTGTATAAGCGTGTAGGTTTGGGAATAACCTTAACTTTCACTGCAATAGTTTTGAGCTTGCTTTCTTTAGAGCCAAGTAGTATTGCAAACGTGTTTTGGAAAACCTCAACGGATTCTGTTACGATTTCGCTTGTATTAGCAACTTTTGGGATAATGCTGTTAAGTCAGCTTTACAGAGAAACCGAATTGATATCGATACTAAGCCAAAGTCTAAGCGAAATCGCTAGGAATTCCAAATTTGTGGTGAGTGTACTTCCAGCAGTTGTCGGGCTTCTTCCGGTTCCAGGCGGCGCTTTGATGTCAGCTCCTATGGTGGAAGCTGAAGCAAAGAAGCTTAAGTTAGATAAAACTAGGCAAACCTACGTGAACATATGGTTTAGACACACGATTTTTCCCGTCTACCCGATGAGTCAAGTCTTGATACTTACTGGGGCGCTTACAGGCTTGTCTGTAATTTCGCTTATCATGAGGCAGGTGCCAGTTGTAATAGCGATGATAGCCATAGGATATCTCATAGGTTTTTGGAAGGTCTCAGCAGCCGAACAGGAAGTTTCAAAGAATAGTTTGACTACAAACTTGACATCTCTTCTGAAAGCCTTTGCACCCATTTTAGCTATGATTTTTGCGATAGTGGCTTTCAGTATTGACGTTTCGGTAGCCGCATTTTTGGGCGTTATCGTGCTGCTTCTTATTACCAAGCCTAGTTTGAATCTCTTTTCAAGGCCCTTTAGAAGCAGGTCTATCTATGAGGTTACATTGGCGGCGTTTGGCGCCATGCTGTTAAGGAACGTTACAATGGCTTCTGGGATTTCAGAAACCATTGGGATATTAATAGCTGGCGGAAACATGGACAATGTTGTGTTGTTGTCAACTCTTCCAGCTGCTCTGGGGTTTCTTCTAGGGTCTCCGTCTGGAGGAGTGGCGATAAGTGTTTCAATGTTGACTGAGACATTAAGCTTCACAGCTGAAACGGCGGGGTTGCTCTATATGACTACGTACCTTGGATATCTAGGTGCTCCTACGCATCTCTGCCTTGTTTTGACAGCGGATTATTTTAAATGCTCTCTAGGCAGGGTTTATAGATATCTGGTTCCATCTTTGGCTATGTCTTTTCTAACAGCTATTCTGGTCTATTTTCTACTCTGACATCCAGATCTGTTGTTCTTTGCGCCTAGTGACATATTTGAACCATCCCCCGGACTGGAGATATCTCCCGCAGAACTCTCATTTTTTGGGTTTTTCCCGCGTCCAGACTATTTCTCCCAAACATCGAGAGGAGGCTTATGCTCTGGAGGTATCGGTGACCTATATTTCTTATTACCTATTCTTCGTCTGTGTTCCTCGCTCGCTTTGTTCAATGCATCCTCATTTGCCAGGAGATCAATAGCTGTAGTAGCCATCACCTTCGCTGCAAATATCAAAGACTTATGTCCAAGTCCAACTCCGCTTTGAGCTACGAATTTCCATGAATGTCCAGGTGTCCCTAAAACTCCTGTTGGAGTGCCAAATTCTACAGTAGGTGCCTGCCAGCTCACGTCAGCCACATCGGTGCTACCATGACTGACCTCACCTTCACCCCAAGGATCAGGAATTTCATCATCCATCAATTTATCCACAAGTCTCTCCCATTCCGGGCGCTTAGATTTCTTTAGCTGAGCAACCTTGGCTTCAGGAGTAATTGTTTCAGCGATTTTCTCAGCAAACTTCCGATCTTCATCACTATATTTCGGAAGCCCGATTTCACGCATATTCTTAACGATCAACTCTGTGATGGTTCTGTTAGGAATTACATTGTAACAGCCCTCACAGAACTCTATCTTTACCTCGGTTTTGGTCATAATTGATGCTCCCTTTGCTATGTCAAGAATCCAGTTGTATATGAATTCCAATTCATCTCTCTCTGGCGCTCTTACGTAGTACCAGCTTCTGGCGTATGGCGGTACAATATTCGGCTGTTCTCCACCCTTTTCAATTACGTAATGTATTCTTGCATCCTGGATTACATGTTCCCTTAGATAATTCACGCCCATATTCATCAATTCAACGGCATCCAACGCGCTTCTACCATGTTCAGGAGAACCACCAGCATGAGAAGCCTTACCATAGAAATGAAACTTGACCGAATTAACAGCCAAGCTGCTTCTCAAAGAAACATCATTCATAGTGCTGGGGTGATGACTAATCACAGCATCAACATCACTAAAATATCCATCTCTAACCATGTACACCTTACCTGAGAAATTCTCCTCAGCCGGGCATCCAAAGAACTTAATAGTGCCATCTATTTTGTGCTTTTCCATGGCTTCCTTCACTGCTATTGTTGCTGCCATGCCACTTGTTCCATGAATATTGTGTCCACAACCATGTCCGGGTTTTCCTGAGTCTAACTGTTCCTTCCGTGGAACCCTTTTCTGTGAAAGTCCTGGCAACGCATCGTATTCGCCCATTATTCCTATGACTGGCTTTCCATCACCCCAAGTGGCTACGAAGGCTGTGGGCATACCTGCAATTCCACGTTCAACCATAAACCCATGCTTCTCCAATTCATCTGCTACAAGCGCTGAAGACTTGAACTCAATTAAGCCCAGCTCAGCAAACTGCCACACCTTGTCGCTTATCTCAATAAGCATCTTCTTATTGTTCTCAATCCAATCACAAGCAGATTCTTTGCCAATAGTCATGAACAACACCTGAAATATACTAATAGCAACTCATCTCACTTTTTATGATTTGCCCGCTCCTCTGGAAGTGATTACTAGACCTTTAGATCATTTACATAAACTCTCGTTCGAGGATGCCTGTAAGGCAGCCGATCCCTCCAGCTGCTTTATGGAGCTCGTTTATGCCAACTGTAATACACTTGATGCCCATATCTTCATAGAAGGATTGGGTTTTAGGATTGCCAGCAGGCATTAGAATCCGCTGTGGGCCCAACGTCACGAAGTTGAGAGCCATCCCCTGTACAGCTTCCTCCTCGTTAGGCAAGAAGACGACTGTGTATCCGTGTTCTCGAATAGCCTCAACAGCCGCGTAGGGAATTCGGGTCCGCCAGCAAATAGCGAGGTCTTTGTCAACGAAACGCAAAGTCCCCATTAGGTGCATTGCTCCGCAAGGCAGATCTACCTTGACAACCTCGACATCCATCTCTTCAAGAAGACTCTTTACTTGAGCTGCCCCTTCATCATTGGTACGCAGTCCTGTCCCAAGAATCACAGTATCAGGATCAATCCAAGACGCATCTGCTCCCTCAAAGACTCCTTTTCCCCGTATGTAACGCAAGATTGGGATACCCAATTCTGCAAGCTTCTGTGCGACGAATCGCTCCTCACCAGCGCGGACAGTGGATGCTGGTCGTGCTAGAATCGCCCCTTCAGGTGTCATGAAAAAGAGATCCGCTACAAACATCTGGTTGGGAGGAGGCGTATTGCATGGTTCGACATAGAACACAGTGACGCCAACATCCCGATAAGCTTCAACTAAACTATCATGCTGGTGTCTGGCCAAGGCAGCGTCTGGTGTATCAAGCATTAACGCATCGTTAGCGTTCTTAACCGCCTCTATCTCAGGTCCCGGTCGGTGCGTCAGAACTGCTTTGAGAAGGGACCACTCGGTCGCCACACCACACAGCCGCCAAACCTTTCCAATCTCCTGACGCAGGGACACTATTCGTGGTGACCAGCCGGCACCACCATGAGCCGCATCTTCTACGATTTCCGCCACATCTAACCCTAGTCTGCATATCTTACCTGTCAAAATAATGCTTTCGCCTGTTTTCCAGCTAGATCATGAAACCACAAAATCTGATTGCCTTGAGCGTGAACTCGAAACTATTTCACGCATATACTTTTATCTGCTCCTAAGATGACTGTGGAATTGAAGCATGACCACGCTTATAATTAGAAAGATTATGCTGAAAGGAATGACAAACCAAACATTAGTTAACTCTATTACGCCAGCTGTTAAAGCTGGTGCAATAGAAGCGATTAATCCTTCAGTGAAGAAGTAAAGACTATAACTCAGCCCTCTCTGTGCTGCTGGTGTTATATGTGCTACTATTGTGTTTATGGGCGACCATATATTGCTGGTGAAAAATGCATAGAGTACGTACGTGAGAATGACAAAGTGAAGCTCTGAAGTCAATGACAGCATAGAAAGTGTGATAGCACAGCCAAGGGTTGTCAAGCTGAGCGCCCGCTTTGCATTCAGTCTTTCAGCTAAATAGCCGCCACACAAAGAGCCTACAATTCCAACAAAAGGACCTAATCCAAAGATCAAGCTGGCTCCGGCTTCGGAGAGACCTACAGTCTCTACAAAATATGTAGTCATAAACGTTGAGCTTCCGATTGACCCAACTTGTCTAACTCCTATAACAACTAGAAAAAACAAGAGAGCCGAGGAGAAAACAAGAGATGACTTTGGTGTTCTTCTTCTACCTTGATCTTGCCTTTTTTCAACTTCATTAGCCTTGAGATTAAGAGACGTTAGAATTATGAATCCCCAGGTTATTATCGGAAAGCTCCAGAACAAGTAAACCCATCTCCAACCCAGCGTTGACAAGAAAAAGGTTAAACTGATGACTCCGGCACCTGAGCCCACGTTTCCTAAAGCATTGTGGAATCCTATAGATCTGCTTATCTGCTCTGATCTTGAGAGTTTACTAATTTGGCTCAACCCAGAGATATGGTAGAGAGGAGATGAAATTCTCATCAAAGACACCCCTAACACCATAATCCAAAAGCTGTTTGTCTGACTAACAAAGAGCGCTGAAAAACCTTCTATTAGCATGCTGCCCAACAACAGATGCTTCGTACTGAATCGGTCTGCCAAGATTCCAAAAGGGATATTCGTCAAAAGCGCAACTAGGCTTGGAACAGTGGCAACAAGAGAGGCTTCAAGAAGATTTAACTGAAATTCTCGAATCATGACTGGGATGAGAGCCACCTGTATAAGTAGAAATACCTCAATAAACATGTGTGTCGTGTAGATTATCCATAAAGGCTTTTCCATGCATCAATCTCCAGACTAGTCGTTGAAGTTTTAAGAGTAGAAAGAGCTGCAGATATAAAAAGTGACCTTTCCTTCGACACCCCAGAGACTCGTTCGTTTCTAGAGTGGCTGTAACAACCAAGGAATCTATGATCCTGCTGGGCAAAGGTTTAGGCAGATTCGCTAATACAATGGCGCAAGAATAGATAGACAAAGTTGAGTATGATTCATTTAATATGGAATGAAATGTAATAAAAACTGCAGGTTCCTTGACTACTTTCTATCTGGAAATGAACATTGGTCAAAGCTTGTCTTTGAGTTCTTTCCAGCCTTTTATGACGCTTGTTGCACCATTGTCGATGTACTGTTGTGGTGTATAGCGTTTTGGACGCAGTAAACCTATTCTTTCTGGAACTTCGAACTGTCTATAGATCGGGAAGTAGCCAGGGTAGTCATCAACAACTCTTACCACGTTTTGTTTTTTCGATATTGAAGCGAAAAGCCTAGACTTCGCGTCAACCAGTGTCGGACCAGAAGGATTCACTCCTTGGGCACACCCATAATCCTCAATACTAAACATCATCAACTCAACATTACTTACTGGAAGACCAAACCTCTTTAACTCAGTAAACGTGAGCTCTCGCGTATTCTCAGTACGTCCAGTAAGATACACTAACCGATATTGCTCAATCCAAGTCCGAAGAACATCAGCCGCAAAAGGAACCGCCTCATGAAACCTAAGTAGCTCAATGCCGACCTCCTCAAAACAAAGAACAATATCCCAGAAACGCTTCTGAAATTCGCTTATGTGAGCTTTCTGCTCAGGTGATGCATATCTCATGAAAATCTGTTCCAGACTGAGAGTTTCCACCGCTTCTAAAGGAATAGTGCGACTTAAGAGCTTACGCCACACAGCTTGCATCCTACGTACAGTACTTATCAACGTATCATCAATATCAACTACAATGCTGTTCATCATCTTGCCTCAATCGAGGATAACGCTACGAATTCTTAAAGATTTATGTTAGAACAAGATTGTGGTGCCGAGGGCCAGATTTGAACCGGCGACAACCCGGTCTTCAGCTTCACCCTCAAACAAACGCTTGAGTCGGGTGCTCTCCCAGGCTGAGCTACCTCGGCACGCAACAGAGATTGAAATGGCATTTACATTTTTAAGTTTTCGGAAACACTGGGAAAAGCAACCGCAACAGAGCCTAGTTGTCCTCAACTCTTCATCGGACCGCGGCCCTGCGAGCCGTACAAAATACTCCTTTCTCTCTCTTCACTTTGCATCTATTGTTAGAAAGCATATTTGTTCCTTGTGGAATTATTTTCTAGAATCTAAAACTAGCAAGAGCGGCAATGTGATAATCTGAAATTGCGCCGTGTAAAGACGCTTTGTTTGGAAAACATGTCATGGCTTCATAGCTTTGATATTCTTAGCATTGACCAAGCCATTTATAACTGAGTGACGGAAGGAAAATTTATCATCAAAGGCTTTCAAAAGGCACTGCGGCATGTTTGAGCTCAGATATCGGATGGCAAGGCTTCCTAAGTCTTTGTTTGGCAGTCTAAACAAGGATCTTAAGCTTATTTTTGCGTCTAACCTGATAGGTGCTTTTGGAGATGGTCTTTATGCTTACATATGGCCTCTTTACATTAGAGAGCTTGGCGCTGATCCAGCCGAGGTCGGCGTGGTGTTCTCAGTGTTCTTCTTTGTTGCGGCGTTGACACCGCTTCCCGGCGGATTTCTGGCGGATAGATATGATCGAAAGAAGCTCATGATTTTAGGCTGGTTGTTCTGGATACCCATTCCGTTAGTGTTTTCTGTTGCAGAACATTGGACTCAAATGTTGCCAGGAGCAGTCCTATACGGAATTATGCTCAGCGGACCTGCCACCAGTGCTTATATCGCAACTATTGCGCACAAAGGGAAGATGACGCAAACCTTCACACTGATTTCGACTGGCTGGTGGTTTGGCTACATATTCTCACCTGCCATTGGAGGTTATCTTTCAACAACGGTAGGAATAAGGTGGGTGTTTCGTTTGTCCTTTGCTTTGTTTATCGGAGCGACGATTTCTCTTTTGTTTATTGGCAATCAGCATGCATCTTCACATTCCAAGCAGATGGCATCTGACCCTCAGTTTAAACGAAAGAAAATACTTCTTTGGGCAGCTTTATTCGCTGCGATATTCTTTGTAATGAATTTGTTTCGAGCATTTGTTCCTCAGTTTTTCAAAGATGTGTTGTTCTTTGATGAATTTCAAATTGGAATTTTAGGTTCACTTTGCTTTCTCGGTTCAGCCATATTGTCCATGAGTTTAGGAAGAATAGGTGACAAGAGGGGAAAGGCAAGTGCTGTATTTATCTCTTTGATTCTATGCTTTCTTTCGCTCATCTCTCTTGTTTCTTTCAGCAACTTTTTCCTGCTGAGTATTGCTTCTTTTATAATGGGAGCTTCGTATCCCTTCTGGTCGCTAATGGGTGCGGTTGTAGGTTCGATTGCTCCTGGCGCGTCTAGAGGACGTTGGATGTCCGTCGCGCAAACAATTTCATTACTAGCCGCTTTCTTCGCCCCATACCTAGGAGGTCTACTCTACGATTCCTCGCCCTACAACCCCTTCATAATAGCAATCGTGATAACACCGATGCTATCCGTTTTAGCTCTTACAAAGCCATTGAAAGAAGAACGCTGACCACAATTCATGTTAAGTTTTCATTACTTGAACAATCATGTCTGTTCAGCAATGCCTTTCAAGAACTTTTTAATTGGTCCAGAACATTATTGAATTGTTCTTGGGATATATGTGAGCATTGAAAGAGATGTTTCACCAATTCTGAAATAGTCGTCAGAGAACGCAATTGATAGCCTAATCTTCCAAGGTTTTCCCTGCCGCCTTGTTCTCTGTCTACCACGACCATTACTGTTTCAACATGGGCTCCAAGCCGTTCCAGAGGCTTTATTCCTTCAAGTTTCGACTTTCCGTCTGTGATTACATCGTCAAAGAACAGCAAGTGTTCTCCTTTAACCACTTCTCCTCCTACGACTCTTCCAGTTACTCCATACGTCTTGTCTTCCTTTCTAACTACAAGGCAAGGTAAGTCCAACATGCAGGCTATGTTAGGAATAAGCATTGCACCTTTTAGTTCTATTGAAGCTAACTTGTCTATCTTATCAGAAACCATAATCTTCCTAATTTCACCTGCGGCGACTTCTACAATACACCGGAAATCTCTGGGAGAAGAAAGTAACCACGTAAGATCAATATAGTAAGGACTCACAATTCCAGACTTCAGCTCAAAAGCGCCAAACTTTAAGCATCCCGATCGAACAAGGGCACCCGCAATCTCAGAAACCTTGCTTGACACGATGAACCCCAACATAATTTCTAAATGTCAAATTTAACCATTTATCAAAAATCCCCATCAACTACTAGCCTCAGATTATGCTGAGTGTTAACAAGGGTTTTCATGCGTGACTATTTCAACGCAGCTTGGATATCTGATCTGAAAGGAAGGGCATTGAGTGGGGATGATAAGCTTAGCTTCTAACTAATATAGTTAGGGTTCTCAATCTCTTTCGCCTTGTCCCTTACACTAATACTTAGCCTTTCAAGGGATTTGATTGCCTCTTCCAATTTCTCTATTATCTTCTCTCTTTTTTCATCTGTGAGCTTTGTCAATCTGACACCGGGAAACAGGTATTAGTGCTTGGCACTATACGGTTTTTGGAACACCGATACAAAGCGGAGAATGGTATATGCTAATCCGCAGTTTATGAGCAGATTGCTTATACCATTCGGCTTCAAAACTGTTTTCACCATTGCTTGAACTTGAAATACGTATTCATAGTTCAAACTCGTTAAATATTCCGTGTTTCAGAGTCTTCTATACACGTGTATGTAGCTGGATCTTGAGGGACATATAGAGAAGTGAAAAAATGATTGGTGGAGCAATCTTTTGGGTGTTTCTGGTTTTTTTCACCGTAGCTACTTTGATAGTTCCTATTCCACTGTTTCCTGGAAACATAATAGCCTCACTGCTCAGCTCGTTCGGTACCCCTGCCTCGTTCAATGCTCCACTGGTGGATGCGTTGGTAAATGGCACATTCTACGGATTCACTGTTTGGATAGTATTTGTATCAGTAAGCAGGGAGCTGAAGGAAGCAAAGGCAACTAATAATCCAAGCACACACACTAATTCAACACACGATAGTGTGAGTTGTCCCGTGAACTTCGGCTATTTAAGAGAACTTTCTGCATACAGTTCCATATTGGAAGAGTGTTACAGTTGTCCTCGAATAGAGGAGTGCATGAATGATTAGCGATTGGCTATATATCGATTAATTGGGGCTTGAAAAAGAAGAAAGACCAGGGTCAATCTCTCTACGGGCCTACCGTGACGCTGCCATCTACGAACATATAGCGGTAGACATAGGCATAGGAGATTCCTGCGATGAATAGAATTGAAATCACTAACAGCAAGATCAAAATCTTTCTTGACATTTTCTCTCCACTCTGTATTTCCCCAGCTTCCATATCTCTTTTATCAAGTCAAAATCAATATTCTGAGTAAAGTTTCGGGCAGTATTCCCAATGTTACCGCCTATGAAGTCTGGTTTTCGCTAGTCTTCAACCGTGAATAGTAAAAGTTGGCAGCCTCTCTTAAGATAATCTAAGAAAAAGGTTTAGGTACGAAAATAGTTTTAGAGAAATACGGTTACTCAAGGTATTTGTAATGCAATTTAGTCATTCCTTTCGCATCTCGTTTAGAATCAAGACTTCTATTGCGTGAGAACGGCTTTCAAACTTTCCAGTCTCAACTTGTTTATCTAGGCATTCTAGAAATTCCTTGTCAACAAAAGCCAGTGTTTTTCCTTTCTTGTGCTGCCTCACAATTTCTTTGGTAAGTTCAATAACCAAGTCAATCCCTTCCTCATGAACCAGTCCTTCTAACGGTTTCTCAGCCACTTAAATCAAACATCCCTCATTTTTATCTTGATATTTCATCTGAAGTTGCAATAATTGAAGACACACTACTAAATTACCATAAAAAATTCTTCGGTTGCAGACGACTTTTACGTGAAATAAGCCACGCTAAAAGGCTTTCAAGAGCTTTCCAGCGTAGTTTTCTCTAAAAGAGTTATATCTTGAATTAATTCTTACCATAATGGTTTGAAAATGACAGATC
>Ga0209635_10001897_pt1 | contig 15756 bp, 14 predicted proteins | sample DeeMarSWOR230_32_FD_187463 | JGI IMG/M metagenome (GOLD analysis project Ga0209635, IMG submission 187463) | Marine sediment microbial communities from White Oak River estuary, North Carolina - WOR-2-30_32 (SPAdes) (version 2) | ecosystem: Environmental > Aquatic > Marine > Intertidal zone >... | reverse complement strand
CAGCACAACCGGTAGGAAGGATTTGGATTCTAACTCTACTGATACTGAGCTTACTTGGATGTACTCCCACACCAACCACCACACCAACTGCCACACCAATCACATCATTGAACTATTCCGACATTTCGGCAAAGCTCGACCGAGAGATCGAGCGCCTTTTTCAACAATCGGACATTCCAGGGTTAGCCATTGGAGTCGTTAAAGATCAGGAGCTAATTTACGCGAAGGGCTATGGCGTAATGAACCTCAAGACAGGTGGAGAGGTCACCCCACGAACACTCTTCCATATGGCATCGATAACCAAACCATTTGTAGCCACATCTATCGTGCAGCTCCTCGAGCAAAACAAACTCTCCCTGGATGATCGCATCGTGGATTATCTCCCATACTTCGAATTGAAGGACGAGCGCTACGCCACGCTTACCATCCGCCAGTTCCTGACCCACTCTTCCGGCATGCCTGACGTCGAGGATTACCGCTGGGACGATCCGGAATACGACGAGGGAGCGCTCGAGCGTTTCGTTCGCAGCCTCACCGACCAAGAGCTCTTGTTCGAGCCCGGAGAGAAGTTCACCTATAGCAACATGGCATTCGAGGTTCTGGGCGACTTGATCGCCAAGGTCTCCGGTCAATCGTTCGCCGACTATGTAAAGGACCACATTCTTCAACCCCTGGGGATGAACGACAGCAGCATCCTCATCCGAGAGGTCGATCCGGCGCTTTTAGCCAGCGGGCATGTCGAAGGATGGTTAGGAATAGGAAAACCTCGAGTCACCGAGCACTATGCCTACAATCGTCGCCACGGCCCCAGTTCGTGCCTCTACTCGAATGTCATCGATATGAGTCGCTGGGCGATTGCCAACATGAATAGAGGCGAGTTGGAGGGCAGGCGAATTCTGGACGCGTCGAGCTACGATCTCCTGTGGACACCGGCTCTAGAGGGAGTGAGAGTTACTGACGACAACAGGCAGGTCCATGTCGGGTTGAGCTGGTTCTTATCCGAAATAGCAGGGTACCAAATAGTCACCCACGGCGGAACGGACACCGGCTACCGGACCAACTTTGTCATGTATCCCGAAGCCGGATTTGCAGTCATCGTGCTTAGCAACTACTCGGGGCCGGATAATACAGTCGCCGAAGTCACACGTCTGGCAAGAGAGCTTGTTCTGGGCTCCGAGTGATGACGTAAGTCAATTCAAACAAGTTCGGAAACAGGAGCTACGAAATGAAAAACAAACTATGCCCTTGGGCGTTCGGGATCGTTCTGATCGCATCCTTGGTCGGGTGTACACCTGGACCTGGCAGTTCGATCTCGCTCACCGGCTCGGGCAATGTGATCACCCTCGAGAAGGACTATACTGACTTTGACGGGGTAGCCGTCAGTCATTCTTTCAAGGTCGACATCCGCCAGGGCGAAGCCTTCAGCGTTGTTATCCGCATCGACGACAATCTGGAGAAGTACCTTGAGGTGATCAAGGAAGACGGCACCCTCAAGATCGGCTTCAAGCCCGACCGCAGCTATGACATCGGAGAGGTCACCACAGAGGCAGCGGTAACCATGCCAGAGCTGACCGGAGTATCGTTGAGTTTCATCAGCCACGGCACGGTCACCGGCTTCAGTTCTACCCAGGCACTGGACGTGAATGTGTCCGGGGTCAGTTCGCTGAGCGGTGACATCGAAGCCGGCGATGCCAGCTTCAACATCTCAGGTGGCAGCCAGGTGACCCTGAACGGCTCTGCTGAGGACGTGAGCATTAACGCCTCAGGCAGCAGCGAGCTCGATCTGACCATGTTCCCCGCAGACGACGCCGACGTACACACGAGTGGATCCAGTCAAGTGACCGTGCACGCCAGTGGTCGGCTGGACGCAGAAGTGAGTGGCAGTTCAAGAATCTACTACTTGGGCGATCCCACGCTAGGCAGGACGCACACGTCAGGCAGTGCTTCAATCGAGCGCAAGTAACGGCGTTCATTGCTGCTCCCTTCGGAGGCCGAGTTACTCCATGGCAACCACCATGGTGAAAATGAATTGCAGGGCGTCATGAAGGTAATGGGCAAGGATCATGGGCCAACCCTGTCACCAAATGACTGGCTCAGCGCTAGTGTGCTCCGACTTCCATGGCGACCCTGCACGGCTGGAAAACTTACGCAGGAAGGAAGCCCTGTTAATGGGCAGACGAGTTTCTTCGATCACCTCACCATCCTGATCAAGGATCGTAACGTGGAAGTGCTTGTCTCGGAGGTCCGATCCAACAAAAAACGTGCCATTCGTAAACGTGGCCGGTTCCTCCTTTTGCACCTTTGAGTGTGTCTAATTTTGGGAGCATCCAGATGGAGCCCGTTTACGAGAGAAGCCGACTTTCTCATACTATTCTCGCTGGAGCGGACCCCGCCTCAGCGCAAAACCCAGATGAGATGACATTGTGGGGCCGCTCAGCTCGAGGTCGTTAGGACGCCGCGAATCTAATCTGTATCTGACAACAACTGAGGATAAGAAGATGGAACCTGAATCTCCGAGTGTCAAATCCCGTCGAGGAGTTACCCTCCCACGATGGGCAATTCCAATTGTCTGGGCAGTGATTGTATTTCTAATACAGGTCCTTCTTCCTTGGATTGTCGCCAAGTTAGGCCCTCGATTTGGTTGGTCAAATCAATCGCCAGCGTCATGGAATTTCATAGGTTTAATTGCGGTAGTAGTGGGTCTTTCATTGTACGCTTGGTGCCTTGTGCACCATTTCAAGAGCTATCGAGATTCAGTACGAGTTAGCTTCTCTCCCCCACATCTTGTAGTCTCCGGACCCTATGTCATCTCTCGAAACCCAATGTACGTTTCAGGATTGATCGCATGGCTCGGCTGGACTCTTTATTTTGGGAGCCCTGCCGTCCTTATAGCCCTATTGCTCCTTTGGGCAATATTCACTTATCGCGTAATTCCTCATGAAGAGCGTCTTCTTGAGGAGCTCTTCGGTGAAGATTATCTCGAATACAAAAGAACCGTTCTTCGGTGGATTGGACGGTACTGAACGAGCAGATAGCAGTTTATCCGGCACCCTAACCTCTATGAAAACGCTGCAGTTGTCAAGGTTAAATACCTCCTGAAGGAAGAGTTATCTCCCCTGGTTCGAGCCGGTCTCCCCGGAAACATCTATTCGTCGTCTAAGCGACAAGAGCATCTCCAGCTGGCGTCTGGCAATCAACTCACGTATCTCTATGGATACAGGTTAGGCACGCCCTCACGCTAGCTTCGGAGAGCCCTGCCTGCGAAGGGCAGGATCCTGATAAGTTTCACCTTTCGTAAGCATCCAAAACACAGCTTCTGCCAGGTGTCGAGCCACAGCGCCTACGGCAATAGCATGACCCTTGCGTCGGCAGATGCGTTCGTAGACAAGCGAGACTTTTTTCTGCCTCCATGCGGGATGATGTCGATGAGCGACGACGACGTTGGCGGCTTCGATGAAGGCCCACTTGAGGTAGTTGTTAGCCTGCTTGCGCATGCGACCATAGCGGGTCTTGCCGCCGCTGGAGTGAACTTTGGGAACTACTCCGGAGTAGGCGGCGAGGTGACCTGCTGATGGGAAACGATCGATGGTGCCGATCTCACGTTCGATGACGATGGCGAGAATGTCCCCCACGCCTGGGATGGTTTTCAGCAGCTGCATGTTGGATGTGAGTTGGATGCGCTCCCGGATGCGCTCTTCTAACGCGGTGATCTGCTCCATAGTGGCCTCGAGGAGATCGAGTTCCTGTTCCAGGCAGCGACCGGTCTCCAGAGGGAGTTTCTTGATGGTTCTATTGAGCCAGGCTCTACCTTTCCCGACGAAGATGTCGGAGTGCTCGGCAGTGTTGAGAGCGTATTTGGCGAGGGTTGAATGAATGCGGTTCTTGAGAGCGGTACGCGGCTTGCAGAACGCCATGCGAGTGCGATGGAGCTCACGCTCGTCGCGGATCTCGCCGGGCGGAAGCCAAACGGTGGGAAGGGAGCCAAGATGGACCAGGGTGGCGAGGCCTTTAGCATCGAGTTTGTCGGTCTTATTAATGTTGCCCATGATGACCTTGGCTTTCGCAGCGTGAGCCAGGAGCGGGATGCAGCCGGCTTCTTCGATCTCATCCACGATCCAGTAGTAGTTACCGACGGTTTCGAGGGCGACGAGAGTTCCTTCAGGATAATCGGATAGGAATTCCCGAATGGCGCCGGGTTGGTGATTGACCCGGGTCTGTTCAACGGATAAAGTAGTAGTGTCGAAGACAGCGAAAAGCGAGTAGCGTCTGTGGGCATCACAGCCTATGATTGTGTTCATGCTGCACCTCTTTTCTAACTGGTTTGGTTTCCAACTACCAGTGTAGCGGGAGGTGCAGCGCTTTCATATAATCAACTCGTTGCAGCCGACCCCTCGGGATGCTAGATCTGGTAGCGATTGACCTGGTGCGGGAATCTTGAAAAGTAAGCAAAGTGTAATGCAGGGCGGCTGAGCTCACAGCCGTTAGGTTGCAATTCGAATAACTAAAACAATATATGAGAAAAATGGAGAAATTAAATATGGAATCATTTCATGAATATATGAATGAATATAAAAGACAGCTAAAGAAGGGTGACATCAAAGAGGCATATAAAGGATTGATGGAATATTTTAGAGATTTGAGATCGCATTTTAAGAATAGATATCCTGATTATTTCGTATCTGGCAGTATTTATTATGGATATATGGATATGACATATTTTTCCTTATTCCCAGAACCATTAAAACGTCGAAAATTAAAAATTGCGATAGTTTTTATTCATGACACATTTAGATTTGAAGTTTGGTTATCAGGATCTAATAGAAATGTTCAAACAAAATATTGGAAATTATTGAAAGAAAGCGATTGGAATAAGTACCACCTTGCATCAACTCCAAAAGGCTTAGATTATGTGATAGATCACATTCTAATTGACAATCCAGATTTTAGTGATTTAGATACTTTAACAAGACAAATCGAAAGAGGGACCTTGGAATTTATCAGGGATGTTGAGGGCTTCTTATCTAAACATTAATACTGGAGCGCCAGGCAGGCGATGGACCGAACCCCGGCACCTCAGCTCGAGGCCGTTTGCCGGCGAGTTTTTTCATCCATAGAATGGACATAGCAAAATGAGTGATCAGAACTCATGGCATAACCAAGATAAGTTTTGGGAACTATTTGAACCGATTTTGTTCAATCAGCAGCGCCGATCCAACGCGAAGGTGGAAGTGGAAAAGGTGGTAAGTCTATTGAAGATACAGCAGAATGACCGTATTTTGGATCTCTGCTGTGGTACTGGACGACATAGCTTAGAATTGGCCCGGCAAGGATTTGAGGTCGTCGGAGTCGATCGCACGACGAGTTATATTGAAAGCGCAAAGCAAAAAGCCGAAAATGATCACCTCGAGGTAGAGTTCGTCGTTGGTGATATGCGGGAGTATTGCCAACCAAATAGCTTTAACATCGTGATAAATTTGTTTGGCTCATTCGGCTATTTTGAAGATCCCGATGATGACCGGCAAGTGGTTAAGAATATGTATGCTTCTTTATACTCCGGTGGCAGGTTTCTCATAGAAACAATGGGAAAAGAGATTATAGCGAGAGAATTTCAAGAAAGGGATTGGTCGGAAGAGGGCGACACTTTGGTGTTGGCAGAAAGAAAACCGCATCAGAATTGGGGCCGGATTCATACTCGGTGGATAGTGATAAAAGGCAATCAGCGGGTTGAGCATACTGTTTCTGTACGCTCATATTCTGCTGTAGAGCTCTCATCGCTGTTTTCTGACTGTGGTTTTGTCAATGTGCAGGTTTATGGAGACCTAGAAGGGCTTGATTATGATCAGGGGGCTAAAAGGTTAGTGGTGATAGGGGCCAAGTAAGTAGAAAGGGCGGCTAACAAGCCGTATGCATGCGACGAGAATTCGCGACGCCGGCCAACAACTCGCTGCCCCCGCAAAGTCCAAGATCCCCGAAGGGGGAACGCGGGATCTTCGAGAGGCGACCTGGGATCCTGCGAAATTTACAATCGATGGAGCTATTTTGATATCGTGGAGAGCAAGAGTTGAGACGAGCCCCGGCGCCTCAGCTCGAGGCCGTTAGGCCACAAACCATATGGCGGTGAAATAATGGATATTCACAGCCTACCGAATAAATATTCATTTCTCCAGGCTTGGTTACACGATAATGTGATTGCCGATCGCGCGCTTGGCTTGCATGCGTATATTCTAGAGTATGGTAAGTTAGTGAATGTTCTTGCAGAGCATAAAGAGCGGTTTTTGCTGGATGTAGGCTGCGGAGGCGGTCAATCTGCAATCCGTCTGAAAGAACATTATCCTCATCTCTGCCTGACAGGTATCGATTTATCGACATATCTGATTGCCCGCGCCCGTCAGCGCGCCCAGCGTAAGGGATATGAGATCCATTTCGAGGTTGCTGATGCCGAGGCGCTCCCATTTCCGGATGCGAGCTTCGATATAGTATACAGCTTTGGCTCGGCCAAACATTGGCCCGATCCGTTGAGGGCTTTCGGGGAGTGCTGGCGCGTGCTCAAGCCAGGTGGAGAATTTCTGGTCGCGGATGCGACATCAGATGCCACGCTAGAACAGGCTGAAAATTTCTACGCGATTGCACGTTTTCCCAGACTGTTACAAAAGCCAGTCTCCGCCTTGTTGTATAAGCGCATGTTTTGCCCATCGCTTTCGGTAGAAACCTACCGACAGATGGCTGCGAAGCTACAAATGCCGCCGGCAACGGTCAGCCATTTGCCATCCATGCCTGCTTTTCTTTTTCGAACCCAGAAACCGATACCATCCAGAATCTAGGAAGAGAATATTTTGCGGCCTAACGTCTCGCTGGAGGCGATCCCTTCGCCTATGCTCAGGACAAGGCGGGGATGCGGCGCGAATTGCCAGCCAAGTTGTATGATGGGGCTATATGAGAAGAGTGTCATATGGCTGTGGTTGAAGCCTTCGCTGTGGACAGGAAAGTCGAATGAGGCTATTATCCCATGGGTAATGACTTTTCATTCAATCTCTCCCTGAACCTAAGGTGTAAGCTGCATCCTGCAGATCGAAATTAAGATTCTTGATGTGCTCATTGGGAATGGTGTTGTTGGATCTGCAACATCTTTATCCAGGACGTTATTGATAAAACAAAGTGATCAAAGGAGGAATACTAGCCTGTCGACCTCTACTCCCGCCAGCAAGGGTTGCGATTTGTAGCTGATTTCCCTATTTAAACCCGATACTCAACATCACTGGAGCAACCAAAATGAAGAGATTCCTGAGCGTATTGAAGTGGATTGGGATTGTCCTTCTCTCCCTGGTTATATTGTCCGGATTGACCTATGCTTTCTTGCCGAAGGGCCCACGTGATCTAATGCCCCATGAAGATCTGACGCAAGTATCAAAGATGCTCGTCAAAGGGGAAAACTTCGCAGCAGTTACAGGAACACCTTGGGCAACTGAAGCGGCAATTGCCATTTTGGAAAGCGGTGGGAATGCCTATGATGCTGCAGTGGCTGCCTTGCTTGTCCTAAACGTCACCAATGGGGTGCACGCCAGCTTCCCATGCATTGCACCCGTGATAATCTACGATGCTGAGACAGGGGTCGTCCGCAGCTATATTGGTGCGGGGAAAGCCCCGGCTGGAGCCTCAATCGAGCGTTTCAGGGATCGCGGCTGGGAGACCGTTTCTCCAATAGACATCTGGTCGCAGTTGCTCCCAGCCTCGCCGGATGTGATGATCGCTCTGTTGCATGATTACGGCACACTTTCGTTTACCGAAGTGGCTGCGCCAGCTATTCAGATTGCCCGCCAGGGTTTTCCCGTTCACAAATTACTGCTGGTAGGTGTGGGTGAATTCGGTGTTTTCGAGCGTCTTGGTTACAGAGTGGTTTTCCCCTACAACAGCGAGGTCTGGTTCCAAAATGAATGGTGGCGACCAATTCACCTGCACGACCGGATGCGCTTTCCAGATCTGGCCGACACCCTTGAGGAGATGGCCGACGCTGAGCAAACTGCATTGGAAACGGGTGGCACGCGCCAGGAGGGTCTACAGGCTGTTCGTGATGTGTTCTATCAAGGATCTGTCGCTGAAAAGATCCTCGTCTTTCACCAGGAGAAAGGTGGTTTATTTACCCAGGAAGACCTAGCAAACTACTCTGGTGGGTGGGAGGAGCCAATAATCGGCAGCTACGAGGAGTTCACGTTTTACACCAATGATGGCTGGTCGCAGGGAATGGTAGGTCCGCTTGCTTTGCAGATCTTGGAAGGGATCGACCTCAAATCGATGGGTCACAACTCTGCGCTATACGTCCACACAGTAACCCAGGCCATTGAGCTGGCAATGGCCGATCGAGATGCCTACGTTGGCGATCCAACTTATGTGAATGTTCCTTGGGACGTACTGATGAGTAAAGAATATGCCGCACAACGTCGTCAATTGATGACGGACCACGCCTTTGGTCCTTTACCACCTCCGGGTCAGATATCAACGGAATCAGGTAATGCCTCCGCGGGGGAATTAGTTAGTACAAAACTTCCTCTTCCCCAAGAATCTTTAAGTAGTCTTAGGATCGGTCAGGATACTACCCAATTGGCTATCATCGATCAATGGGGAAATACAGTAGTCATGACGCCTAGCGATTTCCCATGGACACCAATGGTGCCAGGCACCGGCATCAACCTGGGGAACCGAATGAATCAATTCCGTCTGGATCCAAACAATCCCGATGCACTTGCGCCTGGCAAACGTCCCCGTGTCACGCCTCACGCCATGATCGTCTTCAAGGATGACCGTCTTTATATGGCCTACAGCACACCGGGTGGTGATATGCAACCACAGGCACTTGTGCAGGTGTTCTTGAATATACAGGTTTTTGGAATGGACATTCAACAGGCTGTTAGTGCTCCCCGCTTCTACTCTATCTCTGCTCCGTCCTCATTCGCACCTCACGAGGCAAACCCTGGAACTTTACGTCTAGAAGCAGATCTCTATGAATTGTCCGGTAACGACCTTCAAGCACTGGGTTACACATTGGTCAAGGATTCGGTCTGGCATATGGATTATGGCAGCGTGGGCGCCATCGTCTTGGGCGAGGATGGCACGATCTACGCCGGTGCCGATCCTCGGTGGGAGACATCAGCAATCGCAAGGTAGTTTTACCGTATGATTGGCAATATTCTCGTACCAGCATCCCATAGCTCTTACCTTAGGCATCATCCTAGCTGCTAAAGGACTGATCGCCGCTGCCCGTACAAGGAATTGGTGAGCAGTAGTCATTTTCCAAACTACCTGGCCCCTGCCGATCTTCGCAATCGAGTGCGAGGGTTAATCAGCCACCTTTCGAATGGACGGATTTGAATCTCCGATCCTTTTTGTATGTTACATTCTTGCCTGGTTGATCCCGGTTCTCGATCCAAAGCTGTCAGCTTTGTTGTGGAAAGCACAAACCACACCCGAGACCCGGATTTGGAAAGCTTGTGTGAGGATATTCATCAGATGCTCTCCAGCATTCTTGTAAAGGATGGCATCCGAATCCTTTACAAGAATGCTGGAGAACTTAGTTCTCGGTCGGTTCGTTTCACTGTCTAGGGTTTCTGACGAACAGTCTATAGCGCTGGCTGACAATTCGCTGCCCCGCAAAATCCAAGATCCCCGAAGGGGGAATGCGGGATCCAGTCCAGTTCCGTCTTCGCGGAACGAACGGTCAAGCTGGATGAACGATCCCGTCTACGCGGGACGAACGGTCAAGTTGGATGAACGGTCTTTGAGAGCGGACCCTTCGACAAGCTCAGGACCGCTCAGCTCGCAGCCGTTGTAAACATAAATAAGACCTTTAAGAATCATTGTAACCAAATTCAATCGAGAGGTGATTAATGACTGCGGGAATGAAATTCACAGATGAAGAAGCAAAACGAATTGGTGATAAGCTCGGTATAAATTGGGACGAAGTTAAGCTTAGCGAATTCCGGATCGGCTTGGGAGTTGAGCTTGAACATGGATCTCGCGATCCCGAGACGAATGTCACCAATGACGATGAAATCCTAACTGGAAAGATTGCATTGGCCCACCTTCGCGAATTCCCAGATTACTACACGCGCTTAGAGAAGTTAGAGACGGAGGCAGACGAATACTGGGCCAAAGTTAGAGATGAAGATTAGCGCCAGCTAACATCTCGCTGCCCCGCAAAGTCCAAGATCCCCGAAGGGGGAACGCGGGATCCAGTCCAGTTCCGTCTTCGCGGAACGAACGGTCAAGCTGGATGAACGATCCCGTCTACGCGGGACGAACGGTCAAGCTGGACGAACGGTGCGGCGCGATTTGTTATCGAAGTAGAATGAGCTGGCAGCTGGGTGAGCAGGGGATGGGAAGAGCTCCGTCGTCTCAGCCTGAGGTTGTTATCCGGTTTTAAATTGACTGTGTTCTTTGAGCCCTGTACACCAAATTTAATTAAAAGGGAGGGCTTATCACATGACAGCGGTTGAAGTAAATCACTTGTATAAATCCTACGCCGACGTGACCGCGGTGAATGATTTGACCTTTTCCGTTGATCCTGGAGAGATCCTGGGGCTCATTGGGCCTAATGGTGCGGGTAAAAGCAGCACCATAAAAATAATCTTAGATTTCATGAAACCCGATTCTGGTGAAGTGAAAATCTTCGGTCAGCAGATGAATGAAGCCTTAAAGGATCAAATCGGCTACCTACCTGAAGAGAGGGGATTGTATAAGAGATTAACAGCCATCGATCTAATCCTTTATCTTGCCTCCTTAAAAGGTATGGATAAAGCCACGGCTGAAAAGAAAGCGAATATATTACTCGAGCAAACCGGCATGCTCGAAAGTAAAAAGAAGAAAAACAAGGAAATGAGCAAGGGTATGGGACAGCTTATCCAGTTTATCGTCACCGTCATTCACGATCCTGAGCTGATCATTCTGGATGAGCCCTTCGCCGGTCTGGATCCTGTAAGAACAGAGACTATTCAGAACATAATCGGGAATTTAAGGGATGAGGGGAAAGCCATTATTTTGAGCACGCATCAAATGAATAAAGTCGAGGAACTCTGCGACCGGGTGCTGATGATAAACAAAGGCCACACCGTCCTTTACGGTGACTTAATGGAAACAAGGGCTAAATTCAGAAGAAATTCAGTCCAGGTGGTTACGGATGGAGAACTGGTTGACCTGCCTGGGGTGATTGATAGAAAGCTCAATAACGGTTCTGTAGAATTGTTCTTAGCGCCAGACACAACACCACAGACCATTCTCGATCAACTACGCGAGCGCGGAATAACCATTCACCGATTTGAAGTCACAACACCCTCCCTCAATGAAATATTCCTGAATCTAGCGGGAGTGGATCATGAATAAAACCTATTTGATATTCAAGCTTGAGTTTCTGCAAACGATCAAGAAGGTCGGTTTTATCGTTCTAACCTTCATCGTACCGGTGTTGGCCCTTTTGGCAATTGGAGTCTTTGAACTGGTAACGACCTTGACCGAACCTTCGGCAAAAGAGGTCACGACCGTCGGATATGTGGACGAAGTCGGAATCTTTAATGATCAAACCGACCAGGGGTTAATCAAGCTGATCCCATTTGCATCGAGGGAGGATGCAACCCAGGCTCTGGTCAGAAGGGATGTTTCGGAATATATCGTCATACCATCGGATTACATCTTCTCACGAACCATTCAACGATATACGCTGGCGAAAGAGCTCATCACCCCTGCGATCACAGCAAACTTGATCGAAAGTTTCCTCACTTGGAATCTCTTGAAAGATAATGTGTCACCGGAGATCATCACCTCGATTGTTTTTCCTTTGAACCTGGAAGTCACCCGCCTTAACGAAAATGGAGATATTGCGCAAGAACAAGGAAATATTGGCAATATCATCATCCCCGCCATGTTCTCCTTATTGCTGAGTTTGGCCCTCATGCTCGGCACGAATTCTCTCATCAGCGGATTAGGAGAGGAAAAAGAAAGCCGCCTCATCGAGGTATTGCTATCCTCGGTGTCCGTTCGCCAGTTACTCATCGCCAAAGTATTATCACTGGGTACTGCCGGGCTACTGCAAGTCATCGTATGGTTGATCTCAGCGCCTCTCCTATTGAGCTTGGCCTCCTCCTCCTTCGGCGGATTTCTAAGCGACATTCAGTTGCCCGCCAACTTCATTGTTCTAGGAGTTGTGTATTTTATATTGGGCTATCTGTTATTCGCCGTACTCTCCGTCACTCTCGGCGGCATCAGCTCTAGTACCACGGAAGCACAAAGCCTATCCATGTTCTACATCATGATGTTATTTGTGCCGCTCTGGTTTTTTGGAGTGTTGGTTAACTTCCCGAACAGTCCCATATGGGTTGTTCTCTCGATATTCCCCGTCACCGCCCCTGTTCAGATTATGTTGAGGTTGGGGGCGTCGGATATCCCGGCGTGGCAGATCATGACCAGTATTGGGGTATTAGGGCTTTCAATAATCGTGGGATTATTCTTCTCAATAAAGATCTTCAGGACGTTTATGTTGATGTACGGGAAAAGACCGGGTTTGGCAGAAATTATCCAGGGTTTGAAAACTGCTTGAGGCCTATGTCTCATATCGACAATCAGGGTTCCGCCAAAGACTCAAGGTATAAAGAGATCGTGCAGTGCTTTTTCGGTTCATCGATTGTATATGGTTTGAAGGCAACGGCCCTAAACCTCCACTGCTTGAAATCAGCCATGATCGGGTCATTGAGATAGCCACTAGATAACAACTCGCTGGAGCCCTGGGAAAACACCAGGATGCACGCGCCAGACCCCGCACGAGGCGCCAAAATGAAGTTGAGTAGAATATCTGAGCCGCTAAGCTAGAGACTGTTAAACATCACATAGAAAGGGGGTTCCTTCGTGTCCACTCCTACCGTCGTAGACTTTCCCCTCCGGGGTGAATGGGTGACCCCCAACACTCCTGGCAAGAAGGTTCCAAGCCATGGAACTGATGCGTTCGGCCAGCGGTACGCCTATGACTTCATACGCACAGCCCCAGAGTCCAGAGCTATGCGCTTCTAAAGACACAGTCTGCTCCACTACCTTGTCCTCGGCGTGCGATTGCAGGATTGCTATAGCTGGGGGCAACCGATCTATTCCCCTGTCACTGGAACCGTTGTCCATGCCGAGGACGGCTGGCCTGAGCGAAATCCCGTCCACCTCGCAAGAGATTTTGCCATACTTCTCAAGAACGCCCTGACTTTCAAACTCAAGCGGACTACGGACCTCCGGCCACTGATTGGCAATTACATCATCATTGAGTCGACCAATGGGTATGCCTTCTTCGGCCATGCTCAAATTGGCTCGATCAAGGTGTCGCCAGGCGACAAGGTTTTCCCAGGTCAGCCGCTGGCCAATGTCGGCCATTCTGGTAATCCAACAGCTCCACACCTCCACTTCCACCTCATGGACAATCCCGATCTTAGGAGAGCCCAGGGCATTCCGTGCTGCTTTCGGGAGTACGAGGTCCTTCGGGATGATACGTGGCACCTGGTCCGCAATGGCATCCCCAAGGACACAGATAGAATCCGTAAGCTTTGATGTCTAACATCTCGCTGCCCCGCAAAGTCCAAGATCCCCGAAGGGGGAACGCGGGATCCAGCCAAGTTGGATGAACGGTCTTCGACATCTGACCCGGCCGGTAGGTTAATCCGCGACACTTGCCGTGGTCGTCAAGTTATCGTAAAAAATGGTGTTTGAGAATCAAGAGCCTCCGGGCAGTTGAGCTCGAGACGTTAGGCGACCCTCGTAAGCGATATTCGTTAAAAAAACATTGAAAGAATAGCAAGCTTTATGAAACGTTATTCTCAAGAAGATTTCATCAGAATTCGTAATTTTCTGGTGAATACCTACACCTATTTTCAACGCCCCTACAATTGGACGATTGAGAGATGGAATTTTTCCATCTCGATGGCACGGATTATGAATGGTGTTCCATTGGAGACATGGGAGTCACAAATCGCGATCTGGGAGCATGACCAGGAGATTGTCGGGGTGGTGAACTCGGAAGGGGAGGATGATGGCGAAGCATTTTTCCAAATGGCGCATGAGCAACTCTCAGACGACATCTTACAAGAGATGTTTACATTCTGTGAAGCCCATCTCGGCAAACAAAAGAATGGTAAGCGGGTAGTCTATTTGAGAATCCCGTTGGACAATTTAAGGGTTGAGCAGATCGCGTTGAGCCGGAACTATTCTAAACAACCTGGAATTGAATCCGTATCGGAACTTAGCTTGGAACAGGAATTTCCTGTAAAGCTTGCCGAAGGTTTTTCTTTTAAGAGCGGTGATGAGGTATCCGTTTACGATAAAGGTAAAGCGCATGCCAAGGCGTTTGGTTATTTCGATGAGACTGTGTATCGGGAACGATCGCCATTTGGCTATCAAGCGATGTCAGAGACCCCTGATTATCGACCAGACCTCGATATCCATGTGTTGTCCCCGGATCATGAGATTGCCGCATTTGCGACGATGTGGTGCGACCAACGGAATCGAATAGGGATACTTGAGCCTGTTGGAACCATTCCTCGTTATCGAAAAATGGGATTAGGACGAGCGAGCATCATGCAGTTGGCTAACCAAGTGAAGCAGGAAGGCGGTTCAAAGGTATACGTTGGATCTGGGGAAGACTTCTACCAGCGCTTAGGGTTTCATGTAAAAGGACTGTATGGAGTGTGGGTGAAAGAAATCAATATCCCATAGACGATAGACATTCGTGCGAGAAGGGCAACAACTCGCTGCATATGACGGCTACACGGTTTCATCAAGTAGATTTGAAAGAGTAATCTCGAACAAATTTAGATCATGGGCTAATGGAGGTTCGCCGCAGATGAGCTGGATTCCAATTGGTGCCGACCTGTTGCCTATTCGAACACCGCAAAACCTGCAGTTGGCGGCAATACACTTGTTGGCGTCGAGCGTTCTTCATTGCGCCCTAATCCCAATAAGACAAGGAGACCAAGGATGAAACTAGACGGAAAAATGGCACTCATTACCGGAGCGGGTACTGGCATAGGCGCCGCAATTGCCGAGCGATTCGTTGCTGACGGAGCGAGAATATGCATAACCGGCCGCCGTCAGGAAATGCTCGATAAAGCGGTCCAATCGTTACCGGCGGGGGCGGTGGTGACATGCGCCGGAGATGTAAGGAAGTTCGAAGACGCCAAGCGAATGGTTGAGACGGCACTCGGATTCGCGGGTAAACTCGACGTGTTGGTGAACAACGCAGCCATAGATCCAGGAGGCACAACTATTGTTGACCTAGATCCGGAGCTCTGGCACAGCGTTCTCGCAACAAACCTCACCGGTCCTATGCATCTTATGAAGGCATCCATACCGCATATGATTAAGGGGGGCGGCGGTTCGATCATAAACATTGCCTCCTTGGGAGGCCTGCGCTGCCTGCCTGGCATGCCCGCCTACTGCGCATCGAAGGCGGGTCTCATTATGCTCACCAAGCAGGTTGCGCTGGATTTCGGTCCAGACAAGATCCGATGTAACGCGGTCTGTCCGGGCGGCACAAGGACGGAGATGTTGGAAGAATCACTCAGCCCCCTCGCCGAGGTGCTCGGGACCGATCTGGAGGGCGTTTTTCAGTGCATATCTTCGATGGTTCCTCTGAGGCGGACTGCTCATCCCGGTGAGATCACTGGCATTTGCAGTTACCTCGCCAGTGATGATTCTACGTTTATGACGGGGGCGGTTCTTCTACTTGATGGAGGAGCGGCGATT
>Ga0209635_10001895_pt1 | contig 15761 bp, 20 predicted proteins | sample DeeMarSWOR230_32_FD_187463 | JGI IMG/M metagenome (GOLD analysis project Ga0209635, IMG submission 187463) | Marine sediment microbial communities from White Oak River estuary, North Carolina - WOR-2-30_32 (SPAdes) (version 2) | ecosystem: Environmental > Aquatic > Marine > Intertidal zone >... | reverse complement strand
CGTGGTTTTTCGTTCTTTGTTGAGTTTTTTGATGAACTCACGAACTTTCAATGCTATACTAGGATCAAGACCTATAGTCGGTTCATCCAAGATCAATATCTCTGGGTCGTTTATTAAGGCTCTGGCGAGTTTCATTCTCATTAGTTCTCCAGTTGAACATCTATCCGCAAAAGTATCTGCCTTTTCCTTGAGTTCAAAGATTTCTATTAAAGATTCAATTTTTTCATCCAAGTTTTTAATCCTGTATATTTTTCCGAACCATTCAATGTTTTCTTTCAGAGTTAGAGGCCAATAAACTCCTCCTCTTGCAAAAACAGCGTTAATCTTTTCTTTAATCTTTTCTATCTCGTCTGGTATCTTATAGTCGAAAATTTTAACCTCACCAACATCTGGTTCTACTAATCCTAGAATGATTTTAATCAGAGTTGTTTTTCCTGCCCCGTTTGGTCCCAAAAATCCAAAAATTTCACTTTTTTTTATATCAAAATTAATATCTTCTAAAACTTGGATGTAATCAGGTTTAAACAGATATTTTAAAGTAGTAAAAAAACTTCTGGACTCTTTCTTGAATTTCTTAGAAAGGTTTGAAACCTTTATAGCATCCATGAGTTATTTTATCTTTCGTGTCTTAAAAAACGTGTTGTCACAAAAAAAGGAAGAATATCATATTTTTCAGAGGATTTCCAGTCAATCCTTATCTTTTCTATATCTAAAGGCATTCAATTTAAGTTTTGAAAGAATAATTTAAATAGATTTACATGATAGAGATAGATGGTTCAATAGGTGGAGGGCAATTACTCAGGACGGCAATTGGATTGTCGGCGTTAACGACAAAACCGGTTAAGATCACTAATATCAGAAAAGGTAAAACGACAGGAAAACCTGGTTTAAGGCCCCAACATCTCATGGGAGTAAAAACAGTAGGAGAGTTTTGTCAAGCAAAGATAAAAGGTCTTGAAGAAAATTCACTCGAAGTTGAATTCGTACCCAAGAAATTAAGTGTATCAAACAAAGCGATTGACATAGGAACAGCAGGCAACATTGGTCTTCTTCTTCAAACCCTGACCCCACTCTTAATATTTAACAATAAATCGACTCTTCTGGAGATGATAGGAGGGACAGAAACGAAATGGGCACCAACGATTCAGTATATAAAGTACGTTACTTATCCTCTGTTGAACAGGATAGGTGCCAATCTGACATTGAATGCCATTAGGCATGGATATTATCCAAAAGGAGGGGGTCTTGTAACAGTCGAATCAAAACCTATTAATAAACTTAATCCTTTTGTTTGTTTGAAGAGAGGTAAAATTCAAAGTATTCATGTTCATTCGTTCTGTGGAAATTTACCACCTCATGTAGCAGAAAGACAGGGTCGTTCTGCATTAAGAACGATTCAATACCATTATCCTGAAGTAAAAGCATCTATGAGTTACGAGTCTGTTAAATCTCAAAGCCCTGGAAGTAGTGTTACTTGTGTTGCTTTGTGTGAGAATTCTATACTTGGAGGAGATGCATTAGGAGAAAAAGGAATAAGAGCTGAGAAAGTTGGTGAAGAGGCGGCTGAGGATTTAATCAGGTCGTTAAAATCAGGAGCAGCTTTGGACAAATATATAGCCGATCAGATACTCGTTTTTCTAGCTTTAGCAGAAGGAAAATCCAGAGTAAGAGTAGAAAAAATAACTGATCATTGTAGAACGAATATTCGTGTTATAGAGCAAATACTGCCTGTGATGTTCGATTTAAATAAGGAAAAGAAAGAAATTTCAGTAAAAGGCATAGGATTCAAGGTTTAATTATCCTTTGATACTATATCAAAACCCATTTTCATTAAACCAATCTTAACCCCAAGAGGCAAATCCTTCTCGCCTTTAAACTTGACTTTTTTTAAATCTTTCTCTTTCCTTAGTTTTTCGATAGTCTTTAATCTTTCTTTTCTCAATCTAGTCAACATTAAATTCCCCCCTCGCCAACCCTAGGAAGACGTATCGATAGAATATAGTTTTTCTGATATATAAAGATTTGCCTATTTTTGGCAAGAAATCACCCAAAACAACAAAGAAAGTGTCCTTTTTTCTTATTTATATTTTAATCCACAAAGTAAAATCATGAGCATCCTCAAGAGTGTAAGTGAGGGTCTAAAGTTATCAGTTTCTTTCAAAAGAATAATACCTTACCTGATAATGAACCTTGTCACCTTCTATATATTAATAAATTTTTTAGGGAGGGTATTTAGACTTGCAACAGGAAGTATAGGCGTAATGCCCTTCTTATTATCGCTAGGAATTTACATACCAATTTTCATTGTTATCGCCTTAATAGACCTTTGGATTAACGGGGCCATGATCGACCAAGCAAAATACTACAAAAAGAGAAGAACATTGGTCAAAAGTTTCGAACATTCTACATCGAGGTATCTATCCTTGTTCTGTGCAACAGTAATTTACACAATAATAATAGGTATTGTTTCATCCCCACCATATATCGGTTGGTTGTTAAGTCTAATCTTCAGTCTAATCTTCTTCTTTATTTATCCAGCAATAATCATAGATCACAAGGCGTGTGTAGATTCATTCAAACAGAGTTGGAAAGCTTTTAAGGCCTTCCCACTAGAAACTTTCGTAACATGGATTTTGATGATAATAATAGGTTTTATAATCGTCGGAGTGTTTTCTCTACCGATGGTATTCTATTTACTCGGAAATCTGGTTGGTACATTACAAACAATCGGAACAACTTTTGTTAACGAAACCATGACTAGTACGATGATAAGGACTGAAATTATGCCAAACGTTGCTAACTCTGTTCGTTCTCCTTACTTCCTCCCGTTCTTCTTCATATTTTGCATCGGTTTAGCGGTACAATCCATCTTTTCGGTAGGAACTCAAGCCAGGCTTTACACCAATCTCAAGAAAAGAGAGATTTAGTTTTTAAACAGATATATTTTCTTTAAAACGAATTTTTATTAACAATCTTACATAAAAATTAAGGAAGGTAGTTACATGAAAAAAGATTTCTTGTCTTTTGACGACATAAAGAGAACAGAGATTTTCAATATTCTTGATTTGGCCGAAGAATTGAAGAAAAAACCTCTTGGGAAACAATTACATGGAAAGACATTCTGTCTATATTTTGAAAAGCCTTCTCTCAGGACTAGAATCTCTTTTGAGACTGGTATAGGCCAATTGGGTGGAACATCAATCTATTTAGATAAAAATACTACACAAATATCCCGTGGAGAAACGATGGAAGATACTGCCAGGACTCTGAATAGATATGTAGATGCTATAATAGTAAGAGTTTTTTCACATGAAACCTTGGAAATTATGTCAAAAAATACAGATATTCATGTTATAAACGCCTTATCTGATTTAACTCATCCCTGTCAAATCCTTTCCGACTTGTTAACGATAAGAGAAAAGTTTGGGAGTTTTGAGGATTTAAAATTGGCTTATGTTGGTGACGGTAATAATGTATGTAACTCTCTTCTCTTGGGCTGTTCTAAGGTTGGAATTGATATCAATGTTGCATGCCCAAAGGAGTACCAACCCAACACTAATATTATTCACCGTGCAATAGACTTCACAAAGATAACAAAATCTGATATAAACATTATGGAAGATCCTGTTGAGGCTGTGAAGAACGCTAACATAGTCTATACAGATACTTGGGTTTCGATGGGACAGGTAAGCGAAAGAGAGAAGAAACTCAAAGTCTTCTCCCCGAAATACCAAGTTAACAGGAAATTGTTGAATTTTGCTGCATCCAATGTCCTTTTCATGCATTGTCTTATGGCTCATCGAGGCGAAGAAGTTACTCATGATGTGATTGATGGATTAAGATCAATAGTTTGGGATCAGGCAGAAAATAGATTGCATGCTCAGAAAGCTTTGCTGGTCAAGATGATGGGAAAGAATAGATGAGTAATCATTTTTTCATACTTCTTTTTCTTTTTCTCAGTCTTCTCGCTTTTGCTTTGAGTGTTTTCTTCTTATGGTGTCGAGACATACTATCGTTTTAAAATTTTAATTCAAAATATAAAAACCTTTATTTCTTCTTCCTCTTCTTTTTAACTTTTCTAGGACTGAAATAGTAATACAACAAAGTCAGAATCAAAAACATGACTATAGGTATGAAAAACAAGTGGAAATTCGCATAAGTTTGACCCAAAACCACAAGATGAGCGACCGAAAACAAAAGAGTTAAAACTATTAAAGCCAAGTACAATTTCTTCTCCCTTCTATAGAAAGTAATGTAGGTTAAAGTGGGATAGCAAATAAAGATCAGCCATCCCCAAATAGTTTCTATTATAACGTAGAATGGAAAAGAAACAACCCAATACATCAGGAGTACTGCAAACAGGAGCAACTCTGCATAACTTTTCTTTACCTTTTTCAATCCCATCAATTCAAAGAACACAAAGTACATGATCATCCCGACGAGGAAGACAGGATTTAATATCTCTGTAAAAAACACATAGTTTACAACTAAGAATAAGGTAAAAAGTAGAGTTACTATCCCGAGTTCAGTCTCTTCCACGATTTAAAATTGATTTTTCTAAAATAAAAGTGTTTTATTTTTCATTTTTTTCATAAAAAAACAGTTAAACTACTAATGCAATCTTCAAAACACCATTTTTGAAACTTTTCTCTGAAATTTGAGAATGTGGTTTAATAGGAACGAGCTTAAAATAAGCTTTATCATCAGCAAATGCTTTTACTTCAAGAGATTGTTCTAATTTTCTTATTTCGATATCATCCGCACTCTTAACGTCAGGTAATTTAATGTTTATCGTCTCCTCGTTATCGAAAGTTTCAATCTTAGTTTCTGGTTCTTCTGTAATCTTTGGAGGTTTTCTTTCTGGTTTGTACTCTTCAACTTTTTCCACACTTTCCTTTACTCCAAACCTTCTCTTGATTTCTGGTTCAAGTTTCTTATATCCTCCAAAAGTCTTTACGTTGACTTTAGGTTTCATTCCAGTATTAGTCTTGATAATTATGTTTACTCCTGTGCCCCCGAAAGGTTGTATATCGATTTTAGGGAACTTAAAGAACCTAAGGCCAGACAACTTGTCGATTCTTTCAAATTCTTTCTTAATATCTTTCTCTATATTCTCAAAAATATCATATGGTACCTGAATTTTAACTACTTCCCTGATACTCTCTCCACAATAGGGGCAGACTATCCAATCTTTCTTCAGCTCTTTCCTACAACTTCTACATTTTTTTATTCCGAACATATTACTTTACCTTTACTTCTTTACTCTTTTTAACTCTTATCCCCTTCATTCTTAAATTTAATCCTGTCTAGTCGTTATCAAGAAAAGAGACATTCCTCCCTTTACCATTATGATTATCCCCAATAACCAGAATATCTCGAATACGCTTCCTGAATATACAGAGAACAAACAGAATGTATTGATTATATCAACCCAACCTCTCCAATCAAAATAATTCTTTCTCAATACGTTCTTGAAAATCGACCAAGTCCCGACAGTGAGGTAGAAGAACGATAAGAACAATATAGGATGAAAAGAAGTAAAAGAGAAACTCCTACCGAAATAGATGATCAAGCCGGCTATTATATCCAGAACGCCTATTATACCCGTACCAACATCGTTCCAGTGTTCATGTCTTGTAAAGGGATAAGGCATGATAATAATTATTCATCAGAATATTATTAATTTAACTAGTGGAGAGGTAAGCACATGTTTCTTACTCCACAACCGCCCTTTGCCAATTCTCTGATATCGACTTCAATCACATCAAAACCAATCATCTTGAGTTTCTTGTTTATGTCTGATGTAACGTTAACGATCTTGTAATCATCTATCTGCAGAAAGTTGAGAGCCATGTCATCTGCCTGCCTTCTTGATGCAAGGACTATATCGAACTCCTCTTCTTTAAAAGCATTATAAATCGGTTTGTCAGTCAGTTCTTCACTCATTATCACAACGTCATTGAGAACGTTAAATCTTGTGTTGGGGACATTGTCAGTACCAAGAGGGGTTACGTCTAATTTTAATATCTCTTCCAGATGTTTTATCCCATCTTTGTTTGTCTCGTATCCCAGTCTTGCAAAGGCATGATTCTTATTCACGAAGAAAACATCACTTCCTTGTAAGAAGCCTGGAACATAGATATGACCAACTATCTTTATGCCTAACTCTTTCAGTCTTTGTTTAACGAGTTGTTCTTCTCCTCTTCTCATGGAATGAATGAAATGACATGTAACAGCCTTTTTGTCTAGAATGATCGCATTATCCCTCAGAATGTATAGCTTCGGCTTGGTGTTGGTCGACTTCCTGAGATAGTGTACTCTAACACCTTCATTCTGTAGGACTTTAACGAGATTGTCATGTTCTCTCTGCATCCCATCGACATCGAAGTAATCAGTAAAAGACCATTTTCTAGGTTTATTAACTATTCTGAGTTCCATACTAGGTTTATGAACAAGGACTTCTCTTACTTTCAATCAACCACTGAATAAGAAAAGGAGGATTAAAGATTTATTGATATCTATCCATTGAAGAGGGAGACTCATACTTTGAATCAATAGGACCTGGTCGAATATTCACCCCCAAATTATTCAATGTTCGATAAACATTTACATAAATTTTAAGAAAACTATTTTTTAATTTTTCAGCCGATTCACTATTTGTACTTCCTAATAACTTAAGAGATCCTGCCATAGTATCTATTTCCAATTTATGTTCCATAAAAATCGATCTCTTATTTTCATTTTCAGGATCCAATGTCACATCACTCATGATCTTAATCATTTTTGCGTATTGATCAGATGGCACTTGAATTCTTTTAATTTTCACATTCATATTATCACTTAAAGGTAGTATTTTTATATAAAAACTATATAAACTTTTCTATAGGATAGAAACTATTTTCAACCTATTTTATACCTCAAAATCGCTCCAATCCCACCCAATTCTTTGAATTGCGCTCCTTCTCTTGTATCAACAGATATAATCTCAACTTCTGAACCAAGACTCTCCGCTTTTTCTGATAAAATTTCAATCAATTCCTTTTCCTCTTCAACTTTCATCTCACTGTTACATTTAGAACATTTTTTTACTGTCCCTGGTTTCATATCATCTTCTCTTGTATAGCCACACTGACAAACCAATTTAGCTCTAACCCAGTCATATTCCTCTGAAATCAGGAGAGTCTTTACTGCTCCATAATCCAAAGCATGCTTAACCTCTTCTAAACCATATACAGAAAGACCATCATCCTTTTTTAAATGTTCGAAGAATTCTTCCATTATCTTCCTTTCCCTGACTGTTGATGCCTCTTGGATTAAGGATTCACCTCTTTGAATAATCTCCTGTAAACCCTGAACACCAGTGTAACTCGTATCTACTAGACCGAGCATTATATTCCTTAACCTATAATCCAGAAATTCTCCGTCCTTAAACCTATCCTTTAACGGTCCAGGTCCACCTATTAAAATACCCTTCAAGTCTTTTTCCTGTTTAAAGATTTGGTTTGCTATCTCACCTGTCTTCTTTAAGTGGTTATGAATGGCTTCTTCTCTAATCCTCTGATAACGTTGTTGACTCCAACCTCCTTTACTCGTTTTTCCAGGTACTAATGAATCCAAATGTTTCTCCAAAAGAACTTTTTTACCTCTCAATAAGCCAATATCTGCTCCTCCAGAATCTAGGACAATTAGACCGTAGACTTCTTTCTCTCTTACCATATCTTTTAAAGGATCTAGAACGAATGTTTGATCACACCAGTATATCTTCTGTGCAAGAGGCTGAGGGGGTTCTACCGACCAAAGTTTTATGTCAGGTTGTCCTTCTTTCTTCGAAACATTACCACAAAAGATAACCAAGCCGTTAGGCGGTGTTTTCTTGAATAAATGTAAATGGTTCATCGTCTTTTCCAAAGCATTCAGAACGTTGTGTCTCGTAACCCTTGACTTGACATTCTGTGTCAAAGCATACTCTTGTTTGAGCATGTTCATGATTTCTTGTATGTTGAAACCAGATGGTATGTAGAGAGAAATGAGTTCAGTGTGCCTTCCTCTAAAAGTCTCAAGATTTCTCAAGAGTTTTCTGAGTTTGACTGAAGATTCTGTGTTAAATACTATTCACCTAATTATAATTTCTTTCTCTTTTACTAATATCTGAATTCTATTTAAATGTTTCGATTTTTCTAGAGAAATGAATTCGTTAAGCGCTGAATAAGGTTTCTTCTATTAAAGGAGTGCCAACTTTACTTTCTTCCTTTACTTCACCTTTTTTTCTTAAAAGCTTATTAACTTCTCGGTAATTTTCAAGGTATTTCTTGCCTTTAATGGTTGTTTGGTAAATTGTCTTTTTTTTCTCTGTGTAGACTTCGAGTAGTTCCCTTTCGAGGAGAAAATTTAGGTAAGTGTTTACTTGGGCAAAGCTCAAGTTTCCTCTATACATAATTTGAGTCTTGAGACTCCCATCTTTGCTATGACCAGTATTTCTGCTATTATATATAAACGATCTCTACGTTTTCGTTTAAGTTCCAGTACCTCTTGGCCATTCGTCATTAGAGATCACATAGATTTAAAAATTGAATGTATACATCTACGTCTTTAAAACTTTTAAGCTTATTTACAACTCTAGGTCTTTATCAAAGAATTCAAATTTTGATTATTTCTTATCTCTCTTTTAAGGTTAAACTCTATTCCCCAACAAATTCCTTATTTCATAGTAACATTTAAGATATTTTATGCCTTTACCCGTGGTTTTATATATATTTTCTATCGAGTTATCAGATTCTTTTAATAATTCTGTCTCAAGAAGGAAGGATAAATATTTCTCGAATAGAGCGAAACTCAGATTTGTACTGGACATGATTTGAGTCTTTAATCTACCATTCATTGCGTTATCTAACATTTCCGCGATTATATCGTACATATGCCTTCTTTTTCTGGAACCACGATTAACAGGATTTACGTATGTTATAACCATAAAAACAATCAATAAAGAAATTTATTCATAAAACTCATACTCAAGAAAATTCATTTCTTGCATAATTCGTTCATTTTTATTGAATGTTGTGCATTTTCTGTAAATCTTTTCGGAATGGAATCAATGCCTTTGGTATTTTTATCTTAAACTCCGATTTCAAGCTAAGTCCTTTATCTTTTTTCATTTTCCATATCTTCGAGTTGAACTCTGTTATCCCATCAGTCAACTTCTCCAAACCATACTTCCACTCTGTTTTTGGGAATGATTCCTTATGGATACTCTTCTTTCCGTACAATTCTCTCCAGACATAATCCGTCATGTAAGGAGCAATAGGAGCGAATAACTTGAGTAAATTTTTTAAGACAATATGTAGAGTATACCAGCCAGCCTTCTGTTCTTTTTTAGTGAAGCCCTCCCCGTAGGTTCTGGACTTGATCATTTCAATGTAATGTGGAGCGAACAAGTTCCAAGTGAATTCTCTTATTGCATTGGCAGGAATGAAAAAATCAAATCGTTCATATCCTTTAATACATTTCTTGATGAGTTCATTCAATTCAGATAGAATCCATTTGTCACTTTTAGTTAATTCTGCTTTCTTGGGTTGAGGAAACATCGAAATAAACCTACTAATATTCCATAACTTCGTTAGAAACTTCGCTGAACCTTCTATTCTATCGTTTGAATACCTGAAATCTGAACCTAGACTAGACTCAGTAGCATTCCAAAACCTGAATATATCCCCACCATAATTTTCAAGTATTGGAATAGGGTCAACAACATTTCCCTTCGATTTGCTCATCCTTTCTCCCTTCTCATCGACTCCGTAACCCATTATCCATGCACTATCAAACGCTGGTTTTTTTGTGAGCTGATAACATCTTAAAATCGTGTAATGCAACCAAGTTCTGACGATGTCTTTGGCTTGTGGCCTTATACCAGAAGGAAATGTCTTCTTGAAAAAATTTTCATCTTTTTGATAACGTGCAATAAACAATGGCGAAATACTCGAATCCATCCAAGTATCGAAAGTCCTAGTTTCTCCTCTGAAACCTTTATCTGATTTACAATTTGGACATTTCTTGAATGGTGGTTTATCTTTCCAGGGTCTATAATACTTTCCTGGTTTCGGTATACAAGCCTTTCCACAGTCCTTACAGTACCATATTGGTAATTCTGTTCCGTAATATCTCCTTCTTGATATCGGCCAGTCAATGCTGATTGAATCTATCCAGTTTAGTAAAATCTGTCTATGCCTATCCGGATAAAAAATCATTCTCTTTGCAATCATTCTAAGTTCATCCAAAAGATCCATTTGTTTCAAGTAATACTCGTTCATTGGAATGATTTCTATAGGCGTCTTGCTTCTTGGGCACATAGGAGTCCGATGTGTAGTTTTCTCTCTTTTCTCTATCAATCCCATTCTCTCAAGGTCTTCTGTTATTCTCTTCCTCGCTTCTTCGATGGATATACCAGCATATTTTCCTGCATTCTTGCTCATCTTACCTTCAGGAGTTATTGTGATAATTTCTTTCAATTTTAACTCTCTGAACAATCTGACATCAGAATAATCCCCATAAGAGCAGACCATCATTAGACCAGTTCCGAATTCTGGTTTTGCATAAGGGTGAGCGATAATAGGAATTTCTAGGTCATAGATGGGAACGATTGCTCGTTTGCCTTCAAGAAGTTTATACCTTTCATCATCTGGATTAAACATAAGACAACGACACGAACAGAGGAATTCGGGTCTCGTCGTTGCAATAATTAAAGGCTCACCAGTTTCTTTCATTTTGAATCTAATGTAGATCAATTCTGTGGGCAATTCTTCGTATTCGACTTCGGCATCCGCAATAGTCGTACCACAATCGATGCAGTAGTTGTTCGGTCTTGTATCTTCATAAATCAAACCTTTATTCCAGAGGTTGATGAATGTTGTTTGCGTCAAAGTCCTGTATTCCTTCGAGTCTGTTCTGTAATAATCATCAAAATCACCACTCAATCCCATGTCTTTCATTATCTGTATCATTTCGGCTTCTAGATCATCCAAAGCATGAGTACATAATTCTATGAATTTTTCTCTAGGGGTTTCATGGAGATCGATTCCATACTTTCTTTCTGTGTACAACTCAACTGGTAAACCGTTTCTGTCGATGCCGATAGGGAAGAAGACTTCAAATCCCATCATTCTAGCTGTCCTGGCAATCATGTCTATCTGAGAGTAATGAGCCGCTGCTCCGATATGCCAAGGTCTTCCAGAAGGATAAGGTGGTGGAGTATCTATTGTGAATATCTTTTTCTTTGTCTGTAAGTTAAAAGCAAAGATTTTTTCCTTGTCCCATTTCTTTCTTATCTCCTTCTCCAGTTTTGGGTTCCATCTCTTCTCAGTAATCTTCGGTTTAAACTTCATCGATTCACCTCAAATAATTAATAGAATATGAAATCCAAGACTTAAAATTATGATTAAATAAGACTCGAGAATTAGTTCTGTACCCGACAGTCACCGTACACTTCCAGCACCTACGCAATCTATAAAGTTTCTCATATTTAAACTTTTCATTCTTCAAGAAACTTCTCTAAACCAGGTTTCAAATCCTTCTCGGTATCTATAACAACAATCTCTTTATGTAGGGGTAAAGCAACGTTAAACACAGGAACAGTATCGATCCAAGCTTGTTCACTCCCTTTATGAGAATGACCCGTTATCACTAAATCAGGCTTCTGATCTATCAAAATTCTTTCATAATTCCTACAACCCAATTCCGCATAGATTCTTGGGTCTTCTCCTTCAAGAATCTTGTATGTTGGAACATAATGTATGAGTAGAATCTTAAAATCAACTTTTAAGTCAGATAGTAATTTTTCTACAGTCTTGACTCTCTCTCTGTAAGTTTCGTATATACCTGGAATGTTGGTCCTCTGCCAGAAGGTCGGTCTGTCCAAGCTTCCCAAACTTCCGACGATGCCAACGGATTTATCGTTTATATCGAGAATTAAACTCTCATCATCCACAAACTTTATATCCGAGATTTTGTTTTCTATTAATACTCTGTTCTCTGGACCAAACTCGTCATTGCCGAAACAAGCCACGATAGGACATGTTATCTTTCCAAAGAAGACGTTGTAGACTTTTTGATATTCATCCACGTTTCCCCTACGAACAATATCCCCTGTTAAAAGGAACAAGTCTGGTTTAACACGAAGTTCTTCCACCGATTTGACGAAGAGGTTAAAATATCTGGGTGAATGTATGTCGCCTGTAGCAGATATTATCATTATCTCAACCTATTAAAATTTGAGAATTTACGGATAAATTTATTGTTTTTAGTGGACCGGAGGGGATTAGACCCTCAAAGTCATCGAAGTTACACAAAAATCTATCTGATTGTGGGTTGTTTCTCAAACCATTTCTTTTTCTTATGAGTTCCTTTAATTCCTTTGCTAATTTTAGGTATTCCAAAGTAAAGTTAAGATAGGTATAACAAATCCGATTTTGCTCTTGTCGCAGGTTATTTTATTTGACTTGGCAAGCTTGTGGATTATCCACTTGGTTTCGGACTTGTTCAATTTCAAGTCTTTTCCAGCAGTTTCATATACCAAAGTTACTGGAACGCTTATCTCGCTAACCAAGAACTCCCTCTTAATAATGTTCAATACACTTTCCATCTTAACATAATTTATTACCAAATCATTCACCTATCTTCCATTTATGAATTACAAAAATCTATCTGAATCAACAAAAAATAAATAAGAAAAAGGGTTTAGTAGTTTGCTCGTTTTATATAGCACACCAACGATCTCTATAACCCTTTGCCGCCATTCCTGTGACTAAATAAAACATTAGTCGTCTCATTAAATTTGTTGTTTCCATTCAACTCACCTTTCAAATTATAACAGAAAACGATAATCTCAGACCAATTGCATTTCTGTGTGCATAAGGCACTATTCACTTCAAGTAAGTCATCCAATAGTAAAATTAAGGTTAACTGTATATATTAATTGGGATTATAAGTATTAATAGATATAAATTATAGTATAAAATTAAAAATCTATTTATTCGGGTTGATTCTCTTCATCCATCTCCTTTTCGTTTTTTTTATAATGAGAAATTAAATTATTAATTAGTGAATCAATGGAAAAGATTGAATTATTTTCAGAATACAAAGTTTTCTGTCCTAAATGCAAAGCAGAGGTTAAGAATTGTCGAAAAACATCGTTTGGAAAGGTTAAGTGTACATGCACTAGTTGTGGAACTTATTTTATGATTCTCGGTGGTGAAGGAATATTAGTTGTAGATATAGAACAAAAATCTATCTAATCCTTGGTAGATTAATTAAATATTAGAGGGTTTAATGCGTAGCAAGTCTTACAACATCTTCATAACTCTCTAAACACTTATCGACATAAGTCATACCTGGAGGGATTATTAGTCCTGGATAAACTTTAGTTCCTATGAGTTTACATCCTGGTCTTATACGTACATTATTACCTATTGCTGAAGTGGAATCTATGAAAGTTGGATTTTCACGCGAGGATTCAAGTATAACCATCCTTCCTAGAAGACTGTTGTATATCTTTGCATAATCGCCTATCATCGCCGCATCCATGATAGCTGAACCTTCTACGTTCACATATTGACCCAATATGCAGAAGTTATCAATATTCGAATCCATAATCCTTGAATGATCACCTATTCTAGTATGTCTACCGATTAGAGCTGCTCCTTCAATCGATAATTTTCCTTCTCTAAATTTTCTTACTATTTCTTCTCTACGTATCATAGATTCTTGGCTGTATCCTTGAACCCATACATTCTTATCTGGTAAAATACTTTCTTCAGAGACTCTAATATTTAATTTTCCATGCAAAACATCATGCATAGCTTTAAGGTATCTTTCAGGCGTTCCGATATCAAACCATTTTTCTAATTCGTAAGCATATACTGGAAATCCTTTTTCTACACAATAAGGAATTAAATCGAAACCAAAATCAAGTCTATTTCTTTCTTTTAGTATTTTTTCTACTTCTTCACTCTCAACTACATTTCTAACTTCTGGTGAAAGTAAGTATAAACCTGTGTTGGCTAACTTACTAGGAGCATTGTCCGTCGTAGGTTTTTCAACAAACTTTTTAATCCTTGAATCTTTACCTATATCCGCCACACCATACTCTTCAGTTTTATCGACTTTTGCTACTACAATAGTCATGAAAGCTTGTTTATCTTCATGAGTCTTAATTAAATCAGTCAATTTTATGTCGAAAAGATTATCACCTTGTACTGTGAGGACTGAATCATGAACATCATAATAACCCATGTTAAGTCTGTAAGAATCTGCACTACCCAAGTCATCGAGATTTGGTTGATGTTTAATGTGTGCTCTTGGTTCAATCTTGTATTTCATAGAAAAACCAAGTCCTTCTGAGTATAGATCGATGAGGTTGGCATAATTGGCATATCCTTTTTCCCCGAAAATAAAATTTCTTATGCCTTGCTCTGCTAAAGTAGCCATTGAAAATTCGATGAGTGGTCTATTCAGAAATCTTATACAAGGTTTTGCTACATCTTTTGTTAGTGGTATCATTCTCTTTGCTTCTCCACCAACAGGAATGAAACATCTAACTTTTTCTACACTCATGGACTTTTTGATTATCTTTAATGCTTAAATACTCTACGCAAGTTGATTCAAAGAACAAAAATCTATGTGATTGGTTTATTTGGAAGGTTTTTTAAATGCATCTATACTCTTTAATTTTTTGAACAGAAAATTCATAGCAGATTCTACGTCTTCAACCGTCCTTATACCAGTACAGACAACTTTACCTGAGCTAAATAGTAAGAATGTAGCATTAGGGTCTTTCATCCTAAAAACCAAGCCAGGGAATCGATTTGGGTCGTACTCAGAATTTTCCGATCCAAACGCGATTTTATCCAAGTTCAATCTTGATGGGATTTGTGCTGAAGCAACGATGTTTTCTATCTGTATGGAGTAATTTTTTGGTTCGCCTATTTTTGTTTCTTTTATTGCCTTTGAGACTTTTTCTACGGCTTTCCTAACATCTGCGATACTTCTTGCACCTGTACAGATGATCTTACCAGATGAAAAGACCAGAATGGCTGCTTTAGGATTCTTTACACGATAAACCAAACCTGGAAATTGTTCTGGTTCGTATTCAGCTCCCTCCAGATGTTTGGCCATTTCTTCTAAAGATATTCTAACACCAAAAGTGGCTGAAGCAACGATGTTCTCAATTTTAATATTAAAATTTATCATTTTTTTCTCTCTGATGTCAAATTTATGTTTTTTCTCAACAAAGATTTATATGATCCGAGTTATTTTTTTTCAGCATCCTTCACCCTCTCCTTAAAGTACGAGTCTTTACTCCTCTCCCACAAAATTCACAAATTTTATTAGAGACCCACACATTATCTTTCTGTTCTGTAGACTGAGTAAAACGCCTTTTACCACAGAATTTACATTTTTCCTCTTGTTTTTTAAGCATTATTATCAATCTCAGGTTTCTTGTAGGATAATATTTTGAATTTTGGAATTATTATAACGACTACAGATGATGTCAGAAAAAAGATAGTTGATTTAACTAACGACAAAAACCCTATTTCCTAAGAACATCTTCTCGTGTCCATTTTTTGTCTTTGAAACAACGGCTTTAGGATGTTTTAATTTTAGCTCTTCAAACTCATCTTTTGTGACATATTGGATTGTCTTTCTCTTTACCATTTTAATCATTCAATTATTTGAACTTTATACCTTTTGGCCCTTCATGCTCTATCTCTTTC
>Ga0209635_10001894_pt1 | contig 15762 bp, 26 predicted proteins | sample DeeMarSWOR230_32_FD_187463 | JGI IMG/M metagenome (GOLD analysis project Ga0209635, IMG submission 187463) | Marine sediment microbial communities from White Oak River estuary, North Carolina - WOR-2-30_32 (SPAdes) (version 2) | ecosystem: Environmental > Aquatic > Marine > Intertidal zone >... | reverse complement strand
AGCGGTCATGCCAACCAGCAGGACTAGCTTGGGACGTATGATATTGATCTGACCCCATAGGTAGGGAAAACAGTTGGCAGCCCAATCAGCAGTAGGAGTTTCATTGTCGCGCTGTGCAAAGGGCCTTTTAGGCCTACACTTGAGGATGTTACAGATAAAGAAGTGGTCTCGCTTGAGCCCAAACTCACTCATAGTGTTGGTCATGTCTTTTCCTGCAGCACCAACAAATGCTTCTCCCTGCTCGTCCTCGTCCTTACCAGGAGCTTCACCAATAAGTGCCGCACTGGCAGCGATGCTGCCAGCATACGGCACGATATTTAGTCTATGAAATGAAAAGGGACAGAGGTGGCAGCGTTCGAGCTGACTAATCAGGTTATTCATCCTCTGCTGCTTCGTCATCGGCATACCTTTCTGGAAGGGCTGCACGCCTTAGGTTATCCATCAGCTCTGCTTTGAGCTCATCATGTTCTGCAAGAAAACGACGTACATTTTCCTTACCTTGGCCCAGTCTCTCACCATTATAACTGTACCATGCACCGCTCTTTTCTATTATATCATAACTCGGGCCTAAGTCAAGTAAATCTCCAACAGAATCGATGCCTTGACCAAAGATAATATCGAACTCAGCGGTCTTAAATGGGGGCGCCACCTTGTTCTTCACAACCTTCACCTTGGTCCTTGCACCCTGTACATCGTCTCCAGTTTTAATGGCAGCCTTGCGTCTAACATCCAGCCTAACGGTGGAGTAGAACTTCAGGGCATTGCCACCACTGGTAGTCTCAGGATTTCCAAAGACGACACCTATCTTCATTCTCATCTGATTAATGAAGTAGATAGTTGTCTGAGTCATATTGGCCCTGCCGGCCAGTATCCTCAGGCCCTGGCTCATCATTCTTGCCTGCCTACCCATATGGTTGTCAGTGATATCACCCTCTAGCTCTTCTATTGGAACTAGAGCTGAGACTGAATCAACGATGATGATACCCATGGTACCTGAGCGAGTCAGCTTGTCTAGGATCCTCATACCAGAATCTCCAGACATTGGCTGAGAAAAGACCAGAGCATCAGTGTTGACACCGATGTTCCTGGCATATTGCATGTCCACCGAATGTTCCATATCAATATAGGCAGCTAGTTCTCCATTTCTCTGGGTCTCAGCTACCATATGAAGGGCAAGGGTGGTCTTACCACTCCCTTCAGGACCATATGCCTCAATGATTCTGCCTTTCGGTATGCCTCCTATCCCCAGCGCTATGTCTAGAGATAAGGAGCCAGTAGGGATCACGGGAAGCTGGATTATGGGACCAGCACCATATAAAAAGGCACTTCCCTTACCCTCTTCCCTATCAAGTACGGCTAATACGGCATCTAATGCCTGCTTACGTGCTTCTAGGTCCATGAAATCTCCTAGTTAAAGTAGTGGTTGGCTGCCTGCTTAAACCCTGGCAGCCCTCGAAGCTCTTCAAAATGTATAGTAAGAGCGGACTTCACTGCATCAATAGCATCATCAACTAGATGATTGTTGTCTACAGTGTAGACCCTGCGGTACTCATTGGCTGTTATCTTGGTCAGAGAGTGACTGAGATATGCAAGCCTAATTGTCGTGATCTTATTCATCACATGAGCCTTCTCAAACTCATTGAGTGGCTCACCTCTACCATTCAGCCTTTCCTCACAGGTTTTGGCTTCAGTATCAATGAAGAAGATCTTAGGATTAAGCTGCTCAAACAAAAAGAAGTTGTGCATCCTAATGTGATCACCATCATGAGGTCTGTAGGCATAGTCACTCATGACACTGCGGTCGCTTACTACCCAATGTCCTTTCTGTAGTGAGGGAATGACTACTTGTCTCATGTGTTCAAAGGTATCAGCAGCAAATAGATAAGCATAGGTTATAGGATCTATTGCCTGCTCTGTACCGTGGAGTACAAGCTCCCTGATTTTGAGAGTGAAGTCCATATGTGGAGAGCCAGGCTCCTTGGTAAATATCTTATTACCAGGCAGAGCATCAAAGACAGCTCTAGCAATGGTGGTCTTACCACTACCATCGGTTCCTTCAAATACTATGTACTTGCTGTTCGGATCATCTAAGCTCCCAGCAAGTTCGTTCATACGGTCTGTAAAGCTCACTTTCTCCTCCTAAAATATGCGTCTCTTGCCAATCCAGCTGAACTCTTCTGGCTCGTTGTCATGCCAGCAGAGCGCCCCATAGGCTTTCTTACACAGCTCTGCTCTCTCTTCTGCTGGGGCATTACGAGCGTTCTTAAGTAGGCTTCTAATGATTGGCACATTTTCAGGCGCTACACCCACGAGCTCAAGGGCTTCTTCGAACGATAGCTCTAGGTCTGACTCTCCCCATTGTGCCTTGGGAATGTAACCATGGATCCATCTTCTCGCAAAGGAGTAGGCTGTCCATGGTACGAGTTTGTTCTTGCCATCTTCGCTGTACTGCAAATAGTCTTTGATAGTCCGTACCAGGCTGTGAAAGAACAAGTTCTCCTCAGTCATTGGTACGCCAACAAAATCCTTACAATGTTGCTGTGTCGAAACACCTGCCATTAGCCGCACCTGTTAACGAAGCCACACTCACAGCTTATGCAACCGGACTCATGCTTGATATGAGAACTGCACTCTGGACATTTTTCCTTGGCCATCCAAGGACCTATGACTTTCTCGAGTGCTTTGATAAGCTGGGCGGGTATCGATGATATAGAGCCATGGGATCTGTTAGCCTTCTCCAGTTGCTCTATGACTTGGATCACAGAGATACCGCCTCTTAGACATAAGGATGCCAGTCTGGTGATAGCCTCTGCGTCTTGCTCTGATTCGAAAGTAGTGAAGGTTTTGAGGAATATTTCAAGTGGAGAGCCACTATTATCAAGAGAAACAATAGCATATGCATTGCCTTTCTCAGTACGAATTTTAATCCTTCTTGCGTGTAGATCATCTGGAGCGTCTCGTACAACTGTACGCCGGTGGGGGACCACATCAGGTGTGGGAGTGCCACAGTGCCGTTCGGGAGCGACGAGAACTTCCTGTTCTCTAGATCCCTCTCGATATACTGTAAGCCCTTTGCATCCCAGCTCATGGGCGAGCTTGAAAGCACGGCTTATATCCTGCCTCTTAGCGGTAAATGGAAAGTTAATAGTCTTAGATACAGCGTTGTCTACCCACCTCTGGAACTGTGCTTGGACTCTCACGTGCCAGTCCCAAGATATCTCCCTTGATGTACGAAATGTGAGAGCGATGTCTTCTGGTATCTCGTCTATACCCGAAAGGGAGCCTCCATTCTTGGCTATCTTAGCCATCAATTCTTCAGAGTAGATGCCAGCTTCACGAAGAGTGTTCTCAAATATATGATTTACTTCGAAAAGCTCTTGGTCATCAAGAATATTCTGTCTCTTGTATACAAGACCAAATAGAGGCTCAATACCTGAAGAACAACCAGCAATGATAGAAATGCTCCCGGTCGGGGCGATTGTGGTGAGTGTTGCATTACGGAGGAGCACTTCCTTCTTAGCTAGATTCATGGGAACACCCCATTCCTCTGCTAGTTCATGACTCATATCATAGGCAGTCTCTCTAATGAAGGACATAAAGAAGTCAACAGCATCAAGACATAAGTCTGAATCATACCTGATGCCTAGCTTACATAGTGCATCAGCAAAGCCCATTACACCCAAGCCAACCTTCCTGTTGGCGTGTGTCATCTCTCTGATCTTGATAGTGGGGTAGTGTGCTACATCTATTATACTGTCTAGGAATCTGACTGCTCTTCTGACTGTGGTTCTGAGTCTTGTAAGGTTGATTGCTTGCTCAAAGTCACCTTTGAACGGAGTGGCAACCATATTCGAGAGGTTAATTGATCCCAGAACACACGATTCATACGGGAGAAGAGGCTGCTCACCGCACGGATTGGTAGCTTCAATGTCTCCAAGTTCGGGTAGTGGATTTGCAGCATTGATTCTGTCAATATATACGACTCCTGGTTCTCCGTTCGTCCAACTCGCTTCCACAATAGCGTCCCACACGGTACGTGCAGGGATCCTATTGACCACTTCCCTATTCCGCGGGTTGACAATGTTATAGTCTCCGTTGTCACTAAGAGCCTCCATGAAGTCGTCTGTGACTGAGACAGAGATGTTAAAATTTCTGATATCTCCTTCAGATGCCTTGCAGGTAATGAATTGAAGAATGTCAGGATGGTCGACTCGAAGCATTCCCATGTTAGCACCGCGCCTGGCGCCCCCTTGCTTGACAAAGTCAGTGACTGCATCATAACCTCTCATAAAGCTTATAGGTCCACTAGATTGCCCACCTGTGGTGCTCACCAGATCTCCAGCAGGTCTCAGTCTAGAGAACGAAAAGCCAGTGCCGCCGCCTGCCTTCTGTACCATCATCATGTCATGGATACCCATACCAATAGAGGACATGTCATCCTCAATAGGTAGGACAAAACAGGCGGCAAGAATAGGGTTTGTCACCTTGCCTGCATTCATCAAAGTAGGTGAGTTAGGCAAGAAGTCAAACCGAGTCATCATTTCGTAATACTGTTGGGCCACATCCTCTGAGCTTCTAGGATCGGCCTGTGCTACAAAGTCAGAGACACGACGAAATAACTCTTCGGGTGTCTCAATGATTCTCTTAGGGTCGGTAGGATCTTTCTTAAGATACCTCTTCTCGAGAACCACCTTACCACTTCTGGTCAATTGCATTACTCGGAACCCTCTTTGGTTAGCCCTGCGCCACTAAAGATGGCGTCAGGTATTGCTTGGATCTGTTGTTGCATGCTAACAAGCACGCCCTGCACATTGACAAGAACACTGCTTATACTGTTAAGGGTAGACACAGTGTGGGCAAGAAGTTTAGTCTCAGGAGAGCGGGTAGCACCCGGCTGAGTTGACTGAAGATTGCCGATTTCCTTATCTAGCAAGGCTATCAGTCCTCTCATCATAACCACGTTCTGGAAGACGCCAGTCACATTAGTAGAGACCTTACCGCTCTCATACAAAGAAGCCTCTATCTTACAGAGAAGCTGACCATCAGGGTCTTGCTCCTTCTTGGCCTCTTTGATTTCTGGCTCTTCCTCAGGGGTTGACTCTTCCTTCTTCTTTGCCGCGGCAGCCTTTGCTGCTTCTAGTCCCTTAACTAGTTCTTCCTTGGCCTTCTTGGTCATGGTATGTTTCCTTTCACTCCTAACATCTTGTTCTCACTCATCTGGCCCATCTGAATGGATCTAGCCATCTGAGCGGTAAAACTGAGAGATCTAAGGATCTCTTCCCACATCTTGACACACATGTCTGCTACCATAGCAGCAGACTGTGATTCGACTATGTTCTTCTCCCTATTTGCTTTACGCTCAGCTTCAGCAAGGGGCATGACTTGGGTCTTCTTACGTCCCTTATCTACGTAAGAAGTAGGTTGTCTTAGGTCGGCTACCTTTTCACGAAGCATCCTGTCTGCCCTGTAAGTGGTAGCCATGGCAGCACACTCTGCATTGTGCTTCATAGTTGAAGCTCTGTGATACTTGGAAGCTAGTTCCCGGAGTACAGCATCAATCTCAGGAAGGCCGGCACCTTCTGGTATAGCTACCTTAAAGTACCTCTTCCACTCCATCATAGGCTTACCCTGGAACGTGACCTTCTTCTTGGCGTACTCAACAAGGTACTCTAGCCTGTCGAATGCATCGTCAAGCTCATCTAGGGTAAGAGCAGCAGCAAGCTCTGGAGCTTCTGCACCATTATCATCTTTGGCTTTATCCGTCATACTGGACTTCCTCCCTGTACTGTCTTATCTTCTCCTTCTGCTGAGGGAGCTGACGTACAAGATTCCTGACTTTCTTTGCTTTCCAAGGTGGCAAGCAAGAGTCACAACAATAATACTTAGTTATATCGAAAATCTCACAGAAGATATTCTCTTCGGCGGCATCGGTGAATGTGCAAACTTGGTAGTTCCTATGGAATATATTCCCACAGTTGCGACACTTACCAGAGGCAACATCAGGCCCTCTACTCGGTACTAGCATCGGGCTCCCTCCATATAATAGTCTTTGCTTTAGTAAGCTGAGTTAGTTTGAGAATAGTGAAGAACTCTTCGAGAGAAAACTCAATAGGTATCCTGCCCTCGGGCTCACCTAAATAGATAGCAATCTCTTCGGTACCAGACCAAAAGACAAAGGGATCCTCCGAGAATCTACTCTCAAATAGTTTGTGAAGCTCGTCCTTAGTTAAGCCTTCTGTAGGAAGAGAAATGCCAGAATCACGTGGGTTGAAGTGTGCTCTGCTTGGAGTGCTACGTATCGTAGTAGTGGGAATAGAAGGGGAAGTACTGCTAGACTCCTTAGATACTGCGTCCTGAATCATACGTAGGTGCTCAGCAACTATAGGAGCTAGCCATTTGTTATCTATGAAGAGACTTACGTCTGGAATGGCATAGATGATAGAGTCCTTTAGCCCGACTCTAGCTGCACGGAATGCATCTCTCCCAGCAGCTACTACTACCTTCGAGATCTGGAGGTGAGTGGTCTCGTCGTTGTAGTCGTGTACTCTGTAATTGAGTTGACGACCCTCTAGGCCAGACTCCAGCCTCTCACGCATGTCGGCTGACAAGTTGTCCACCATCAAAAGGATAGGCCAGACTACTAAACCAGTCTGGCCCTCTGTTTTACCATCCATAGATTTTTACCACACCCTCGTTCAGCAGCTGCTGAATCCTTACCATCTCACTCAAGTCGACGGGAATAGATACTTTCCTGTCACCAAAGACAAGAGCAAAGAACCACTTCCCTTCGTGCTCATTGATGTCAAGGATCTTCTTGGGCTGGTTTGCATCTGCTCCAGGTACTTTGCTGGGATCGTGAATGAGTTTCACGTTTCCCTTTGCACCCTTCTTTAAGTATGCTAAGACGTCTCCGACGTCCTTGCTGACCATCTTAAAGATGATCTTTTTCTCCCAATCATAGGTTCTGTTCTCACCCGGATTGGAATCAGCCATCTCAAGCATAATGCAACCTTCTGCAGCGAAGTCGCTCCCTTCTTCCTTGGGAGCAGCAGGCAGTAACTGCAGGCGCAAGGCCGCACTACCCTTATAAACCATAAATGGGGCTGGTCTCATGCAACATCTCCTCTCTTCTTCTCTGCTCTCTGATAGAGGTCCTCCACTATCTTGGAGCTTGTAGCCCTGACCTTCTTGGACAGCTCGGGCCATTTCCTAGCGGTGTAGTGCACGCTCATTCCTAGGCAGTCTTGGATGAACCCTTGCACGTGTTCTGATTTGAGCATATAAAGCCCTACACCAGTGATCAAAATCGCTTTGAATATAGTCATTATACCACACTTTCTGGGTATGTCAACCCATATTTTCACGCAATAAATTCCAGGTCCCTTTATAATGTATCACATCGGTAAGCACAGTGCGTAGGAGCGTTCTCCGCCACATGTCTTCTTCTTCACCTATGCTCTTCTCGATGTTCTCTTCGAGTACCTCGAATGGATTGCCCTTGTATGCACCATGGTTTCTGAAGGTGTAGGTAAGGCCATCCTCTAGGGAAGCACCAAGATGAGGTATCCTGGCACCAAGGACGTGTGCTCTTCTTCCTAGATTGAGAAAGATTCTCTCTAGATCCTCCATTGACTTAACTGTGAACATAGCATGTTCTCCAACTGTTCCTGTACTGTAAAGACCAGGTCAGTAGCTTCTCCTATACATACAAGTATGTTCGCCTGGCCAGCCCGGGTCACGCCCTTGCCCCAGGCAGCCAGACTTTCTACCATCTCCTTGGCGTCTATAATTAGACCCATGGCCGATTGCAGGTAGCCTTCAAAGCCAACATCATCCTGCGTGAAGAGACGGCAGACATTTGCTTTATACCAAGCATCTTTTAACCAGTCTGATACTAGTGAGGATATATAGCAGCCTCCTCGTACTCTTTCAGCAGCCTCCCTCAGTGTCCTCCGGCAGGATGTCAATGCCGTTATGGCTTGCATTATCTCTTTGTACTCTAGTTGGAGCATCCACTTCAGCCTCGTTACCACATTTTTCACAGTAGAATTGAATGATGGGCTCATCTATTTGTTCGTAGACGATCTGGACTCCAGTACGGCTGTGCCAGCCACACTTAGTACAGACGACAAGAAATCCTCCCATTGGGTATCCGAACCCAGGGCCATCTTCTGCTAGTTTACCGCCGAAGATAGTCATAGCAACTCCGGATTGTCCAATAGATGTTAGGAGCAAAGCTCCATAGAATAGCTGCCATAAATACGGCATCATGTAGATTCACTTTTAGCCCTCCTCTTTAGTGTACTCATTGCTCTACCGTAGGACCTTACATACAGTCCAGGCAGTAGCCTCTTAACTGTTTTCTTCATGTAATCTAGGGCTTCCTGAGGGCCACCCCAGATGTTCTCCATGTAGTCGGCAAGCTCTTTGGCATCAAGCACTGGCGTGTATGATAGAGCACTGGTGTTTTCTGATGTGTCTTTTGACATGTTTATGCTTCCTGGTGTAGCAAGCAGGTAGTTCCATTAAGACAGTCTTCTTATTCTCCCTAATGAGAGTGCCTTGGATCCTGCTCTTGTTGTTCCTGAACCCTGCAATCACTATGCCTTTCATCAGTTACCTCACAATGGATACAAAGATATACGGGCTCAATATTTACGCCCCAGGCACACAGACTTATGAATCTTTCATCTGTGGTGCCACACTTTATACATTTCATGGTCTGACGATCCTGTCGGCCGCCGGATCTTTGGTTATTATCTTGGAGTCTATGTCATCAAATAGATCAGTAGTCTCCATCCGAGAGCAACGGAAGCACATCATGCTTCCGACCCAATATAGAGCACCTTTGCGCTGTATAATCATCGCTGCTGACTGGTAGCGAGGCATCTTACATTGTTCCCACACATCACAGGGTGGTATGACCTCTACTTTGACAGCAAGTGTCTTCTGTATCCAGTCCTCTAGGTTTCCAGTTGGTTGTGGCTCTCTCTTTCTACTTTCATTTCCCACGATATTGCTCCCATGTCTTCATCTAGGTACTTGCACCTAAATTGGTTGTTGAGCATCCACATAAGCCTAGTCCAGGTAATCTGTTTGCTCATTATATTAGCAATAACAGGATAGATACCGTCACACTTCTGATAGATGACATCTCCATTAGGTAGGATGGCTAGGCGGTGCCGCTCTAGTCTTAAACATCTTTTACTACAGGTCCACAAGGGCTTCTTATTTCTACCCATAGGTAGTAGCTTGGACTTAAGGTCATCCTTCTTGAACTTGAAGTTGCCGGCTGAGCTGACTAGAAGCTGGAGCTTATCTACATCCTGATGTTTCTTGTGCTCCTTGGTGGTGCTGATAAATACCTGGAGATCCAGGTTAGATGCCCAGTGAATAAAGGAATAGAACTGGGTGTGGTGCTTAGACCAGGTGCCATTGGTAATACACCACTTGTGTCCCTTCCACTTTCTACGGCGCCTGACGTCGTTGCCACTCCTATTCGTCTCATAAAGAATGTGGTGGTCTATTGTATCAATATAAGTCTGCCATAGAGAGGTATCAATTGATATCTCGCCACCATAGAGACCGATGGAGTTAACCTCGTCCCAGTTAACTGTGCCCATAAAGACAGACAGCGCATCATGGCAAAGGATCTTGCCATTGTTTGGTCCTGCGCTGTACATACAGAACCAGCAGTTAAGGTTACACTTTAGAGAAGCTATAACACTCAGGTCTATTTTGCCGTCGCCTGGGATGAAGACCATCCTGACATCCTTTCTTTCATCTGTTTGTATGATTCACGTATTTGGAAGGCCTCCACATGACCATGCCAAGCCATAAGCAGGGTGCACAAACTTCGGTGGGGCTGTTCGTCTGGAACTATCTTAACTATTGACTGCGCTAGAATCAGAAGGGGCTTTCCCTGCATTGACGTTACTTCTAGAAATACAGGTTCCATTGCTCTCCTCGTCTTTGTTAATGATCATACTTTGATCAACCCAGGTATACTTATCAACTACCTGGAGTAATTCATTTGACGCCGCACCATGGAAGCACACGACTTCTACTCTCTTACCAATAGCTTTGAGGTAGTCTACTAGGTCAACAAAATCACCGTCCCCTGTTACCAGGATGACGGTGTCAACACTGGGTGCTAGATTCATGGCATCAATAGTGATACCAACGTCCCAGTTTCCCTTTGCTCCTCCCCCAGGCAGTGGGGTGAGCATCTTTTCTCTGATCTCAAAGCCATGAGCCTTTAGGCTCCCGTGGAAGCCTTTGGGGTCTGTACCAGGGCAGGTGACGCAGTAGGCAATAGATCTTATGAGCGATCTGTCACCTACGGCCTGAAGCAAGAGCTTCTGGAAGTCAAGCTTGCCACTGAATTGATCTCTGGCTGCATAAAACACGTTCTGAACATCAACTAGTACTCCAACACGATTCCCGCTGTAGTTCACACTCATACCAGGTCTCCTTTTTAGCTCTTCTTTAATGAATTGAGCCAGTCTTGGATTTCATTGTCAGTCATTTCATGTGGATATTCACAGTACACGTCGTCACTTCCCATGCGGGCGATAGCCTGCTTATCATCAGGGGTAAGGACAACAGCGACAGCCGAATTATTTGGGTCGTACGAGATCGTACCCATCTGTTTGGTCTTGACAAATACTTTCATTTCTCTCCTTTCTTTGTACAGCAGCCACAGCAGCCGTGGATGCCATTAGAATCAGGTAGGTTATTTTCTCTTTTGTATGCCAAGTCGTCTGGATCAGGATGACCTACACCATGTTTACAGAGCCTTTCCATCATGCCTCTGTCCTCTCTCCAGTGAGTGGGCCAGTCTTTCATGTGATGTTCTGATGGATTGTGGATTACACAGTGTTTACCTTGGCAGGCTTCTTTACTATGTGTTTCTATCTTTTGACCTGTTCCTGTTATATATTTACTCATCTTATTTCCTTTCTGGTAGGGCAGGTCGGGGTCGAACCGACAACTATCAAGTTTTAAGCCTGATGCCTCTGCCATGTTTGGGCTACTCCCCCCAAGGTGGTGGGAGAGGAGGGAGTCGAACCCCCACGCCCCAAGGACACTAGGTTCTAAGCCTAGCGCGTCTACCAATTTCACCACTCTCCCACTGGTCGGGAAGGGAGGATTTGAACCTCCGACGTCCTGCTTCCAAAGCAGGCATCCTAAGCCAGACTAGATCACTTCCCGATATCACGGACGGACAGAAGCACGCAGATGCGGAGGGAATCGAACCCTAACGACATACCCTGCGAGGCATGCCGCTCTCCAAGCCCACTACTTCCGCCCGTTCGTCATATCACCATTCTATTGTACCTCAATATAAAAGAATGGTATCTTTTTCTTTATGTGCCACTCAGCAGTACGAATTGTATCAATTCGTATACGTTTCAGTTGCTGATCATCCCAGTAGCTTGCGTTGTCTATCATAATGGCATCTATATGTTCCGGCTGCCATGTTGGATTCTCTGGGGTACCTCGTGGGCGCCAGCCACGTACCACAAGTATCCTGTGTCTATGTCCCCAGATCTGTCTTATCCTCTGCTCGAGGTATCGATTGTTGTAGCCACGGTCGGGCACAATAATAGCGACCCAGTTACTGAACCGCTCCTTAACAAGCTGAATTAGAGACGTACTATGGCCACATCCTCTGGGCCCCATGAGCTTGACAGTACAGAACTGATCAATAAACTGGTGAGAGTTCATACCCATGAGGTCTTTGTCAAACATGTTGCGTTGATATATCTCGCTCACCCCTATCATCTGTCTTAGAGCGTCGAGAGTGTAGTCTTGAGGCGGCCTCATATAGTCTGCCTTTCAAAATGCAGTGTGCCGTTATGTATATCGGCCAGGACTTTGTCTCCTACCTGAATCTTGCAGTCGGACCTTAATAGTTCTCTTGCAAGAGGTAATCTAAAGTACTGTTTGATAAATCTCTTGAGTGGCCTTGCACCATAGTCCATGTTGCAGCCATTGTCTCTTACCCAGGTGATTACATCATCAGTAGGCTCAATGTTTATGGATCTGTTGGCAAGCACAAGAGCAGTAGTCTTAGCAAGCTCAAGCTGAGCAACAGTCCAGTATTCTTCCCAAGTTAAGTCACGGAAGAAGATGATGTCATCAACTCTGTTGAGGAACTTAGGCGGGAACCACTCCTTGAGTTCCTTAAGAATGGTTTCCCTTTTCATTCTCTGAGTGATAGAGGGAGCGCTTGGATCTCTAATACCTATTCTTTCCTTATGTTCCTGGATTTTCTTGGCACCAATGTTAGAGGTCATGATGAGGGTAGACTCGCCAAAAGCGACCTCATTGCCTTGACCATCTGTAAGGCGCCCTTCATCCATGATCTGCAAGAATAGCTTCCTAGTCCTCTCGTGGGCCTCCTCTATCTCATCAGCAAGAATAACGCAGAACGGCCATGCGGCGACAGCATTAGTAAGGATGCCACCTTTCTCGAAACCTCTGTAGCCAGAGGGAGCACCTATTAGCTTGGTGTATTCATGGCCCTCTGCGAATTCAGACATATCAAACCGATGCAGGGCTTTACGATTGCCTATCATTGCGTCGCATAAAGTCTGTGCAGTGTAGGTCTTACCAACACCGGTGTTGCCAACAAAAATGTAGTTACCAATAGGAACCTGAGGCTCCTTGATGCCTGCGAATGCAGTAACAATGCCGTCGGACAAGGCAGATACAGCATCTTCTTGTCCTACGATGATTTCATTCATTCGATGGTTGAGAGAAAGCATGTACTCAGGATCGACGTGCTCGAGTCTCTTCTCTTGCACGGGTTCACAGGCAGCAGGACACTTGTATTCCTCTACCTCCTTCTGTCTATGCAGAGGATGTTGATGCTGAAGCCTGGTGCTCTCCTTGTCTTCCATATCCACTAGAAGAAGTGGATTAGCACGACATACTAAGAGAAAGAGTTCGTGCATAATGTCCTCCGCTCTAAGCGGAGTACCTTTCTCTTGCATCTGTTTAAGGTAGGCTCTAATAGTAGGTAGGATTTCTTCTAGGTTTCTTACACAGATGGTGATGACGTACTGCTCGTATGCTTCCTGATTCTCATAGGTCTTACTGAGAGTTTCCTCAACCACGGATTGGGTAAGTTCGCGCACGTCTACATCGATATCCAGTAGTTCCCAGCTCCGTAGTGCCATTTCACGATTTCTCTCCTTTGATTTCATGGTTAATAGCTTTCTTATAGTAAAGGTTGTATTTGATTCACAAGAAGTTAATTGGTGGCGCCTCCAGGATTCGAACCTGGGGCCTATCGGTTATCGGCCGATTGCTGCTACCAGACTGAGCTAAGGCGCCTCATTGCAATCCATCTTCATGAGTCCAAACAATCTTCTTAATGTATAAGTGTTCAGAAAGATAGATATTGCTTGGACTGTGTGCTTTAGGCCACACATTCTTAGCATAACATAATACTACGGCCTTGGGATCCTTGTTTTGAAACTTCTCCAGGTACTTAATGCATTCCTCTAGAGATGGAATAATATGCCAGCCAGAGGTGTAGATGGTGCCACCATCACTGACGGGCTTCATCTCTGCTTGCATCCAGACCTGAAGTGGTAAAACCCTGCTGCCATTCAGTCCGTGGAACAGGGTCTTCACATCGCCTTTAACAAGATCTACAATCTTGTACCATTTTCTCACTGTATATCCGCTAGAGCTTTCTCTACGAGTTTAACATATGATTTCTTCTGCTTTACGTGTATCTTAGCTGCTCTAAGTTCATTTTCCAACCAGATCTTAGGTGGAGTACCAAACTCCCAATGGACTGTCCAGCCATAGTTGTGACCGCCGGGGCTTTTCTCCGCCCAGTTCCTTGCAAGCCATTCTATATCCTCTGGTGACTGCGCCCAGTCTGGAACAAGAACCCAGCCTTTGTGCTCACCACCTCTAAATGTCTTGCGGACTCTAAGGAATCTAAGCTCGGACATTACTTACTCTTGAGTGTTTCCTTTGCGTCTTTAGCATCATTTGCTTGAGCAAATGCGACTGCCACCTCTATTTTGTTGATGTAGTGGCGTATCTTCTTTAGTACTGATGATAGTGGCATTACTTTGAGCCTCCAAACACCTACAGTCTTTCCAGTCTTTCTTACAGTCAGGACATACAGAGCATACCCTCTGTTCACACCATGTCTGATATCTTTCGAACTCTTCTATAGTTTTCATAGTCTTAGTGGCGGAGGGTAGACGGTTCGAACGCCCCCGGCTCATCACCGGGCCCTGGTTTTCAAGACCAGTTGCCGGCCACTCCAGCAGTACCCTCCACTGGCGGAGGGGACAGGAGTCGAACCTGCAAGCCCTTGCGGACCAGGGATTAGCAATCCCCTGCCTTACCGTTCGGCACACCCCTCCGTATGTTCATCACTCGACGAGGAGGATGAACTAGAGGGATGCAGCAGTTCTACAAGTAGCTCTGCTACTTTTCTCTCCCTTTCTATAGGGCCCATGTCGTGCCCTGCTGGTGGACAGTAAGGTGGTAACATTATACTATAATTCCTCTCTGGCTGCCGGGCAAGGATTCGAACCTCGGTGACGTGGTCCAAAGCCACGTGTCCTACCGCTAGACGACCCGGCAAAGTTTTATGGCTGCGGTGGTAGGGATCGAACCTACGACCTTCCGCTTAACAGGCGGCTGCTACTGCCACTGAGCTACACCGCAACTGGCAGGGACGGTAGGATTCGAACCCACGACACTCGGTTTTGGAGACCGATGCTCTGGCCAGACTGAGCTACGCCCCTGCGATTGGATTCTCTGTATGCTTGGTACGTCTACCGCTCCATCGCTGGAGCAGTATATTCAAGCGTACCCAGGGAATCTCTGTACCAGGGTGCACCTCAGTCATTGAGTCTCCGGAAATAAAGAGGTTAACTAACCTTCTCTCCGGAGAGTAGGTAATCGTCTCAATGTGGTGCCCTTGCGGGACCCCAAGGACATACTCCAGCTCCTCGAAGGATAGAGGTAGTATGTTGATTCTTTTATTGGCCATTATTTCCTCAATAGTTTTCTTCTAGCGCTCTCCGATCTTGTGTGACAGATAGGACAGCCAGGGCATGGAATGGGTCTGCTGTATCTACGCCTTCCATTGTTATAGCAGGTAGGAGTTACCCAATAACCGAATCGTAGTAACCAGCTTTCCTTGAACTGTGCCCAGTTCCATTGCTTACGTTTCTTAAACTTGTCTTTCCAACTCTTACTACTGTCCCGGGACTTCATCTGGTCTTCCCAGGCAGAAGGAATGTTGACAGCGTGGCGTCTGCCGCGGACAAATCTCACATGAGCAGTATTCCAGCGCTTTTCCTGTGCAGTACGGGGACGTCGGAAGTATCCGTGCTTACGTGCACTCATGACACGTTCTCCTTATGTTAGAGTAAGGGTACTTACGTCATGATTCATCCTCCTTAATTGGTTGCCACACATTTGTGCCCCACTTTTCATCAAGGTCATGACTAAGCAGAGCTAGCTGACAGTGGTTGCCAAACAGCTTGATCTCTAGTTTATGAAAGGGATGTGTTAGGCAACACAGCCTTTCTAAGAGAGATACGAATCGTTTGAGCACACTATGTGGAATTTCTAGTTTCATATATAAAGTGGAGTGCAGGTCCGGAGTCGAACCGGAATCTTGCGGGCCACAACCGCACGCTTTACCATTAAGCTACCCTCACCCTGGAAATTCGGGGTAGCTATGATGTGGTTCCATCTTCCTTACTCCTTATT
>Ga0209635_10001893_pt1 | contig 15766 bp, 12 predicted proteins | sample DeeMarSWOR230_32_FD_187463 | JGI IMG/M metagenome (GOLD analysis project Ga0209635, IMG submission 187463) | Marine sediment microbial communities from White Oak River estuary, North Carolina - WOR-2-30_32 (SPAdes) (version 2) | ecosystem: Environmental > Aquatic > Marine > Intertidal zone >... | reverse complement strand
TAGCAAAGCAATTTTTTGAAAAAAGGATTGCTTTACTTTCTGCTCTTCTTTTATCACTGTGCCAGTTTCATATAAAATATAGCCGTCAAGGAATGTTAGATGTCCCATTAACGTTTTTTAGTCTTTTAACTCTTTTTTTGTTCATTAAAGGATTCAATTCAAAGTCATCATCATCAATTTTTTGTGTATTGGCTGGCATCTCTCAGGGATTAGGGATACTTACAAAATGGCATGCTGCAATATTTCCGACCGTCACAATTCTACTATTTGTATGTCTACAAAAAAAATGGGAATTCCTTTTTTCTAGGAAAATTGCATTCTATTTTATTTCTGTTGTGCTTTCTACATTGCCTTGGCTTGTTTATATGTATGTGAGTTTTCCAGAGGCCACTAGAATCTTGATCTTATTTGAGCTAGGTGGTCGCCCTTCTTATGTGAGTTCACGAGGCCCATTTTGGTATTTTGGCATGTTGATGTGGGGGCTAACGCCATGGGCACCAATTACTCTAATCTCTGTCTTCTATTCTGCTTGGAAACGCAGTTCTGGAGACTTATTCCTTATTTTAATCAGTGGGACAACATTTTTTACTTTTGAGATAAGTCCTTATAAACTGTATTTTTACATCCTTCCAATAATTCCATTTCTCCTCATTCTGACTGCTCGATTCATCTACAAAATTATTTTACTAAGGGAAAAAACTATTCTTTTGTTTGCGGTTTCTTTAATCGGATCAATCGTATATGTCTCTTTAAAAGGAGTATTTCCGAATACTTTGTTTGGAATTGATCAACTATTGCTTTTATTGATAATCAGTGCTGGTGTAGGACTTTATTACATTGTTATCTGGTTTTATAGCAATAAAATGAATTATTCTTATCCAACAAAATTTTCACTGCTCCTGCTCCTTCCACTTTTTATCTCTAATTTTGCGTTTACTGGAGTAGATATGTACACAGACGTTTCATATGGTGATGTAGGTATAAAGGAAATAGGTGCTTATATTAAAAACCATTCTTCAGAGGACGATTTTGTCTTTAGCACACCTGGTCTCGGTTGGTCAATAATGTTTTATGCAAACAGGTCAACCTATGAATTCCATGTTCTACCGCGAGAGATTTTTGAAAACTATATTTTAACGAAACAGGTGAAGTTTATTGTCATTTCTGAGGAATTTCTTTCTTCTACCAATCAAAAGGTAAACTTCGTTTTGACACATTCAGTTGAAGTGAGTATTATTGGTGCCTCGCCTAGTCTGCATGTTTACCACATAATCTGAGTAATTTCGTGTTAGACTCGCAATCCTTTTACCAAAAATCTTAATCCTAAGAGCAGTAAAAAAAATGAAAATGCATAAAGGGCGAGAGGTACAAATGGCGAATAAGGATACAGCTGAATCCAAACCATTTGACTCAAAATTACTATGAATAAAATGCCCACAATAATGCAACTTAAACCTACTATTACAAAACTTAGCTGCCTCATGTCCTCCCCGTTAATATTCTCTTAGATAACATTAATCAATAAGAAACATTGTAATTATTCATTTTCGCTGGAAGGCTCACTATGCCCAATTTGTGCGCGTTTTAGTGCGACATTTATTTTTCGCTTGTCTGTTCCAATGGTTTTTATGATTTTTTCAATTAATCTCCGAGTCTTAGCACCTTTGAGGCCTCTCTCTTTCATAATCTCCTTTGCAAATTCCTTTGCAAATTCGTCACTGTTGCTCATATTGTCACCTTTTCTTTTTTCATTTCACATCAGACAGTTCCAAGACTCGCATTTTACATTTTAAAGACTCATCATATTCTCCTAAGAGCCTATATAATTCTGCTAAATTGTCCCATGTATGAATGTCTGTATCATCTATTTCTAAGATCTTCAAAAAGTAATCAATAGCTTCTTTTACATTTCCTGTGCGAGTATACAACATGGCAAAATTGTTCAATATGTCTTTGTTTGCACTATCAAAAGCTAGTGCCTTCTCCAAGCATTCTTGAGCTTTTGAATACTCTCCTAATTGTATATATGAAACAGCTAAAGCATTTTGAAGCATTAAGTTTTTTGGAATGCGTTCTTCTTTTTGCTCAGATGTAATAAGGTTTAGTGCCTTGTTCAAACATTCAAGTGATTTATTGTAATTTCTTGTTTGAATTAAAAGCACTCCTAAGCTAATCCATACCTCCACATCTGAAGGATTATCCGAGACCAATTGGCGATATTTTTCCATTTTTGCTTTATCTTCTTCAGAAAGGAAGGTTGTTATATCTTCCAACTCAGCTGTTTCTGCAGGTTGTTTTTCCAATTTTTGCATACCTTCCTTCTATGGCTCAATTATTCTATTTAGGGATCGCAGGTCCCATTTCGCTTAATTCTTGTGTAAATTCTTCTACAACATTCTTAAAGCGTATGCCCTCAGAAGCTGAAACCCATTCTAAGCGCACTCTTCGAGGGTCGATCCCAAGAAGTTCTAGAAATCTTTTGGCTTCTTCAACCCTTTCCATTGCACGTTCATTTCCATTTTGATAATGACAGTCTCCAATGTGACAGCCCCCAACTAATACACCATCAGCGCCTCGATAAAACGCTTCAAGTAGAAAATTGGGTTGGACGCGTCCAGAACACATAACTCGTATAACTCTGATGTTTGGTGGATATTGAAATCGTGATACTCCTGCAGTATCAGCTCCAGCGTAAGAACACCAATTGCATAGGAAAGCTACAATTTTCGGTTCAAAATTTTGTTTTTTAATTGTGTCAGATTTACTTTCACTCATTTATCTCACCCTTAAAATAAACATGCTTTTATCATTTCCATTATTTGCTCTTCAGTGAAGTGCTTTGCTGAAATAGCACCTACTGGGCAGGCTGGACGGCACATTCCGCAGCCCTTACACAGAGCGGGGTTAATTCGCGATTTCACCTCTTTAATAGAGATGTCTTCATATTTTTTAAATACTTCTACAGTCTCGATGGCGCTATACGGGCAGATTGAAACACATGTGCCGCATCCAATACATCGAGTTTCATCGACGACCGATACGTATCCTATTGTTTCTATGACTCCTGTTGACAGAAGTATGGTTGCTCTTGATGCTGCTCCACTCGCTTGTGCGGTCGCTTCACTAACGCTTTTCGGATAATGCGCAGTACCACATATAAAAACCCCGTCAGTTGCGAAATCAAGTGGTCGTAATTTCATGTGAGCTTCCAAGAAGAAAGAGTCTTGCCCTAATGGTACTTTAAGTTGTTTTTGCAAATTAACAGCATCATCTTGAGAAACTAAAGGAGTGCTTAAAACCAACAAGTCACAATTCATGCAAAGTTCCACTTTTGCAGAAGTGTCGTAAACATTGACTTTCACTGAGTCATTTTCTGATGTAACTACCGGTGGTTTATCCTCGTGAAATCTAATGAAGGTGATATTCTGACTTCTAGCCAATCGATAGTATTCCTCAAGCCCTTTTGCGGGCATAATGATATCCCGATTAAGAATATAGATGTTGGTTTTTGGAAATCTTTCCCGTAACGTTAAAGCATTTTTAATGGCCGCAGTACAACAGATTCGGCTACAATATGTTCTTCCTTCCTTTTCTCGTGCGCCTACACATTGAATCATTAACACATTTTTTAGATCACTAATCTCGTTGTTCTTCAGACGTTGCTCCAATTCTAATTGAGTGATAATGTTACTGTTCGTTCCATATCCATCCATATCAACTGGTTCGAACACTTTTGCGCCTGTTGCCACGATAATCGCGCCAATGCGTATATCTTTTCTCTCTGAATTTCCAATCGACAACTTAACGTTAAAGTTCCCCACAAATCCTTTAATATCTTCGATTTCTGTATTCAAGAGGACTTTGATGTTGTGATGTCCCTGTACAGCTCGTATTTTCTTGCCGATGATATCTGTCGCATAGATATCTGACGGCGCAACTTTATGTAGATCTTTGAGTAACCCACCGAGTTCTGATTGTTTTTCAACTAAATAGGTTTCAAAGCCCTGATTAGCACTGTCAAGTGCCGCCGTCATTCCAGTAATTCCTCCCCCTATGACTAAAACTTTTTGTTCAAGGCCAATCTCGCCTTTAACTAACGGCTGAAGATATCGAGCCTTTGAAACATACATGCGGACTAAATCTTTTGCCTTTTCTGTGGCTTCTTTTGGCTGACGCATATGAACCCATGAATCATGTTCCCTTATGTTTGCAAATTCAAACAGGTATGGATTTAGTCCTGCTTCCTTGCATGTTGTTTGAAATAGTGGCTCATGTGTGCGTGGGGTGCAAGCAGCCACTACAAATCTGTTTAAGTTGTGTTCCTTTATCAGTTCATCCTTTATGACGTTTTGGGCTTCACTAGAACACGCATATTTGTTTTCGACAGCAACCACGACATTGGGAAGCGTCTTAGTGTACTCTACTACTTCTGGTACATTTACGACTCCCGCTATATTGATCCCACAGTGACAGATCATCACGCCAATACGTGGTTCTTCTTCTGGTTTAACTTCTTTGAGCTGGTATGTTGGTGGCTCTTCGATTAATGTTCCTCTCGCAGAGGCTAATACTGCTTCAACTTTAGCAGCAGCACCGCTTGCTTGAGCTACAGTGTCTGGAATATCCTTTGGTCCTTGAGCAAAGCCTGCTACAAAGATACCTGGTTTATTAGTTTCATTAATTAATGTCAGTTCTTTTTCTATCAGAAAACCATTTTCATCTGTTTCAATTTCAAGCATCTTAGTAAGTTTTTCTGTCCCTGCTGAAGGTATTAGGGCCGGTGAGAGGATCGCTAGATCAACACGAAGATCTTCAACCTCTTGCGTGTCGAAATTAAATAGATGAAGAATCACATCTTTTGTTTCGGGATCTTCAGTAATATTACATACCCGGCCACGATGATAGCTTACACCATATTCATTTTCCGCTCGTTGGGTGTATTCATTGAATCCTTTACCATATGCTCGTAGATCGATGTAACAAATATGACACTCGGCCTCAGAGTCATGCTCTTTGGTTATTATAGCATGTTTTGTAGCATATACACAGCAGACGACTGAGCAGTATTTCTTTCGTTTTTCATTTCTTGAACCGCAGCATTGAATCCAACCTATTTTCTTAGCGTCTTTAAGATCCGATGGACGTATAATATGACCTAGGGTAGGTCCAGAGGCACACATAATCCTCTCGAATTCCAGACTTGTTATAACATTAGGATAGATCCCATATCCATATTCTGAAATCGTTTTAGCATCATATAAATCGTAACCTGTGGCTATAACTATAGCACCAACCTTAATCTCACGTATTTCTTCTCTCTGGTTAAAATCAACAGATTTAGGTCCGCAAGCACCCTCACAAAGACGGCAACGAATGCAGTAATCCATGTCTATAGTATAGATATTGGGCACAGCTTGAGGAAAAGGCGCGTAAATAGCTTTTCTCCAACCAAGATTGCAATCAAATTCATTAGGAACGTATACTGGACAGATTTGCGAACATTGTCCGCAACCTGTGCAGGTTTCACCATCGACATATCGAGGTTTCTTTAGAATCTTCACATCAAAATTCCCGACAGATCCTGAGACGTCCTTAACTTCAGAATAGGTGAGAAGCTCAATATTTGGATGTCTCATTGTTTCAACCATTTTTGGGGCTAAAATACAGAGTGAGCAGTCACCAGTTGGAAAGGTTTTATCAAGTTGAGCCATTCTGCCGCCAATACTCGGTTCTCTCTCAACTAAAAAAACTTTAAATCCACCATCAGCGAGATCTAAGGCTGATTGGATACCTGCTACACCGCCTCCAATTACAAGAACTGCACCTGTTACTTGTTGACCTTCTTCCATGATCGTCACCCTTTTTAAATGGGTTTCAAGAACCCTCTAATCTTAGTCGCGTCAACTTTGTTAAATTGAAATCCTAACTCATTAAATCGTAATCCTAACGTCAAGCCAAGTAGCTGCGGATAGAATAAAGCCGGTAAGTCATATTTTATTCCAAGATCTGACTCTATTTTTATTTGCTCTACATCAAACATAACTTCACAAAACGGACATATGATGACTGTACAGTCTGCACCTGCTGCTTTAGCACTATCTAATTTCTTTTTGGCAAGTTCTTCGGCTAATTTCTCATTTATTGCTAGAATTGGTCCTCCACAGCACTTAAGTTGTTCATCCCACTCTACGGCTTTGGCACCAGTTATCTCTACTAAGTCTTCAAGGAGGTGAGGTCGCTCAATGTCGTCAACTTGTGCTGCTGCTGATGGTTTGAGGCTGTGGCAACCGTAAAACACCGCGGCTTTTAGATCTTCAAAACGTAATGACATTTTCCTTTCAATATTTTCAAGTCCATATTTCTCAAGCATTTTGATGAAATGATAAACTTCAATTGTTCCCTTGAATTCCGGCAGTTCGCTTTCTGATAAAACTGTATTTACACGTTCACGTAATTGATCATCATGCTTTAGAAGGTGATTTACTTCTTTTAGAGTTCCAAAACATCCATTACATAATGCAACAATATCTAAATTCAATCTTTCAGCGATTACCAAATTCTTTGCTGCCATAGAAATCCAAGTATCAAAGTCAACAGATCGCAAGAAGATGGGACCACAGCACCCCGCACCTTCCTGTTGCATATCCACAAATTCGATCTCTAATATCTCCGCGCATTTACGTGCAGCGGCATCATAATTATTGTAACGAGAGGGGATTGTGCATCCTAAGAAAAGTGCATATCGATGGTTTGCGCTCACCTCATTCACCTTCCTCGATTAACTCCGTAATCTTTGTTTTTTTGAAGATCTTCCTTATTCCTTCAACATCTGGCTCTTCAGGTATAGCGGGTAAACCTAAATCCTCTCTATCTTCATTCTCAAAATCAGAAATTTCGGCAATTCTTCCCATCTCGAAGATATTCTCCAGCAGAGTCTTTACAGCATCAGGCATTTCTCTATCTCTAGATGCGATATTTTTAATGGCAAACAAAACATCTGTGAGATTTACGCCTTGTGGACACCTTTCTAAACAGTTAAAGCATGTAGTACAAATCCAGATAGTCTTTGAATTGAGAACTTCATCTCTGAGTCCTAAAAGTGATTTCTGTATGATTTCATGTGGTTTTAGATCGAATGCGTGCTGAACTGGACATGATGCAGAACATGTGCCACACTGGTAACAAAAGAAAATTCCTCGTCCTTCTGGGCTAGCTGCAATTTCATATTTGAAGTTTGGGTCAAGTTGAGAACTATCAATACATTGTTCTTCATTTTCCATAAAGATCCCTCTCTGTCCATATGTCATCTGTTCTTAGTTAGGATTCAGATGATTTCTGTTCAAGTCCCATTGCTTCAGAAACTAAATTCACGATATCATATACTTTCAGTTGAAACTGTTTTCCTTCTCCATTCTCTCGCTTTTCATTGATAAGACAATTAAAGTGAATTTGGCATTTAGGACACGTAGTAACCAACATTTGCGCAGTGTTTTCTGCTTCCATTACTCTGTCTGTCCTAATACCCTTTGTAACATCATTACAGCCTAAAAAACAAGGAACGCCGCAACATAAAGCGGTTTCTTTGTTTCTTTCCATCTCGTAAAAACGTACTCCGATGTTTTCCATGCTGTTAAGAATTGTTCTTGGAGCCTCATAGACTTTCATATATCGTCCTAATCGACAAGGATCATGATAGGTTACAGTTATTTCGGGAGAAAATGGTTGAGTAAATTCAATCGCCCCCTCCTCAATTTTCTGGGCGATAAATTCAGTTATGTGGAGTATCTCAACCTTACCAAAGTCAAAATGTCTCGGATACTCGCGCTTGAGAGCCATATATCCTTCTGCACATGATAAAATGACTCTTTTTGCGCCACTAGCCTTTATTGTTTCAATATTTTGCTTTGCTAGGCTCTTAAAGACATCAATATCTCCTCGCCATAGTGCATCATGTCCGCAACACTTTTCCTTACGAAGGATTACTGGAGGTTCATCAAGCAAGGCGTCCAAAATTCTGAAGGTGTCGTGGGTTATTGATAATGCATTAAAGCCGATTTCTTTTCTGAAATAATCATAAGCATCGAAAAATGGAAGGCATCCTATAAAATACGCAGTCTCTCCAGTCTCAACTACATTTACTCCTTCGGGTACTACATAGTCTGGTAGATTTCGTTGAAGAGATTCGTCTGCCATCATTTTTTGAGAGAGTGAAAAAATGCTATCATGGGCTTCTTCTCCACGAATTTGGAATTTTTCTATCATTTCAGCCCTAGCATCTTTAACCATTTCTGGAAAATTAACGTTCTGAGGGCATTTTTCATAACAATAACCACAGGTGAGACAAGTCCAAAGTTTTCCCTCTTGCAGGATTTTCTCCCTGTTTCCAAGCAAAAGGTCGAAAATATATAAACTAGGTTGATAAGGAATGAAGTAACCTAAAGGACAACAACCAGTACAGACTCCGCACTGATAACAGCCTTTTACTATTTCTTGCAGGATTTTTTCGTCTTTAGGATCCATCTTGGTCGATGTCATAATTTCTCCCTTCATAAGCTTTTTGAGCTATTCGTTTACCTTTTTCTTTAGAGTCAACTCTTTGATTGAGAAATAATAATGTGGGGGTATTTCAGGCGATTGCTGATATTTCTTCAGCACTGCTTTAGAATTTCGACTTTTTTTTCTCTTAGAAAGCTTCTCGACCAATTCTATATTAATTGGCTTCTCATTTATCCTTAAGTAGCCCTCCTCAACCGCATTTTCGAATATTCGCGTGCCTACGTCTGTCCTAATGACCGCAGTGGACCACCCTGAAGCGGCACCTATGCTGCCAACTGAAATATCTGCCAGTTCAGAAGTCAAATCTACACAGTAATGACATGCTTCTCTGGCAAATTCAGCGACTTCGGCTATCGGTAATTCGATAGGATCACCTTCACTCATGTGGAGGAAGAATTTGCCTTTATTGATATCAGTTTTTTTCACATCGCTTAATTGAACCCCACCCTTCTCTGCAATCTTCTTTAATCCCTCATAGGGGAAGCTTTCCATGCAAAATAGACCAAGAACCGCGACGATCTCGCCAAAGATGTCTGAAAAAACGTCTCCGTAAAACACCTGATACTTCCGTAGGGCTTGAAGCATACAAGGCGTCCCAACTACGCATATCCTGTCACATTCAGATTTTCGCACTGTGTCTAAAATTGATAGATTTGGAGACATAGCGTACTTAGTCCCAGCACATTTAAGTAATTCAGTAATATTTCTGATAATGCGAGGTTTTGGTTTCCATGGGTCAGCTTCAAGTCCTACAACAACTGCTCCATCAATTTCCCCTTTTTCCAATAATGACGCAACTAATGATGTGACTACTCCACCATCTTGCTTTACCGCTTTTATGGCATCATCAGTACACTGTGCCATTACATATTTCTTATATGGGCCAATAGGTTCTTCTTTAAGATGATGGTCGGGATTGATAATCTTTCCTAATATATAGCCTTTAAGCAACCCAATCGGTAAAAAAGTTCTTGGGCAGTTTTCAAAACAAAGAGAGCAGTGTATACACACTTCGTCATCGAGAATTGGTCCATTGTCACTTACTGAAAGTGCATTTACTGGACAGGCTGAGACACACAATCCACAAAAAGTACATAAGCGCGTAGCCAAAATGTTTTGTACTGATTGACCTACAGCAACGTCAGTTGGCGGTAGTAAGCTTAATCTAAGTAATTCACCTTCAACGATTTCGGAAATTCTTGTTCTGAAGATAAGCTCATCTTTGGTAGATATGCTTTCAACTTTTCCTTCCGATTCTAGATGTAAAAGATGTGAATAGATGTCAAATTCTTCTAAATCCAATTCTTTTGCTAATCGAGAAATAGAGACTCCGTCTTTAAGGGCTAACTTAGATAAGATTAATTGTCTTCTTAAATCATCTTCAAACACTTGATCTTCAATATAGTGAATCAGTTTAATATCAAGTTTGCCCTTTTTTATTATCTCCTCTTCATTCTCTAGAAGAACTTTCGTTCTAAAGTTCTCTGCGGTATCTACAATTGCATTCAATTTTTCTTTCAGTTCAACCAAATTCTAAACGCCCCTTTGCATTCTAAGGGTTGTCTTCTTGAAACCACAATGTTTACGTTTCAAGAGTCATTCAAGTTTTAATGGATTTGGTCCAAGCTTTTCGACTTTCTTGAGGGTATCCTCCACAGCTGCCACAAATCTATCTGCTTCTGCAGCAGACAGGAAGTACATATTGACTCGGTTTTCGCCGAGATCATGTCGTTTGAGGATTCGTTTAACAAAGTTGACGTTTCTCTCTGCCTTCAAATTTCCGTCAGGAAATTCACATTCACCCTTGTGACATCCAACTACCATTACACCATCAGCGCCCTGCCGAATGGCGTGAAGAAGGTGTCCTGCGTTGAGTCGTCCAGTACAACGAATCCTTACAATATTTATGTTTGGTGGGTACTTCATGCGACATGTGCCAGCTAAATCGGCTGCAGGGTAACCTCATTTGTTGCAAGCAAGAGCAACTATGTTATAATTGTCATCCATAGGCTCGATCTCCACTCATGAAATTATATTATGATTCTATTTTTGATATGTGCACCCTTCGGTTGCAACCTAACTGCTTCCATGAAGGCACAACTTTTTCCATCCATGATCCTTGCAGTATATGGGTGCTATGTTTTTACTTTCAAAGTTGGTTTTAATGTGCCTGAGATCTCGCGAAGAAGTTGTTCGTCCCTGTGATATCTAACTGAAAGTGCTTTTGTTGGACAGACTGAAACACACAATCCGCAACCTTTACACGCAATTTCTGATACTTGAGCGACTGCATCTTCAACTTTCACCGCATAAAATGGACAGACGCGCTCGCAAGTTCCACATGCAATACACAGTGACTTATTGACGACTGGAACCATAAGTTCCAACATCATTTTACCCTGTACAAATGCAGCAGCTAAAGCAGCGACACCATTTGCACCCGCTACGCTGTACGGAATGTTTTTAGGACCGTGTGCTCCTCCTGCAATATATATGCCTGGAGTCTTTGTGTCCTGCGGATTGAGACACTCATGGATTGGCTTAAGAAAGCCGCTTGGGCCACGATCAAGTCTTAAGACATCTGCGATTTTCAGTGTTCCTTCTCCTGGGACGATTCCTGCAGAAAGCACCAACATATCCACTTCATCGCGGATTAGTTCTCTTGTCAAAGTATTTTCCACCCGAATCTTCAGATTCTTTGTTTCTTTGTTTTCTCGTACTTCAGCAATCTTGCCCCTGACGAATTTAATGCCTGCATCCCTCACACGAGCATAATACTCTTCGCAGGCTTTATCTGGGGTACGGATATCAATGTAGTAGATCGTTATATCAGCGTCAGGATATTCTTGGTGAATTAACTGAGCGTTCTTCATCGCTACCATACAGCAAACCTGACTGCAATGCGGATTTGTTTTTAGATCTCTAGATCCAACACATTGAACCATCCCTATTATTTTAGGTCGCTTATTATCAGAAATACGTAATAAGTGACCACCTGTAGGTCCTGTTGGATTCAACAGTCGTTCTAGATCTGATTGTGTAACAACGTTTTCATAGATTCCGTATCCATAATCGTTGTTTTCCAATGCGTTATAAGGGGCAAATCCAGTTGCCACGATGATTGCACCGACTTCGATTTCCTTGGTTGCTGACTGTTGTTCTAAATCTATTGACTCTGATAAGCACGCCTTTTGGCATGCGCCACACTCTATACAGTCGTCTTTGTTAATCACTGCCTTTTTCGGAACTGCTTGTGCAAATAGAATGTATATTGCATTTCGAGTTCCTAATCCATTATTGAATTCGTTAGGAACTGTTATTGGACATTTTTCCAGACACGCTTCGCATCCTGTACAGGTTTCTGTGTTAACATAGCGGGCTTTTTGCAGTAATTCAACCTTAAATTCACCAGGTCTACCGCTTACGCCTTGGACTTCAGTATAAGTTAAGATTTCTATATTTGGATTTCTAGCGACCTCAACCATTTTTGGAGCCAATATTCAGATACTACAGTCATCAGTTGGGAACACTCTATCGAATTTCGCCATGCTCCCACCAATTGAAGAACTACTTTCCACGAGGTATACTTTGATCCCCTGCTTTGCTAAATCCAGCGCGGCTGTCATTCCAGTAATTCCTGCTCCAACTACCATCACAGCTTCTACTGTTTCCAACTCCATTACTGGGATATCTTCCAGTAATTCCGCTCGTGCCACACCTGCTGCAACTAATCGTTTCGCTTTTTCAGTTGCTGCTTCTTTATCTGTATGAACAAAAGAATTATGTTCTCTGAGATTCACCATTTGAAAATAGTAAGGCGACAATCCTGCTTCTTTTAGCAACGCTCGATATGTTCCCTCGTGTATCATGGGTGTACATGCTGCAACAACAATGCGATTCAGATTATAGTCCTTTATAGCTTCTTTGATCTCTTGTTGTCCTGCATCGCTACAACTAAACACGCTTGTGCTTGTGTATACTACATTAGGCAAAGTTTTCGCAAACTCGGCGACTTCTTCTACGTCTACCACTGAGCCAATGTTCACGCCTCACGCACAAACAAAGGTACCAATGCGTACATTTTTCATAGAACCCCTCCTTGGGGTCACCTCCAATTGTGAACTTTTATTATAATTTCGCCAATTTTTGATTGGAGTACGGATGTACATTCAATTTATTTAAATTTACTGTTACGACACAAGAAAGCCCTGTAGCTTGAGCATGGGGATGAATTGTGTCAATATGTTACATTTTTAACTTAGTGACACATTTGCTGACTTTATAAACAAGGGTATAGTAAGTAGAGTGAGTATCTGGGTGCTTAATAATTATTATCTAGATAGTTTAGTTTGTGCGGAGCACTTGTGCCATGTTAACAAAGAACGAACGGATCAAAGCTACCTTGAAGGTCACTAAGGAGCATCGTAAACACATGAAATGCCGGGTGTATACCGTCAAGCTAGACCGCTCGCATGTAAACCAAGACTCGTTAACTCGCTTAAGGCTCTTATTTTTGGAATCTAAATGGCTGTATAATTACTGTATTGGGCATCCTAACGTGTTTTCTATCGATGATAAAATAAAGGTCGTGCCGTTGAAGGTTAAAGACCAGTTTGAGATGCGCCAATTAAGGCATTTATCGTCACATATGCGCCAGAGCATCATTACGCGCACCCAGCAGAATATCCGTGGCTTAGTGCGTTTGAAAGCGAAGGGTCACAAAGTGGGGCGGTTGAAGTTCAAGTCCTATGTGAGTTCCATCCCGCTCAAGCAATACGGCAATACCTACAAGCTTATCAACGGTAAATATTTGCAAATTCAAAAGTTACCGCAAAAACTGCGTGTCAACGGTTTGGAACAATTGCCGCCCAATTGTGAATGTGCCAATGCAACTCTACTTCACCAGCATGGCGATTATTACGTGGCGATAACTACTTATACCTCACGAGAACACAGATCTGCGATGGTAGCGCCTGCACAATCAATTGGCATTGATTTTGGGATAAAGAATCAGTTATCGTTGTCGAATGGGATACGTATACGATACACGGTACCAGTTACGCGCCGGATAAAACAGTTGTGCAAGAAATTAAGTCGTAAACAGTATCGCAGTAAGAATTGGTGGAAAATGCTCTATAAGTTGCTTAAAGCCTACGCCAAAACCACTAATATTAAACGAGACATTCGCAATAAACTCATTCATTTCCTCGCCACTAATTTCCAAGTAGTATGTTATCAAAATGAGAATTTAGGCGCCTGGCGATACCTGTGGGGTAGAAGAATGTTGTCAACCAGCCTCGGTGGAATAATTCGCATGCTTGAAGTCAAGGTGCAAACACCGGTGGAAATAGACCGTTTCTTCCCCTCAACTAAAACCTGTTCGCGTTGCGGTCATCAGCGCCTCATAAGTTTAGAAGAACGCACCTATGTGTGCCATCATTGCGGTCTGGTGATAGATCGTGATTATAACAGCAGTTGTGTGATAGAGAAAGAGGGTAATAGCATACTAGGTAGGGGACCTACCGAAGTCACGCCTGCGGAGACTAATACCTCTACCTTAGCGTTAGAGTATCTGAATAAGATAGCCTACGTTGAGGCAAGTATGGTCGCGGAAACAGGAAGCCTCACCGCTTTAGCGTGAGGTAGTTCACCTCTATTTATCTAGCTTTCCAAATAGACAGCTACAAAGTGTGTATACCGTTATAAACCTATCTTTAAAGAGATAAGAACGAATATGCTATAAGCAGATAAACTCTTAGTAATAGATCGTATATCGTATTGTAGAAATTCCATTATTTCGATAACTAAAAAAAGTACAAAAAAACTTTTTAAACCAAAGCTTGTATAGGTTTAGCTGGATTTCGCTTAGAAACTCAGAATTTCGTTTTATATGTTATTTATTTATCTAAAAAGAGGTTTAAATATGGCAAACGAGCGAATGATTGATTATTTACAGTCAAGAATTGAAGGAATAGGTTTTAGAGACTTACAGGACTTTGTTGTAGACAAAGACGTCTGTTGCTTCTGCGCCACATGTGCTTCACTTTGTCCCAGAATTGGCTTGGAAGAAAAAGAACCAAAACTTCAGGAATATGATCCAACATGCTCAATGTGTTTTAGATATTGTGCAAGAACTTATTTCCCTGAAGATGAAGTAGAAAAAGAATTCTTTGGTGGTAAAACACGCGATAACTTCCTCTTAGGTTATTATCAGAAGGTAACTGCAGCGAAAAGTACCGATGATGCTGTAGTAAAGGTAGCACAAAATGGAGGAGTAGTTTCCACACTATTGATTCGTGCTTTAGAGACAGGTTTAATTGATGGAGCACTTGTTACAGGAAAGGCTGGCAATTGGGTGCCGAAACCATATGTAGCGAGAACTCCAGAAGAGATATTGGCTGCCGCTGGTTCTAGATATACTATGGCGCCAAGTATGCTTCCATATTCTGAGGCAATATACGAATATGAACTTGAAAAACTTGCTTTTGTTGGTATGCCGTGCCAAATCCAAGCAGCACGAAAACTTCAACTATGGCCGCCCCTTTCTGATGCACTTGGGAAAATCACATTGATTATTGGGCTGTTCTGCTCATCGAATTTCACGATGGATTTGCTTAAGAATACAGTATATCAACAAATGGGTGTATCATTGAGTGATGTAAAGAAGTTTGATATTGCACGTGGTAAATTCTTTGTCTACCTAAATGATGGATCGGTAAAAGACCTCCCAATAAAAGAGACTAAAGTAAACAATTGGGCATCTTGTCAGTATTGTAAGGACTATACTGCTGAATTTTCTGATATTGCAGTTGGCTCAGTAGGTGCGCCAGCTGATGATTGGAATACTGTCTTCGTAAGGTCAGACGTCGGCGCAAAACTGTTTGATGATGCCGTTTCTGCTGGCAAGATAGCTGTAGCAGACACTCTTGATCTCTCCAAAGTAGAAAAAGAGGCCCTCAGGAAGAAATCACAATTAGCGAAGATGGATGAAAAGGTGTATTCTGCTGTACAACTTTTGAATGTATCAGACGTTGAAGCAAAGACCTATGCAACTCTCGTGTCTTTAGGATACGCAGATATAGCGATGTTAGCTAAAGTCATGAAGGCAGAAGAAGCAGATGTTCGTAACTCCCTTAATGAATTACAGCAACGAAAATGGATATCAGCAACAGATTCTAAATATACTCCCGTCAACCCAACAGATGTTGTC
>Ga0209635_10001891_pt1 | contig 15770 bp, 10 predicted proteins | sample DeeMarSWOR230_32_FD_187463 | JGI IMG/M metagenome (GOLD analysis project Ga0209635, IMG submission 187463) | Marine sediment microbial communities from White Oak River estuary, North Carolina - WOR-2-30_32 (SPAdes) (version 2) | ecosystem: Environmental > Aquatic > Marine > Intertidal zone >... | reverse complement strand
TCTTTGATCTCCTTTGAGATCACATTCTCCGGCTTTCCTTTCTCGTAAACCCAGTGAGATACGAGCGCGCGGCAGCGCATATGGGCCTGCTCGATAGTCTTGCCGGGTTGAATCCGGGTCAGTTGAGTCATCAGTCCATTCCGGATGTTGCTGTCATAATTTGCTTTTGCAGCGTCCAGGTTTGGCAGCAGGCCGAGTTCGACTATTTTGTCATCCATAAGGTAATACAGGGCGAACAGGTCGGCCCGGGCTTCCTCGACCGGCGAATGATAATTTTTAAGCGCTTCCGGACTGACACCCGGCAGCATCTGCCCGGACGCATGCCCCAGAACCTCGTGGAGGTCTGTGTGCAGGTTTCCGGCCTGGGAACCATATTTTCTCGCCCGTTCGAGTATTTCTTCTGAATAGGAGAACTCCTCTCCGAAGCCTGAACCCAGCGAAGCCTGATCATAAGCATAGTTGATATTCTCGAGAGTCACAGATTTGGAACCGTGTGTTTTGCGTATCCAGGTGGCGTTCGGGAGGTTGATACCGATCGGGGTGGAGGGATAAGCGTCTCCCCCGAGTATGGCCGCCGTGATCACCTTGGCGGTGACTCCTTTGACCTCTTTGCGTTTAAAGCGGGGGTCGGTCGGCGAATTATCCTCGAACCACTGCGCGTTGGCCGCGATCGTATCGGTCCGTTTTGTGGCAGCGAGATCCTTGAAATTGACTATCGATTCCCAACTGCCTTTCATTCCCATCGGATCGCTGTAGACCTCTATGAAACCGTTGATAAAATCGACTCTGGACTCCACATCATCAACCCATAAAATATTGTATTCATCGAACTTTCCCAGATCGCCGGTCTGGTAATATTCGATGAGTTTGTCTATCACTTTTCTCTGCTGGTCGTTTTCAGCGACTCCGGCCGCTTTTTCCAGCCAGTAGATGATCTTTTCGATTGCCGGTCCATAGAGCCCGTTGAGGTAGGCGACTTCTTCAGCCACTTTTCCGTTCTTTTTCACAACCCGGGAATTCAAACCGTATGAGATTGGAGTGGGATCATCTTCATCCGCGATGCTTTTATAATATTTTTCCACCTCTTCCTGAGTTACACCCTGATAAAAATTGACGGCTGACTCGGTGACGAGGTCTTTAGTCGAATCCTGGGATACTTTTTTGGCGTCCACGGTCGGGTCGAAAATAACGGGCTGGAGAAAGCCGATCAGATCGTCGATCGTTTGACCCTGAGCCAGCGGGAACTTAACACCCTCGGATCCTTTAATCAGCGTGGCAAGATAATCCGCTGTGAATCCCGGGATGAACTTGTCCGTCGAATAATGATGGTGAATCCCGTTCGAGAACCATACCCTCTTGGTGTAGACCATGAACTGTTCCCATTGGGGATCGGTTCGGTCACCCGTGTAGCCCTCGACGATTGCGTCAAGAGTTTTGCGGATCGTCAGGTTATGCGTGTAATTCTGAGCAGTGACGATGTCCCGTCCACAGAGAGCCGCTTCGCTCAGATAGTAGATCAGTTCCTTTTGGGCCAGAGGCAACTCATCAAATTCCGGGACTTGATAGCGCAGGATTCTCAGGTCAGAAAACTGGTCGACCTGCCATTTAAAGTCCTGTGTTTCGGTTTTTTGGCATCCTGCCGCCAGAATAACCATGGCCAATGTCAGGACCCAAATAAGTGACTTTTTGTTGTTCATGTGATTCATCCTTTCTTCATTTTCCTGAATTATTCATAAAATAGGCCGACTTCTTATACATAAATACTTTTAATGATAGCTAATCATCATATGTCGGCATCTTTTACCCTTCGGGCGAGCAAATCTGACGACCTTTTCATTAGATTAATTGTCATCGCAAGCAACCTGTTGATGCACCGCAACTTCAAGTAGAGTGATGTCATTGCGAGCGACCGAAGGGAGTGTGGCAATCTCAACCTTTTGTTTAAATAAAATCACCACATTCGCTACTCTCTTCGCAACAGAGTCTACAGCAACCTCGACTCGTGAATAATCCACGTTAGTATTGGTAGAGCAAAAGCTCCACGCATATAATATCCGAACAATCTTCCTTAGTCCACTTCTCCTTGCATTTGGGGGAATAAAGGACATTCCCCAGCAGAGAGACCGCCTGTATGACGCTTTCTTTTGGGGAGGCATTGTATAGTCCGAAATTTGAAATGGCAGGCGTATTATTCGACTTTTTGATAGTCAGTTGAATTTTATCTGCGTGTACAGGTGGTATACGCAATATTCGTTTGTAGCCAATCGTTGTGCCTTTGGCCAATTGGCTCCACTCACCATTGACGAGGCCTTTTATTTCAAATTCTGAAATTCGTTGGCCAAAACGTATCGGCTCCTGTATGAGAATGCGGTCAAAGACCTTCGGTTCTCCAAGGTCGATTTCAAGAGTGACTTCCCGGTTATGGTCATCTGCCGCCCAATAGGAGTCAAGATTCTCATCCACCATATTCGCTGGAAAGAACTTTTCATGTTGTTGCCGGGAGCTTGAGGCGCTAACTTTTTTCCCCAGGGCAAGATTGGTCTGGAATGTCTCATCCAGGATCGATCTAAACTCAAGAAGCGCTTGAATATCATTTTCATGAAACAATCCCCGTCTGTCAGGCGGGATGTTGAGCAACAGGACACCATTTCTCCCCACAGAGTTGTAATAAACATCCAGGAGTTGCTGTGTCGTTTTCACACGGCTGTCATCCTGTTGATGATAAAACCAGCCGGGACGAATGGATGTATCGCACAACGGAACCACCCAGTTTTTTCCATCGGGGTCTCCCGAATTCAGGTAGCTGGGATCAGCATCCCCCACGATGATAGTCTCGCTGTTTATGGTCGACCAGTTTGTTTGACCTGCATAGCCTCTCTCATTACCGATCCATCGAATATCGGGGCCGGCATCGGAGAATAACAGCGCCTTGGGCTGTAATTTTTTTATCATCGCCCAGGTCTCGTCCCAGCAATAATATGTGGTGCGGTCAATGTGCCTTGTTTCTCTGGCGCCGCCATAGTATCCTGTTCCGCCGTTGGCCCCGTCAAACCAAATTTCTGAAATTTCACCGTATTCGGTGAGCAATTCCCTGAGCTGATTCCAGTAATACTTGATGTAGGCTGGTGTGCCGTAATCCGCATGGTTCCTGTCCCATGGAGAAAGATAGAGACCGACCTTAAGGCCGTGTCGACGGCAGGCATCGACGAATTCCCGAACGATGTCGCCTTTCCCATTTTTCCAGGGGCTGTTCTTGACGGAGTGCTCCGTATACTTGGAGGGCCACAAACAGAATCCGTCATGGTGTTTGGCGGTCAATATAAGCTGCTTCATGCCGGCGTGTTTTGCCACACGAGCCCATTGGTCCGCATCAAACTCGGTCGGATTAAAGATCTCCGGAGATTCATCTCCATACCCCCATTCTTTGTCGGTGAAGGTGTTGACAGTGAAATGGATAAACCCGATAAACTCCATTTGCTGGTATTCGACCTGCCTTGGAGTGGGGATGACAGCATTGGGATTGATGTCTTTTGGCGCTTGACCACATGAGGTCAGCAGAAGAACGAATAAGAAGATACAGGCCTGAAGAACAATGTTATTTTTTTTCATGGCTCATCTTCCTTTCCGGCACAATCGGCCGCGTCATTTTCATAATGGATGACTCAATCCTGACACACCTTTTTCATTTCTGTTGAGAATATATTTTTTTTTGGTTCCCGGTTTATTCATACCTCAATGAATCCGCAGGATTGGCAAAGGCGGCCTTGAATGATTGATAGCTGACCGTGAACAGGGCGATGACCAGGGCTAGAGCAGCTGAAAGCACAAATGTCCAAAATCCAATATTAATCCTGTACGCGAAGTTTTGCAGCCATCCGCTCATAACAAAATAGCCAATGGGACAGGCAATCACTGCTGCGGCAGCGATACATTTTATATACTCTCTTGCGAGGAGGACAATGATGCTCTGGAAATCTGCACCAAGGATCTTTCGTATACTGATCTCTTTTCTCTTCTGCTCTGATATGAAAGATGCCAGGCCAATCAGACCCAAACAAGCGATAGAGAGGGCAATGAATGTGAAAACATTGAAACTCTGTCCCAATTTCTGCTCGGCCTTATAAATCCTGTCGATTCTCTCATCCAGGAATGCATATTGAAAAGGAAATTCAGGTGAAAACTTTTTCCATTTCTCCTCGACGAAAGCTATGGTGCGAGAAATATCAGAGGATCTGACCTTGATAGAAAAGTAATCGATTTGCCAGTTGCCGTGGTACATGAAAACCAAGGGGTCAATTTCCTGGTGCAAGGAATGAAAATGGAAATCATTTATCACACCGATCACAGTCCGCTCCTTGCCTTGAAGCGTCAGTTGTCTTCCGACAGGATTTTCCCACCCCAGTTCTCTCGCGGCTGTCTCATTAATCACAATTGACTGCACTTTATCCAGGGAGAAATCCTCTGAAAATGTTCTCCCTTCTGCGATCCCAATATCATAGACATTAAAAAAATCGAAATCTACAAAAGTATAGCTCAAATCTAATTCCCGTTCCTCTCCTTGTTCGACCCACCTAGCCGTAGAGGATCTTCGTATTGTTGTGGGCAAATCGAGCGAAGCGGAAACACCAACTATTTCGGGATTATTCATCAACTCCTTTTTCAATATCTCTGAATTCCTTTCCAGATTTCTATCCATAGTATAGACTGTGACAATTTGTTCCTTATCAAATCCTAAGTTTCTGTTTCTGATGTAGCTGAGCTGGTTATGGATCACGAATGTGCAGACAATCAGGATAATCGATACAACAAATTGAACCACGACCAGAGAATTTCGGAAAAAAACCGAGCTTTTAGAGCCGATTCTCAATGTTCCTTTGAGAATCTGGATAGGATGAAATGAGGAAATAATGAACGCCGGATAGCCCCCGGAAAGGAATCCAATCAGGACTGCAGCACCTAGAAAAACGAACAATATATCCAGGTCCAGGAATAAACTTGATGTCAAATCTCTATCTATCAACGAACCGAATATTGGCAGTGCAAGGTCGACCATTAATACCGAGATCATAAGAGCAAGGAGAGAAAAAACAATGGATTCACCCAGAAATTGCCTGACCAGTTGAGACTTATGAGCGCCCACGACTTTCCTCATTCCGACTTCAACAGCCCGTTTTACTGACCGGGCAACAGAAAGGTTCACGTAGTTTAAACAAGCGATGAGCATGATGAAAAAGGCTATGGCAGAGAACAGAAAGATATTTTTCATGTCATTGTTCGTTTCCAACTCAAACCGCAGGTTTCCTCCCAGATGAATATCTGTTAGAGGCTGGAGATGCAGTTTTTCTGATGCCGACTCTTCGCCTTTGTATTTTCTTAGGAATGCGGGAAATTTTCCTTCCAGGTCTACGGGGTTTGCATTTGATTCCAACTGGATATAAGTTTTAGGCTCATAATAGCTCCACGTTTCGACCGAATCTCTCCCTCCGTGTTTCAGTGTATACAACGTATTGTAAGACACTAAGAAATCAAACGTGAAATGAGAATTTCTGGGGATATTTTTAAGAACACCCTTAATTTTATAGCCGTATTTTTTGTCTCCGTACCACATTTTGATTTTAAGGATTTGATCCACCGGCTCCTCATTACCGAAATATTTCTCAGCCATTTCCTGGGTGAGAAGAACGGAAAAGGGCTCTGTCAATGCGGTTTCTCTATCCCCTGAAACAAGCGGAAATGTGAACATTTCTAAAAAATCCTGATCAGCGTAGTATATACGATCCTCGTTGAAGAGTTTTGATTTGTATTCAACAGCTCCATATTCATCATTTCTTTTCACTCGTGTAGCTTTGACAACCTCAGGAAAATCTTCTTTTAATGCGGCAGCCAGGGGATGTTCGGATGAATTAAACCAAACCGGTCTTCCTTTTTCTTCTCTCACGGTCCGATAAATATATCGGGCATCCTCATGGTACCTATCGTAGCTGAATTCATACCGGATATAGAGCAGTATCAACATGCAGCAAGTCAAGCCGACAGCCAGGCTGAGAATGTTGATAAAGGAATATCCTTTTTGGTCTTTTATGTTTCTTAAAGCGATTTTCAAATAGTTTTTAAGCATCGGTACTTTCCTCTTTTATACACGGATGCAATTAATATGCCAATTTTTTAGTTTTGAGAGAAGCTGAGCGTTTGCCATAGAGGCAACGACTGATGAGGTGTTCGCTGGTGTAACAAATAGTGTCCATTAGCGAACAATTGACCTGAGCTGCAAACTGGCTTATTTATTTATTTTTTTTTTGATGGAGGTGCCTGATATTTTTCAGTTCATAAATAGTTTTAGACAAAGGTCTAAGATTGGGTAGGCTACCGCCATCACCCGCTTTATTTCATGAGGAGTCATTGAACAGAAAGATTGTCCTCCGCTTGGCTTTGACAACTGGGTATTTCATGTGGAATAATTTTTTTGCCACCATTATTGAAAGAAAGGAGACTCAATGAAAGACCGTTGGATAATCCTAGCCGTGATTATCTTCCTGACAGCCCCGTCTTTTGGAGCCGAATGGACCGTGGAAGCTTTTTTGGGAGGGGCTTGGAACGTTCCCTCTTCTCTCACAGTGGTGCAAAGGGGATATTCCGATGTCTCTTTGAAAGCTCGGTATGATGAGAAGACATTCGAAGGATTTCCCTATTATGATTTACGGATTAGCCGCTGGTCAAATAACAAGGCCTGGGAGCTCGAGCTTGTGCACCATAAGATCTATCTCGACAATCCTTCCTCCGAAATACAGAATTTCTCGATAAGCGACGGATTCAACATAATCAGTGTTAATCGTGCCTGGAACATAAAGAAGATCATCGTGCGCCTGGGTGCGGGCGTTGTGCTGACTCACCCGGAGAGCACTATTCGTGGAATGGCTTTTGATGAATCTCAGGGAATGTTTAATCAGGGATATTATTTTTCAGGGGCAGCTGTCCAGGCCGCTCTGGGAAAGCACCTATTCCTGTGGAAAAATTTGTTTGCTTCTTTTGAAGGGAAAGTGACAGCTGCCTTTGTTCAGGTTCCGATAGTGGGCGGTCATGCGGATGTGACTAATGTGGCGTTCCACATTCTGGTAGGCTTCGGGTACAGGATTTAATTTCTGAATCGAGTGAGGAGATTTCCGAAAAAATTCTTTCATCACAGATTTGGAAATGCTTCCAAACAGCTTCTGCTCTTTGACATAAAAATATTTCTATGCTATATATTTTCTCTGGGAAATAGAGGAGAAAAGCCTGCGCAGCGAGCAGGCAAAATAAACGAAAGAGGCGGGATATTGAAAACAGACAAGAGACAGAGAATACTTTTCTGTCTCGTCTTTCTGACCTCATTCAAAACAAAAGTGTGAGATGAAGTAATGAAACTTGTTTGTATAGAAGGTCAAGAAAAGGACATGACCTGGGAACTGAGCGGTTCCCGTTTGGTAATTGGCCGCGATTCTATCTGCGACGTTATCATTAATGACCCGAAGTTATCCCGGATACATGCCGAGGTTATCAAGGAAGGAAATGCGTTCATTTTCTATGATAAAGAAAGCATGAACGGTTCTTTCATCAACGAGGATCGAGTCGCTCGTCAAATCCTGATTCCCGGAGATGTCATTAAAATAGGGGACACTTCTATCCAAGTTGTCGGGGAGAAACTGACCAAGGATGTCGATTGGCAGAAGAGTGACCCGATGATCACCACACAGATTCCCCTAGATCAATTGACAAATCAGATAGAAGCGGTCATGTCTTCGCCTGAAGCCGTGGCAGAAGAGCAGCCGGATTTAGCCACGAAAAGACACATCCAGACCGCGAAGCTGATAAAGAATCTTGAGACGATCTACTCTGTAGGCAATGCGATAAATTCCATCCAGACAGTGGATGAGCTGCTTGACCAGATCGCTGAAACGTTACTGAATGTGTTTCGTGATGTGCAGAGGGTCTGTATCCTGCTCCAGGAGAATAAAAAAAAATTTGAGCCGAAGTTTATCAAAACCAGGACAGATGTTCCCCCTCAGCCCTTCCAGTTGAGCAGCACCATCGTGAATAAGTCAGTCAAGGAAGAAGTGTGTATTCTGGCCAATGATGCGGCCAGTGATGAACGTTTTTCCGGGTCGGAAAGCGTTCTCACGATGAACGTCCGTTCAGTCATGTGTGCCCCCCTGGTCAGCAAGGGATCTGTCTTAGGCCTGATCTACCTCGACAACCGCGAAAAACCCAATTGTTTCGACGATAACGATGTGGCCCTTCTTTCCGCTTTAGCCAACCAATCGGCTATCGCAATTGAGAATTCAAAACTTTATGAGGACATTCAGAAGTCTTATCACGAAGCCATTCTTGCGCTGATGAACACTGTTGAAGCCAAAGACCCCTACACGCGAGGGCACTCTCAGAGGACAGCCCGGTACGCTCTTGGTATTGCCCAGGAGATGGGATTGAGTGAAGATGAGTGCAAGAAGATAAAGACGGCGGCCGAACTCCATGATATAGGAAAGATCGGTGTCAAGGATCTCATCATCGGAAAAGACAGCCCCCTCTCAACAATGGAATTTCACTCCATTCAGGCTCATGTCCTCACCGGCGAAAACATACTCAAACCGATCGAATACCTCAATTTTGCGCTTCCTATAGTGCGCCACCATCACGAAAAATTCGACGGCACGGGGTACCCGGATGGTTTAAAAGGAAAAAAAATCCCCCTTCCTGCTCTTATTATTGGAGCCGCCGATGCTTTTGACGCCATGACCACACAGAGGCCCTACAACAAACCCTTGCCTTTCAAGAAGGCTCTGGAAAAATGTAAAGAAAAGAAGGGTAAGCAGTTTGACTCTGATGTGATTGATGCTCTGGAACGTTTTGTCAATCAGAATATTAAAAACCTGACCAAAACGGATGAACTTGGGGAAAAGGAAAAGGCGACTGGAGTTGAACCTCCCGAGAAGGAAAAGAGTAAGACTGTTAAGAAAAAGGAGAAATAAGTTTAATTAAAGGGGAGGGGGGACTCTGTCTTCCATCTATAGCCTGCGTCGTATCCTGAATACCTTCCGCGGCTGAAGTGAAATCACAGCCTATTCTATTTTGAAATCCTAAAGGAAAGAGTGCTGATTAAAATTATTTAAACTCGAAGTGTTTTTCCCTGAAGAGCTTCAAACAAGCATCCACAGCCTCAGGATCGTAGAGAATCCCCCTATTTTTTGTGATTTCTTCCAGGGCTTTTTCTAAACCGAGAGCGGCCCGATAGGGGCGGTGGGAAGCCATGGCTTCAACCACATCGGCAACAGCCAAAACTCTTGCCTCAATAAGGATATCTTTGCCTTTCAGCCCCTCGGGATATCCAGAGCCGTCCATTCGTTCGTGGTGTTGAAGCATGATTTTTGTCACTTGATGGGGAAGTTCGATTCTTTTCAAAATATCATAGCCAACTTGAGGGTGGGTTTTGATCAGGCTAAAGTCGATTTCAGTGAGCTGGCCGGGCCAGCTAAGGATTTCTGCAGGCACCCGTATCTTGCCGACATCATGAATCACTCCCGCCATCCGAATTCCCTCGGTCTTGTCTTTGGAGAGACCCATCTCTTTCGCAATAGCGATCGCCAGCTTTGTGACTCGATGCTGGTGACCTGCAGTATAGGGATCCCTCATTTCCACCGCGGATGCCAGGGCATTGACCGTTTCCTCCAAGGCTTGTCTCAGCCGTTCGAAACTCTGTTTGCGTTCTTCCTCTGCCATTTTGCGCTCTGTGATATCGCGGGCGATACTGAGAGCCGCAGGCTTTCCATCATAGGTGATAATACGGCTGCTCAACTCGATGGGGATGACCGATCCATCTTTATGCTTGTGGGCTGTCTCAAAGAAGATTTGCCCTCGTTGGTAGAGCTCTCCGATGCGCTTGGGAATCGGTGCGGCATGCTTCGGCCGGTCAATGTCAGCTAGAGTCATATCCAGTATCTTTTTTTTATCGTACCCCAGGCGGTCGCATACAACCTGGTTGACTTCCAGGATGTTTCCGTCCAGATCGCTGATGAAGATGGCATCTGCGGCAGAGTTAAACAGTGTTTTAAATTTTTCCTCGGACGCCTGGACAGCTTGCTCGAATTTCTTCCGCTCGGTGACATCCCAGATGTACGAACGAGTCCCAAGGATGTCCCCATCGGTTTGAAGTGCATCCGCATGAATTTCCATGTGGATGATGGAGCCATCCTTTTTAACTCCTTTACATTCATATTCTGATGGGACTTTTTTTCCTTGAACGCGACCTTTATGAAATTTCTTCACTCTTTCCGCATCATCCGGATGAACAAGGGAGAAAATAGGCATTTCTCCTATCTCTTCCAGGGAATAGCCAAACATATCTGCATATTTTTTGTTGCAGTACTGAACATTGCCTTCCCTGTCATCGACAAGAATGGCCACACCTGCCTTTTCCACCAGATCTCTGTACCGTTCTTCAGATTCTTTTATTTTTTCCTTCGATCTTTCACTCTCTGTAATGTTTCTTGTGGTGGCGATGAACATTTTCGGATTGCCATCCACGTCTTTAATCACAGCCGTGTTCAATTCACCGACAAAAGGAGTCCCGTCTTTTTTCAGCAAGGTGTATCGCAAATCCCTTAAATAGCCATCCTTCAGGGTTTTTCGAAGGTTCTTTATGGCTTTTTCATGTTCTTCTGGAACGATCAATTCGAAGGCACTTTTTCCAGTTAATTCCTTTTCTCTTTTGTATCCGTGAAGCTCGAGAGTTTGAGGAGAAACGTAAGTGATTTTCCCCTCTAAGTCAGTCACAGTCACTGCGTCCGGAGAAGTCTGTACCAGAGTTTTGTATCTTTCTTCGCTTTCCCGTAGTGCTTCCTCAGCCTGTTTTCGTTTTGTGATATCCCTGAGTATTCCCAGAATCCTCAGTTTTTCTCCGGGCAGGGGGACAGTGCTGACTTCCACATGTTTGATTTTTTTACTTTTTGTGAGAATCCTGAATGAATATTCGGGAGGTAATTTTTCTCCTTTTCTCCTGGATTCTTCTCTTTTCAGGACCAGTTCTCTGTCATCAGCATGAATAAGGTCCAGGAAATTAAATTCTTTGTGGCAGACTTCTTTTGAGTTGTATCCGAAGATTTTTTCAAACGCGGGATTGATGTATTCGAAGCCATCAGAGCTGATGATATAGATTCCATCCATCGCGTTTTCAGCTAGAGTGCGGTACCTCTCTCGGCTTTCCTGTAGTTCTTTAATGATTATTTCTTTGGTCTTGACTTTCTCTTTCATCTCACGTCTCTCTTGAATGTGAAGGCATTCAGCCGCCCCTTTCGCTCAAGTCTTAATTTACTTGAATTTATATGACTTTACTTGCCAAAAAGTCTAGGCTGATTCTGCACCTGAGAATTATGGTGATTTTAGCCATTCTTAAGTGCAATTCTAGATATTCCATGGGTATGATGGAATTTTTCCAAAGTCCTGTAAATCGCCGTTAGGAATGAATAGGGGGGTGATTTTTGCGTCTTTTCTCTTACCCGAAGGGAGGATGATAATCTGCTCATAGAGGTGAGCGTCTCAGAGGAAACAGGAAAAATAAGATTCGTAAGAGCCATTATCAGATGGAAAATGGAAAGAAATCCTTCTTGACACGTGTGGTATTATGTATGGCTACGACGCCAGAGTTGATGTTGATAATGAAGTGACGATGAGAATAATTGAAACTCTGCTGGACAATCAGAGTTCTCTCCGTTATTTCCCGATTCAAACAAGAAAAATTTTTTAAAGAGAGATTTTATGAATTTGACAAAGGAGGCTTGAGACGTGAAAAAGATTATTCCAGTCTTTCTGTTGGTTTTTTTCTTGGTTAACCAGGTTTCTTTGGCATCGGCTCCTAAGGAAAGTTTTGAACAGGATTCTTTTTCCATCGAGGATATAACACCGTTCTCCTATGTGTGTATTTCTCACAAAGGACCTTTTTCGGACATGGAAAAAGTGATTGGGATGCTCCTGTCCTCCATGCAAAGCCAGAATATCCGGATGACTGGATCCCTGTTTGGAGTCTATTACAACAGTCCACAAACAGTCCGGTCTGAAGAATTAATCTGGGAAGTCGGTTTTCCTGTTGACCCGGGGGCGATTCCGCAGAGACCTTTGGAGAAAAAGCTGTGGAATTTCACAAATGTGTTGGTTGGACTTCACGTCGGACCTTACAGTCAAATAGGCCAAACAATCGACAGAATGAGGGAGTGGATGAAAGTTAACAACTATATGTCTGATGGTCCTGTATTAGAAAAGTACTTGGATATGGATCCTTCAAGTCTTTTGCCAGAAGGGCTCAGAACAGAAATATGGATCCCCTGTCGAAAAGGCGAAGGAATCATTTTCTTGAAAGTGAAAAGTCAAATCGCCAACGTGAGGTCAGGTCCGGGTTTGAGCGGCAGCGTTCTCGCCCAGTTGAAAATAGGCACAGTGATCGAGTCATCAGGAGCGATTGGGGAGTATTATGAGATTGCCCTGTCAGATCAGAACAGGCAACCTGTACAGGGTTTTGTGGATAAAAAAGATGTTGAAGTTGTGAGTGGCAGGGAGGAAGTCAAAGAAGAAATCACGGAACCTATCCCTCCAATAAAAGAAGAAACAAAAATCGAAGAGCAGGCTCAAATTGAAGAAAGGCCAAGGCCTGTAAAAGCCAAAAAACCGATTTCTGTTGTCCAAGGAATCAAAAAAGTCAGCATTGAGTTTGGCTTCTATTATTCTTTAATGAATTCTTACAAAAGGGGAGTACTTGACGAATGGTTCACTGAAGTCACCGGCGACCCGACAAGGCTTGTTGACCAGGGTTCTCCGGCTTTTTTCAGTTTGAGCGGCACACTGTTCTTTGATATAAGCAGTAATTTTGCTTTGGGTGTAGGCACGGATGTGCACGTTTCTTCTCCCCATGCACTCTGGGGTTCACAAATCTTCTGGGGAGGCAGGCAGGAAATCGTCCTCAACCCCTTCATCGTCGGGTTTAAAATGCCACTCAGAATAAAGATCGGCGGCGCAGGCATGCTGATGAGCATTACAGCTTCGCCTGCACTGCTTATGGGATGGGTGACCGGCACCTATGATAACAGCGCCACTTTAACTTACTGGGAATTTTCGCCGTCGACAAAGATGGGTTTTGGTATGAGTGGAGGAATCGAAACGTTCCTTGGAAAGTCGTTTGGCTTTGGAGTGAATATAGGCTACCGTTCTCTGACGGTTGGGCTTTCGTTCGAAGATCCAAGCAGCTCAACAGGCTATTCTTCTCCAGCGACATCCGGTGGGGAACTGGTCACAGTCGACCTCGGCGGAACGTACATGACAACAGGGCTTCTCATCCGGTTTTAAACTAAACTAGAGGAGAGGTCCACATATCTTCGATTCATGCTATAAAGCCCCTTTTTATTGGTGTTCTATCGGCTATAGATTCAGAATAGCTTCGATAGGTATTCGCCCTTGAGCACCGGGAATCTCTCATTCTGCGCCCAGTTCCATGAGAGTACGGAAATCAAGAACACTAAACCTATCAGTGAAACCTTTCTTTTCATCCTTGTATCTCCACTATTCCATTTCCTTTTTTCACTCATACCGCAGGGATTTCACAGGACTGGCTGATGCGGCCTTTATGGACTGGAAGCAAACGGTGAGAATAGCGATAACGAGCGCTGCGAATCCTGAGAATAAAAAGGTCACAAAACCGATCTCTGTGCGATAGGCGAAACTTTTCAGCCATCTTGTCATCACAAGGTAGGCCACAGGCCGGATTAACTTCAAAAAGACGGACGTTCTGGAAAGTATTATTGGCGGCAACTGCATTCTCATCTCTATCTCTTTGTTAGAGGGGCAGCTTCGAGCATCTTTTCGAAAATGAAAATGTAAGGATTTTTTTTCAGGATCTAGGCAACCTTTTTACGTGATATGCGTATTACTATATGTGTAAGTTACGTAAAACCTGATTAATGATTTGGATTTCAGTGATTAAATTCTATCCAGGAAAAAAACCATGAAAGAGCTGACGTTATTGGAACAGATGATATTAGCCGCCATCATCGCCCTCAAAGAAGATGCATACGGCGTTTCTATCCGGAAAAGAGTCGAGAAGCTGAGAGGAAAGAAGTTGATGTATGGAACACTCTACAATGCTCTCGACCAGCTTTTGCGCAAAGAGTATGTGACGAAGACAAAAGGAACCACATCCTCAGAAAGAGGGGGAAGGCCCCGAATTTATTATACCCTAACCTCTGACGGAAAGAATGCGCTCCGGGATTCTTACAATCTACAGCGCGCCATTTGGGAAAGTATTTCTGAATTCCGTTTAGACTAAGGATTATGGATAAACACAAAGGACATCCGCCGAAATTGGGTCAGAAACTGCTTTCCTTTCTCGGCCACTACGAATGGAAATACTTTGTTTCCGGTGATTGCGGCGAGGAGTTTAAAGAGCGTGTGCAGGAAAATGGAAGGTGCCGAGCTCTCTTGTGGTACTGGGAGCAGGTCGTCTATGCGCTTGCCGCCTATTCCAAAATATCCACAGCAGTAGGAGGGACTATGCTTAAAAACTACATTAAAATCACATGGAGAAACATCAAAAATAACAAAATCTATTCTTTCATCAACATCATGGGGCTGGCCGTCGGTATGGCCTGCTGCATTCTGATCCTCCTCTGGATTCAGGATGAACTCAGCTTTGATAAGTTCCACGAAAACTACGGCGACATCTACAGGACTATCCCTGAACTTCAAGGGACTAAATATTCTTCCAATCCTTTAGCCCTGGCCGGGGTTTTTAAAGAACAGTATCCGGAAGTCCGACAGATATCGAGATTTTACCAGATGTTTTGGCTTATGAAGCATGGGGATAAAATCTATGAAGAGAGAGGCGCCCTGGTGGATGATGATTTTTTGAGTATGTTTACATTTCCACTCATTCAAGGAACACCGGAGACCGTGTTTGCCAGCCGGGATTCTATCGTTTTAACAGAACGGGCTGCCGGCAAATTTTTTGGTACTCAAGATCCGATCGGCAAATCTTTATTGGTTAACAATAGCGCAGAGCTGATCGTGACAGGCGTCTTGAAAGACGTCCCTCTGAATTCACATTTGCAGTTTGATTTCCTCGCTTCGATGAGACTCATGGGCGCGAGGGAACATACCAGTTGGTCTTATGAAGCCAGAACGTACGCGCTTTTAGAAAAAGACGTTTCCTTACCTGACTTTGCAGATAAGATCTCTGGGTTTGTCATGGAACATGATAAAAGAACAAAACAGAAAGTTGTTCTTCATATCCAGCCTCTCTCCAAGGTCCATCTGTATTCGTTAAACGGCCCGGATCCGGTTATTTATGTCTATATTTTTTCGACAATCGCCGTGGCCATCCTGATTATCGCCTGCATCAATTTTATAAACCTCTCCACAGCCAGGTCGAACACCCGGGCCAAAGAAATAGGGATGAGGAAGGTTGTGGGTGCGGAAAGAGCCGATATCATCAAACAATTTATCGGGGAATCGATGATTCTATCGGCTGTTGCGCTTTTAGTGGCGTTGGGTATGGTTTATCTCTTTTTGCCGGCGTTTAATAATCTTGCTGAAAAGCAATTGACACTGAACATCGCCGGTAATGTTTCAACTATGTTCCTGTTGCCGGGAATCATTCTCTTTACGGGTTTGGCATCCGGCAGTTATCCGGCCTTTATGCTCTCATCCTTTAAACCGGTGAATATGCTGAGGAGGGGGAAATTACAGTCAGGCTCGGGGGG
>Ga0209635_10001890_pt1 | contig 15770 bp, 9 predicted proteins | sample DeeMarSWOR230_32_FD_187463 | JGI IMG/M metagenome (GOLD analysis project Ga0209635, IMG submission 187463) | Marine sediment microbial communities from White Oak River estuary, North Carolina - WOR-2-30_32 (SPAdes) (version 2) | ecosystem: Environmental > Aquatic > Marine > Intertidal zone >... | reverse complement strand
AGCCAGTCAATCGACGAGGAACTCTTAAAAAACTTGACTTACCGCAGTATTGGACCGACCAGGCAGGGCGGAAGGTTTGTCGATTATGCGGTTCCTATTCAGCAGCCATACACGTTTTATGCTGCGACAGCATCAGGAGGCTTATGGAAAACTGTCAATAACGGCATAACATTTGAGCCGATTTTTGACCATGAAAAGGTCTTTTCCATCGGAGACGTAACAGTCGCCCCCTCTGATCCGAATATTGTCTGGGTCGGGACAGGGGAGGCTAACAACTCGAGAAGTTCTTACTGGGGCGATGGAGTTTACAAGTCCGTTGACGCTGGAAAGACCTGGGAAAATATGGGCCTTAAAGAATCCCATCATATCGGCCGTATCGTGATTCATCCGAAAGACCCGGATATTCTCTATGTCGCTGCACTCGGTCACCTGTATTCAGAAAATCCTGACCGCGGATTGTACAAAACAATAAATGGCGGAAAGAGCTGGAAAAAGGTCCTGGATGTAGTCGCCCGGGGCAAGAACATCGGCGCGGTGGATGTTGCCATGCACCCGAGTAATCCTGAAATACTCTATGCTGCAACGTATGATAAAGAGCGAAAGCCATGGACTTTTAACCTGGGAGGACCAGGAAGCGGTGTTTATAAAACTATTGACGGAGGCAAATCGTGGACAAAACTCGGCGGCGGGCTTCCGACTGGAATGCTCGGGCGCATTGGTATCGATATCTACAGGAAAAATCCGGACATTCTGTATGTAACCATCGAAAATGCTAATAAACCAAAAATGTCGGATGAGGAACGGGAAAAAGAATTACTCGAGGGGAAATCAAGTCGAGGGATGATCGGTGGCGAAGTCTACCGTTCTGATGATGCCGGGAAAACATGGAAAAAAGTAAGCCCGGACGGGGAAAGTATTGGCGGTGAACCCGCATATTATTATGGTCAAATAATAATCGACCCCAATGACGACAAAGTTGTCCATGTCCTGAGCGCTGCTTCCTGGGGGACAACGGATGGAGGCAAAACATGGAAGAGGCGTCCTCTGGGATTTGGGGGTGATGATCATGCCTTATGGATAGACACTGAAGATTCGAATCACATGCTTTTGGGCTATGACCATGGTATGGGCATAACCTATGACGGTGGCAAAAACTGGTATCATCCTGACTTTATGCCTTTAGCCCAGCTTTATACAGTTGGTGTGGATATGTCCTATCCTTATAATGTCGCCGGTGGTACCCAGGACAACGGTTCACTCATGGGTCCCAGCACAAAGCGTAACGGCGAACCGATTAGGCTTGAAGATTGGCAAAGGGTAGGGAGCGGTGATGGAATGTATAACGTGTTCGATACGAGTAACAATCGTTACCTTTATAATGAATCCCAGTTCGGTCCTCTTTCAAGATTAAACCTGAAAACCGGGGAGAGGAAAGAAATTGCTTATCAAAAAAAGAAACCTGATCTTCGCTGGAACTGGAACTCTCCCATATTAATATCTCCGCACAACAGCAATGTTATCTATCACGGAGGAAACATACTGGTGAGGTCATCCTTCCGAGGTGAATCCTGGGAAGAAATCAGCCCGGACCTGACTACTAATGATCCGAGGAAGCTTATTACTGGAAAAGGTGGGGCTGGAGGTATTCAGTATTGTACGATAACAACCATTGATGAGTCACCTCTTGAGGAAGGTGTGCTCTGGGTTGGAACAGACGACGGCAATGTCTGGATTTCAAGAGATGGCGGTAAAAACTGGAAAAAGCTTAACGACCGCATAAAAGGGAATCCTGGATACTGGGTTAGCAGAGTCATCGCCTCCCACCATTATGCCGGCACTGCCTATGTTTCATATACTGGCTATCGGAGGGATGATTTCAGACCATTCCTGTATAAAACAACGGATTATGGAGAGACATGGGCTTCCATAGCCTCTAATTTGCCAGATGAACCTATCAATGTCATAAGAGAAGATCACAAAAAGCCGAATCTCCTGTTTGTAGGGACTGAGTTTGCGGTGTACGTCTCCCTAGACGGCGGCAAAAATTGGACTAAGATGAAAATCAACATGCCCACCCAGCCAGTCCATGACTTGCTGATTCACCCCAGGGAGAATGATCTTGTCGTGGCTACACATGGCCGCGGATTTTTTATTACTGATATTACTCCACTTCAAGAATTAACACCTAAAATTCTTTCTGAAGATGTACATGTTTTTGACATAGAATCTAAAGTGAGATGGATAAACAATAAATTCAACGTTTCCAGCTCATCCAATTTTGAGGGGGAGAGCGAACCCGTTGGCATCGCGATCAATTATTACCTGAAAAACAAAGTCAAAGGTGAGGTAGAAGTAACTATTTACAAAGGTGATAAATTTATCAATATAGTGAAAGGCAAAGGTGCTGCGGGAATAAACAAAGTCGTTTGGGATATGACGCAGCGCCGAGAACGAACAGAGGAAGAAAAAAAGGAAGTCCGGCAACGAATACAGCGGTATAGAGCCTTTGGAATTCGGAGACCTCTGGATATAAACTACGCTTATGATCCTGTGCCGTTAGGCGAGTATAAGATTGTTCTTAAAGTTGGCGACCAGGAATTCACAAAGAATGCTTCTGTTCTCCAAGACCACTGGTACGATAAATAACAAGACTTGAATCTTTATTGTACTCTTGAGGTCGGACTTTATCATCATCTGGAGAAATGGGCTTCATTTTTTCTATGAACATTAGGTCATAAAAATGCCTGACCACATTTCTATTTGTTGGGGAGTCTTTTGCTGCGCTATTATGATGTTTGGCGATTATGCGCATTATTTTTCTTTGGAGGTAAATTAGGATGAAAAGAAACAGTTGGACCATTTTAATCTTTTTGAGCATAATCTCTTTATTTGCATTTTTCTTGGATGCTTGTCAGGGCGCCAAAAATCCTGTAGAAGAAACAAGGCTCTGGCCCCCGATCGAGCCCTTTCAATCCGGTTATCTTAAGGTTTCCGAAATCCATGAAATCTATTACGAACTCTCAGGGAATTCCGAAGGAAAACCGGTGTTTTTCCTCCACGGTGGGCCGGGAGGAAGTTCTTCAGCCTACATGCGTCGTTTTTGTGATCCGGATAAATTTCTCATGGTTCTTAGTGATCAGCGCGGTGCCGGAAAGTCAAAACCCTATGGGGAAATCAAAGAGAACACAACTCAGAACCTGGTTGAAGATATCGAGCGCCTCAGAAAGCGCTTGAAACTCGAAAAGATCATCCTCTTCGGGGGTTCGTGGGGTACTACGCTGGGCCTAGCTTACGCCGAGGCTTACCCAGAAAACGTGAGCGCTATGGTGCTCAGAGGAGTTTTTATGGCAACAAAGGAAGAGATAGATCACTTTTACCACGGCGGAGTAGGACGGTATTTTCCTGAAATTTACGATGCATTGCTTTCTGCATTACCCGAGCCGTCGAGGTGGCCTTTACCTGATTATCTTTTCCGATTGATCAAGGAGGGAAGCCAGGCTGATAAGGCTAAATACAGCAGAGCCTGGGCTAAATACGAAGGCAAAATCAGTGGATTAGAAGTCCCTGATGAGGTGATAAAAAACTGGATAAAGAATAGTAATCCCTATGCTTTTGGCCTTTTTGAAAACTTTTACATGGCAAACGGATGTTTTCTGGAAGAGGGGCAGCTATTCGAAGATGCCGGAAAGATTTCCCATATTCCGACTATTATAATAAATGGACGGTATGATGTTATCTGTCCTCCTATCACCGCCTACAGGCTTCATAAACTACTTCCTAAATCAAAGCTGATTATCGCTGAAGGCGCAGGCCATTGGATGGGCGAAAAACCTATCGAAAACGCTTTGATCAAAGCAATGAAGGAGTTTGAGTGATTTAGGATTGGTCTTATAAATTCCCCGCAGGAATTAGCAAATAATGTAGGTGTGGCTGCGGTTTTTTTTAGAAGAATTAGAACAGCACTTCGAACTTCATTTTTCTCTTCCTTAATTCATTAAGAAGCCTTTGCTTATACTCGAGGAAGAACTTATCTGTAGTTGCCTCCTCTAAGCCTTGTTGATGATAAAATCTTCTTATTGAGTATAAATAGTTCATTTTATCTATGTAGATCTTGTCCGTCTTTCCATCTAGAAGTTCTGCAAGTTTTTGGGGATTTCCTGGGAGCACGGGACCGACAAAGGCAAATGTTCTTATTCCCTTGGAGTGAATTTTATCAAGGGCGTTTAGCCTCTCTTTTACCGACGATGCTCTTGACTCGAATAGCTTTGCTATCCTCTCGTCATCTGTTGTTATCGTAAATCCCACCTCAATTTCCTCAAACTGGAGGAGTAAATCAAGGTCACGTAAAACAAGGATTGATTTTGTCTGAATATTAACGGGGAACTGCTTCACTATCAGCTCTTTCAAGCACTGCCTTGTTAGTTCGTATTTTGCTTCCAAAGGCTGATAGGGATCGCAAACAGATGAAATCCAAATTATGCCTTTTTTTGCCCTCTCAAGCTGTTTTTTCAGGAGCTTGGGAGCATTGATCTTAACATCCACAAATTCACCCCAAGGCTCTTCATGTCCAGAATATCGCCTCATGAATAGGCTTGCATAGCAGTATGTGCAATCGTGCTCGCAGCCGGTGTAGGGATTGAGGCAATAATCAAAAATTTTTGATTTATTGAGAATGCTCTTTGCCTTAACTTCTTTAACGTTCAGCATCGAAATCTACTCTTCTACATTAATTTTTAACTTATGGCTAAAAATTATCAACTTAAATATGCATATTTATACAGACCCGAAGCTTTGATACTAAAGAATTTCTAAATTTAAAATACTTAGCTCAGATCAATAATAAAGATGTAGAAAAATGATTATTGAAGAAAGTACTCAGATGGATAGGAGTGTTTATAACTCTTAATAAGCCTATAGTAGGAAGGAGATAAGAGGCAGTATCAGCTAGTTTTTATAAATTGCCTTGATGGAATAAGGACTATTCTATAATACAAATCCTCGCTTGCTGCGCGCCTCATTCTGTTACTTCTAAAGATTTTTTATGAAGCCGCTTTTTGCCGCTCTATCGCTTTTTTTCCTTCTTCGGTTGTTAATTCACATCTCAGGCAACGCCTTGCTTCTTTAATGGCCATTTCTTCAGTTAAGCCTAACTCTACTTCTTTGAAGTTTTTCTTCCTTTCCTTTATGGGCAACTTCGGCATTTTGGGTCTTTTGGCATCCTGTAATTCTTCATCAGTCAGCTCAACAGGCGCGACATATATAGATGGCCTCCTTAGCTTGTATTCCCTTGTTAAGCTTTTCCCTTCTAGATATTTTTCAATAGATTCAGCAGCTGATTTCCCTGCGGCTATTGCCTCTACTACAGTTCTTGGGCCTGTTACAGCATCTCCGCCGGCGAAGACGCCTTTACGGTTAGTTAAAAAGGTTTCTTCATCAATCACTATAGTGTTCCATTTTGAGATGTTTAGATTGTCTTTATTGGTTAGAAATGAAATATCAGGCATTTCTCCGATTGCGGGAATGAGGTTATCTAATTCTATCGTAAATTCAGTGCCTTTGATAGGAATAGGTCTCCTTCTGCCACTGGCATCTATATCGCCTAATTTCATACGAATGCATTCCACTCCAATGACTTTTCCATTTTTTGTATCAATTTTAGTTGGAGCTACTAAGAATTGGATGTCAATTCCTTCTTCGACGGCAGCGTCTATTTCTTCTTCGAAAGCAGGCATCTCTTTTCTTGTCCTTCTGTATAATATTGAAACCTTTTTAGTTTTCTTGTTCCGTATGGCAACTCGAGCCGCGTCAACAGCTGCATTCCCCCCGCCAATAATTCCTACCCTTTCACCCAGCTCTACTTCTCTTCCTAAATTGACTTCTTTGAGTAGTTCTATGGCTTGAATAACACCCTCTGTATTTTCGCCATGAATGTCTAGCTTCATTGACTTATGAGCTCCTATAGCAATAAATATAGCTTTATACCCTTCTTTAAAAAGATCATCAATAGAAAAATTCTTGCCTAAAGCCATATTTGTTTTTATGGTTACACCTGATTTTATTATGTTTTCAATATCAAAGTTTAATATGTTTTTGGGTAATCTATGCTCTGGAATGCCCATCGCTAACATTCCACCCGGGACCGGTAAGGACTCGAAGATAGTCACTCGATATCCATTTTGGCTTAAATAGTAGCCAGCAGTTAATCCTGCAGGGCCAGCTCCAATGACAGCCACCTTATTATTCTTTTTTGGCTTTTTTTGTTTATTGTGAGTTTGGCAGCCTCTTTCAATTGCCCAATCCGTGATAAATCGTTTTAAGGAACGGATGGCTATTGGTTCTCCTGCTTCTGCCGCGCTGCACACAGTTTCACATGGATGGTGGCAAACACGTCCGCAAACTGACGGCAAAGGATTGTCTTTTCTTATGATATTCAGAGCTTCTTCAAATTTTCCTTGAGCGATTAAGGCAATATAAACTGAAGCTTCTTGGTCAATCAGACAAATGTGTTGACAAGGTGAAGAGACGATTTCTTTACAGACTGATGCCGGACACTTCTTGTATTTAATATGATCTTCGTATTCTTTTTTAAAATATCTAAGGGTTGATAGAACTGGATTTGAAGCGGTTTGACCCAGACCACACATGGAAGCATCTTTTACTATTTGGGCTAATTGTTCGAGCAGTTCAAGATCTCCGCCTTTCCCTTCTGAAATATCAGTTACAATTTCCCACATTCTGTGAGTTCCTTCTCGGCAGGAAAGACACTTTCCACACGATTCATCTCGGAGGAAATTCAGGAAATATTTGGCAATATCCACCATGCACGTGTTCTCATCCATGATGATCATTCCGCCAGAACCCATTATTGAGCCTGCTTCAGTCAAACCTTCGTAATCAATTGGTAAATCTAATAGCTCTTTGGGCATGCATCCACCTGAAGGACCTCCAGTTTGAACTGCCTTGAATTCTTTTCCTCCTGGAATACCTCCTCCTATATCGTATATAATTTCACGAAGAGTAATCCCCATGGGAACTTCGACCAGACCAGTATTATTTATTTTTCCAACTAAAGAAAATATTTTTGTTCCTTTGCTTCCTTTAGTTCCAATTTTTGAATACCAATCTGCTCCTTTGTTTATTATTAAGGGAACATTTGCCCAGGTCTCAATGTTGTTGATATTTGTGGGTTTTCCCCATAATCCTTTTTGTGCTGGATAAGGTGGTCTTTGTCGGGGCTCACCTCTTCTCCCCTCGATAGAAGCAATCAAAGCAGTTTCTTCGCCGCAAACAAATGCTCCTTCACCCATGCTGATGATTATATCAAAATCGAAATTAGAGCCTAATATGTTCTTCCCAAGAAAACCATATTTTCTAGCTTGTTCTATGGCTATAGTGACGTGCTTAACGGCTATAGGGTATTCATCTCGTACATAAATATATCCTTGATTGGCTCCAATAGCATAAGCTCCGATTATCATCCCCTCTAAGACACTGTGAGGATTACCCTCTAATAAGCTTCTATCCATATAAGCCCCAGGATCTCCCTCATCAGCGTTGCAGATAATGAATTTAAAATCGCTGTTTACTGCATCTTTACAGATTTTCCATTTGTAAGCTGTAGGAAATCCCGCTCCTCCTCTTCCCCTTAAACCTGAGTTTTTAACTATTTCGATAACTTCTTCAGAAGTTTTTTCAGATAAAACTTTGCTTAAGGCTTTATATCCTCCAACAGCCAAATAATCATCAATAATAGTTGGATCAACATAAATATTATTACCCGAAACAATTCGTTGCTGCTTGATATAGAAAGGAATTTCTTTTTCGTAAATGAATTTTTTACCTGTGCTGGGGTCGATGTAAAGAAGATCATCAATAATTTTATTATTTAGTATTGTTTGTGAAACTATCTCTTTAACACTTTTTGGTGAAAGCTTTTGATAGAAAATTCCTTCAGGAAGAATAACGATGTTAGGTTCGACTTCACAGAAACCGTGGCAGCCTGTCGCTCTTATTTTAACTTTATCCTGAATTTTTTGCCTTTTTATCTCTTTTTGAAAAGCTTGAACAATTTTTTCAGAGCCGCGTGCCTGTCCACATGTTCCATTCGAGATAACAACATAAGTTTCATAAGTACTATTTTTCCTTTTTATTTCAGCTCTTAATGCGGCTAAGTCTTTTATGCTTTGTATTTTTATCTCTCTCATGGTTTCGCTTCTTTCTTTCGGTATTTTTTCAAGATCGAATCAACATTTTTTATGTTTGTTTGAGCATAATAATTCCTGTCAACAACCACTACAGGCCCTATAGCACAGCATCCGAAACAGTTTACAGTTTCTAATGTAAATTCTTTATCTTCAGTCGTGTGACCTGTCATGATGTTCAGTTTCCTTTCGAATTCCTCTAAGACTTTAGGTCCACCTCTAACATGACAAGCGGTTCCAAGACAAACGGTGACAGTATGCTTGCCCCTGGGCTCGAGGCTAAAAGCCCTATAAAAAGTTGCGACACCAACAATATCAATTAATGGAATATTAAGGCATTCAGAAACTAAAATCAGTGCCTCTTGAGGCAAGTAATTGTATTCGGCCTGAATGTCTCGTAGAATAGGCAATAAGGCCTTTCTTTCAGAACTATGTTTCTTTATTAAGGATTCAATTTTAGAATAATAAGAGCGCATTGATTCACTCCCATATTTAGATTCTCTATTCCCTTTTTTCTATTATTTGACCAAGAGCCTCTTTATAAATAAATTTGATAAAAGTGATCTTTTTTCCCTGGAGAAAATGGCAAAACGCCATTTATTACGGGGGGAAATATATATTCCAAAATCATTTTTTCTTCTTTACGATATGTCCTAAATAAATTGGACATTTAAGATGATCTTTGCTAGTGCAATATTTTTCTTTGCTTGATCGACTGGGAATCATTATTTTCTTCTCGGATACTTTGCAATATCTCATTCTTGTTTCTTCATAATAAAAGGGACACTTCATTTTCCGCAGCGCACACTAGGATTTATAATGGCAAGAGATGTGCCAACAATTGATTGGACAAGAACGGTAGATAGAGAGATGTTTTAAGTTTCTGAATTTTAGATAGTTACAGAGATATTAATTCTTAAGTGGTTTTTTGAAGATAGAGACAGCTTAAGCTGGGTATGTATAATATTTCTTCAGGGATAGTTCCTAAATGTGTAATTTTTACACAATATATAATTATTCTAATCAGCTTCTTTTAAATTATATTTATCAATCTTATTATAGAGAGTTTTTCTCTCTACTCCTAAAATTTTAGCACTCTTGCTTTTATTCCAGTTATTTTCTTTTAGCACCTCATAAATATATTGCTTTTCGATTTCCTCTAATGGTTTATCAGGAATAAAAATACTCAGCTCTCCTTTTGGTTCTTTTTTAATATTTTGGAGTAAATATTCAGGTTTGATAACTTTGTCCTTACATAAAATACTTAATCGTTCAATTACATTTTCTAATTCTCTAATGTTTCCGGGCCAGTCATACTTCATCAACAAATCCAGGCCTTCTTTAGTTATAGATTTTTTGCCTCTTCCTGATTCAAAACCGTACTTTGTCAACATATAATCAACTAAAAGGGGGATATCTTCTTTTCTTTCTTTTAACCTGGGAAGAGATATCATGATTACGTTTAAACGATAAAATAGATCCTCTCTAAATCTTCCCTCTTTAACTTCTTGTTCTAAATCTTTGTTACTTGAGGCGATAATTCGAACATCGATTTTTATTAATTCTGTACCACCTACCTTTCTAAGTTCTCTCTCCTGAAGGACTCGCAATAAATTAATTTGGGCACTAAGGCTCATCTCTCCAACTTCGTCGAGAAAAAGGGTTCCTCCGGCGGCTAATTCAAACCGGCCTTTTTTAGCATAAGTCGCACCTGTAAAAGCTCCTTTTTCGTGTCCAAATAATTCACTTTCTAACAGTTCCCTGGGGATAGCAGCACAATTAGCAGCAATGAAAGGTTTATCTCGGCGGAGGCTTTTTAGATGAATGAGCCGAGCTATCACTTCCTTACCCGTTCCGCTTGCGCCTTGAATTAATACGGTTGAATTGCTATCAGCTATGTTTTCAACTAATTCCAGAATTTCCTTCATTTGTTGACTTTTGCCAATTATGTTCTTTAGGCTGTATCTATCTTCTAGCTGTTGTCGCAATAGAATGTTTTCAGCCAATAATTCTTGGTATTCTACTACCGCTTTCATTATTAATTCGACCTCATCCAATGAGAATGGCTTAACTAAATAATTATAAGCTCCTTCTTTCATAGCTCTAATAGCTGTTTCAATAGTTGCGTAAGCAGTCATGATTATAACTGCTGTATCAGGATTAATTCTTTTCACGGCTCGAAGGACTTCTATTCCATCCAAACCTGGCATCTTCATATCCACAAAAGCGACATTGAAAGACTCTGTCTTAATTTTTTCAATTGCTTCCATTCCGCTACAAACTGTTGCGACATTATATCCTTTTTCCCTTAACCAGTCTGACATAGTATCCCTCATGACAGCTTCATCATCTACAACTAAGGCTTTAATTTTATTAGACATTTATATTTCCTCATTAGTAGGTAGTTTGATGATAAAAGTCGTTCCCTTATCGGCTTCACTCTCCACTTCTATGCTTCCATTGTGTTCATCTATAACTTCGTAGACAATAGACAACCCTAAACCAGTCCCCATTCCTTCTGGTTTGGAGCTAAAAAATGGCTCAAACAGGCGAGGTAAGTTTTCTTCTGGGATTCCATGGCCAGTATCAGTAATTTCTATTTTGATAGTTTCATCTCTTTGATCATATCCAGAACGTACTTTTAATTTTCCACCTTTTGGCATGGCTTCTAAAGAATTTAAGATTATGTTCATTAAAGCTTGATGGATTTGTTGGCCATCAACCATTAGCTGAGGCAAATCTGCTTCTAATTCTTTAGATATCATTATATTTTGGACTGTAGCTTGAGGCTCTATTAGAGCTATTAATTCCTGGATAACAGTGTTAATATTTATCAAGACAGGGTGGAGATTTGGTCGCTTTGAAAAAGTAAGAAAATTCCGTACAATCCTTATGCACCGATTCAATTCTTGTTCAGAAGTCCGTAGATACTTAATTGAATCCCTGAAATCTTTTGGCTTCGGATTAGGCTTATTTATCTTAGTTGAGATTAGCTTTATACAGTTTGAGATCCCTCCCAGAGGATTGTTTATTTCATGAGCTACACCAGCTGCCAGCTGTCCCATAGCAGCTAATTTCTCAGCTCTCATTACTTGCTTCTGTTGTTTTTTAAATTGTTGGTCATACCTCTTTAACATCTCAACAATTTTCCCAGAAGCTAAAAGGGTAAAAATAACAATTACAATTATGGTTATTAAACCGATGATAAATATTATATTTTTCAAATGTTGTATTTCTTGAAACGCTTCAGAACGATCCTGTTCAACCATTAAGGACCATTCTATTTCTGGAATCCAAAAATAAGCACCTAAGACTTTTTTACCTCGATAATCAATATATTCTCCTACGCTACTTTTTCCTTTTTTGCATTCTTGCGTTCCTTTAGTTGATATTTTCTTTTTTAGCGTATGGCCAGGTTCAAATTTTGACTCTGTAAGAAAATAACCTTCTTTGTTAACCAGGTAGCTTTCGCCTGTTTTTCCGATCTCAATTTCTCTCATTAATTTGTTAATAACATCTAATTTGATTCTTTCAACTAATACTCCTAGTATCTCTTCCTGGGAATCTATTATTGGAGCTGCGACAACCATGGTTGGTCTGTGAGTCAGCGGAGATAGGAATATGTTTGTATTGAAAGTTCCTCCAATTATTGCTTCATGAAAATAGTCTTCATTCACCTCAATATTTTCCATCTTTTCCGTAGAGATAAGCATTTGGCCATTTTCATCTAAAATAAAAATTTCATCGTAAGAATCATATTTATTCTTTACAAGCTGGAGATATTTTTTTGCAGTTAAGTAATATTTTTCTTTAGTAAGAGAATCATTTTTTGGATTTACTATAGCTGCCAATGATTCCACTACTGTTGGTGACTGGGCAAAGACTTCTGCATCCGTATGGCGCTCAAACAACCATTTTTGGAGAGCAATTCCTTTATTTTTGGCTATCTCAAAAAGATGAGTTGAAATAGTATTATGAAGGGAATTTTTGAAACTAAAATAGGAAATAAGGGAAACGGTTAATAGTGGAACTAAAGATAAAACAAGAAATAAAATAATAAAATTTCTTTTGAGAAATTCATATTTCCTTTGCTCCGTTTTCACTATATCTTCGTTAATAATGTATAAAATTTACACATATTAAATATTACCTATTTCTTGTTGATTGTCAATACGGAGCAAAGATATGCGCTTTCCGCATTTTTTAGCGTAGTTTTGTTTAAGATTAAGAATTAAAACTATCATTATTGATTGCAGTAATCCAAAAAATGACACAAATTTTAATCACAAATTAAATATTGATTCTCTTTAATAAAAAGATTTCTTACTTAATCAGTATCGGCAATTTTGTAAATGCGAAAGGCTGGTTTGAGAATTTTAAGGGAGAAAAACCTTAAGTTTAAATAAGCTATAAAATTCAATCATTTGACTCTTCAAACATTCGCTGTTATGCTCTTGCCAGATTAACAAAGGAGGAGGAGTTCTGGGGCCATAATGAATAAAAGATTTTACCTTCCATTCTGGATAAAGCTTAACCTCGGGGGCCAAGCACACCAAGAATTAATTGATTTGACAAATATTCTTTAGCTCCTTACATTAGAAATTTCCTTTATAAAACAAAATATTTATCGGAACAAGGATGTTAGCTGCATATAATCAGAATCGGATCAAACTCTTTCAAGTCGGCATACTTATCTTTTCTTTATTTTGCTTCTTCTCATTCATCTGCCCTTACTCATTCTCTTCTTCTTCCTACTCCTCCTCTTCCTCCTCAACCTTAGCTGCTCAGGAAGAGGATCAGAAAGAGAAGGAAAAACAAAAAATCATCACAGAAGAGATAGTCGTAGAGGCCCCCTTACCCAAAGATCTCCCCCTATCCACCACGTCTTTGATTAAGAGAGAAAAAATTGAATCCTTATCTCCTAAAGACCTCTCTGAAGTCCTTTCTTATACTTCCGGGACATTTATCTCTTCTGGTTCAAAAAACGAATTCAGGATAAAAATCCGAGGATTTGAAAGCCAGAGAATTGTTTTGCTTTATGATGGGATACCTATTTATGAGCCCTTTTTTAATTCGTTTGACCTTAAGACCATCCCCGCTGAAGAAGTTGAGAATATAAAAGTTGTCAAAGGGGCTTCTTCTGTTCTTTACGGTCCCAATGCACTCGGGGGAGTTATTAATATCATTACCAGAAGACCCAATCCTCCCTCTTTTTCCCTGAAAACGCTTTATGGAAGCAACGACTCCTTCAACATTTCTTCCTCAGGCGCGATTAATTGGAAAAATGTCTTTTTCTCCGGGTTTGCTTCTTATGACAGATCAGATGGATTCAACTGGAACAGGAATGGAGAAAATACTATCAGAGAAAACAGCGATTATGAGAGAAAAAACATAACAGGTAAGGTGTATTTTTATCCCAACCAGAAGAGCGAAATACTCTTAGAAGCCGCTTATTACTGGTCAGAGTTTGGTGTTCCTATTGCTACAGAATATTACTTTCCACGCTACTGGAGATTCAAGAGTTGGAATCGTCTCCAGCTCAATCTCGGAGGCACATTTTCTTTGTTAAAAGACGGCCATCTTAAGTTTAGAAGCTACTATGTCAGGCACGATAACGTCCTTGATGCTTTCACAGACGTCAGTATGAATGAGCTGATGTGGGAGTCCACTTATAATAACGATTCCTACGGAGCCTTCCTTCTCGGTGCTTTTCCTTATCTGGTTCAAAATGAATTGAAATTTAGTTTGAATTATAGAGATGATAATATCAGAACTCAGGATGATAGGGGAGGGGAATGGGAAGAGTTTCAACACCAGACACTTTCCGTTGGATTCGAGAGTCATTTCAGCCTGAATCCAAGATTGAAACTGGTAGCAGGCGTGAGTCTTGATTATTTGAGGAAATATTCAGGAGATAATAAAGCATCATTAAATCCTATTTTAGGTCTAAAATTTAATCCTTACGATTATTTGGATATTCACTTGACCTTCTCTCAAAAGTCAAGATTCCCATCCATGAGGTCATTATACAGCTCGCTCGCTGGAAACCCGGATCTTAAGGATGAACTAGGAACAAGCTATGAATTTGGCTTGAGGTATGAAAGAAATTTCCTTCTCTCGGGTGCAATTTTTTACAACAGGATAAAAGATCTTATCAGTGCTGTTCGTTTACCCAGTGGATTCCAGACCAATTTAAATATCGGAAAAGCAAATATCTTCGGCTTTGAGCTGGAAGCCCAGAAAGCAGTCAGCCTGTTGAGCATTTCTGTTAACTACACGTATCTTACCGCGAGAAATGAAGAAGAAAATCGTCCGCTTGACCTTGTCCCTGAATCCCAGTTGAACTTTGTTCTGGATGTTACGGGTAAAAATAAACTTCAATTCACTTTGTGGGGACTTGCTGTCTCTGGTTCGGAGGTGAAAATCTTCGATGATATAGTTCGAATTCCCGGTTACTTTGTTCTAAATGCGATACTTTCGAAAAGTTTTTCAAATTTCACTATTTTCCTCAAAGCAGAAAACCTTTTCAATAAATATTATGTGACTGAGCCAGGATACCCGATGAGGGCGAGAACAGTAAGTGTTGGGCTGAAATTTAGATCAGGGGAGAGAGGAGCTAATTAGGCAACAGAAGATAAATTAAAACGGAAATAAAAAGTCTGATTAGATAATCCCGGATTGATAAAAAGAATTCCTGCTTTTTTCTACTTTTTCTTCGTTATTCTCTTCGGTTTCTTCTTCGTTTCCAGTCCTAAGGGTGCAACCCACTTAAGAATCTCTTTCTTTGCTCCTTTTTTCATGCCCTTTATCTTTAATCCTACTTCCAATTTATCACCTGACATTTTTTTCCAGGCAATTTCTGCTCTCAACGGGGTCTTTAGTCCTTTTTCTGGAACATAGAGTTCTAACTCTATATCGGAACCTGGATCAAGTGTAACAATATTAACAATTAACTTGCAGCCTCCACGGGAAAAATCATGAACTGTGGTTCTCTGGATTAATCTATCTTTACCTTCTGCTTGCAGCACGTGCGCAGGAAGCAAACACTTATACCGTTTATATTTTCTTCTTTCTTCAGTCATTTTATTTTTTAGTGTAGCGTGATAAAAAATGTTTTTGGCATAATTTTATTAGAATCCTATCTTTAAATGAACGAAGAGTCAACATTTTTTTAAAAAAATGTCGCATTATGTCTTTTTTTATCCTATAAAAGAAGTGAAAGAAAGAATTAAATCTATATTATTTCCACAGGAGGCAAATTTAATGAAAGAGAGAAATTTGAGAAAATTAACTTTTTTGCTCCCGTCTTTGATCATTGCCTTAGTTTTTCTGCTCTCTGGCAACTCAGACGGAAGAGATCAGGCTGGAAAGCTCCGTTTTGGAATTTTATTTACAAAAGAACTGAGTAAAGAGCCTCTTGACGGACGGGTGTTGTTGATGGTCTCCATGGATCCAAGCAGGGAGCCGAGGTTTCAGATTAGCGATGGTCCTGATACTCAATTAATTTTTGGTATTGATGTAGATGGGCTAAAACCAGGAGAAGTAGCTGCAGTAGACCAGAGTGTTTTT
>Ga0209635_10001889_pt1 | contig 15783 bp, 17 predicted proteins | sample DeeMarSWOR230_32_FD_187463 | JGI IMG/M metagenome (GOLD analysis project Ga0209635, IMG submission 187463) | Marine sediment microbial communities from White Oak River estuary, North Carolina - WOR-2-30_32 (SPAdes) (version 2) | ecosystem: Environmental > Aquatic > Marine > Intertidal zone >... | reverse complement strand
CAGTGAAGCCGCACGTAGAATGAGCAGGCTAAACGTTCGAAGACTTGGGGTCATTTACAAGGGAGAGCTTGTCGGAGTCGTTTCTAGTAAAGACATACTGGCAATTACCCCAGAGCTTATCGAGATAACGCAGGAGAAAGCCAAGATTGAAGGTGAAATCGTTGCCGAAAAAGAATATCCACAAATGGCGGGATACTGCGACAGTTGTGGGCAGTGGTCTGATGCTCTTGAGGAGGTAGAAGGCTCTTTCATCTGTGAGGACTGCAAGCTGGAAATGAAGAATGAATACTGAGGCGATGGTTTGCGTGTCCAAGACATAACGGATAGAAAATATCCCTTTATTTATGCGGATGAACGTGCTACAAAAGCTCGAGCAGTTCTCCGCGAAAGACACTTAAGGATGCTTCCCGTTGTAGATGAACACAAACGTTTACATGGAGTAATCACTCGCAGCGACATGATGACAATCACATCGTCTGTCTCTCCGATTCGAGTCAAAGGAATCATGTCAGCTCCACGACTAATCGCAACTCCAGATATGGATGCACTTCTCATTGTTCGAAAAATGCTCCGCTTAGACGAGTGGTATGTTCCAGTTGTAGAATCTTCACAAAACAATACCTACACTGGAATTCTTGGACTGGAAAACTTCATCTCTGCCTACTTAAAGAAGGCCACTTCTAGGCTTTCCACACCCCTCAGCAAAGTCATGTCAACCGAGCTTTTTGCATGTTCAGTCGATGATGAAGTAGACAATGTTTGGCGAACGCTGCAACAAAAGTCTTTCTCTGGATGCCCAGTTATGGCGAAAAGCAAACTTGTCGGCATGTTAACCCAAGCTAATCTTCTAGAGCGCAGCATAGCTTTCCCTGCTTTCGAAGCGAAAAAGGGCCGGTTTAAAGCCCCCTCGAAAATTTCTTCCATAATGAAAGTGCCCGTTGTCTCTCTGAAACCCACAAACACCCTAAAGGATGCAGCAAAATTGATGCTTGATAAGGGCATCGGACGCGTGCCAATCGTAGATCAGAAAGGTAGACTTGTGGGTATCGTAGACCGCGAGGACATTGTTCGCGCACTAATCAAGCAATAGAGAGGATGTTTGAAGTGGCATCAAGACGAGAAACGTTTCGTCGACGCCTTCGGGAAAAAGGACCACTAGAATTGCGAACGCATCCCTCCAAAAAACGAGAAGGAGAGATAATGACCATTGCAAAGAGTCCTGTGGTCACTATGGCCCCTACAACACCCATTCATGATGCAATCCAAATTATGGTACAGAAAGGATTTCGCCGCATGCCAGTCGCTGATCCTGGAACGAAAAGATTGCGTGGAATAATCACGGCCACAGACCTCGTCAACTACTTCGGAGGAGGAGAAAAATATCAGCTAATACAACGCAAGTATTCTGGAGACTTCTATAAGGCGATCAACGAGCCAGTTCGGTCCATCATGACTACTGATGTGGTTTGGATTTCCACCTCGGCGAAAATCAGAGACGCATTACGACTTATGAGAAAACACAAGGTTGGAGGACTACCTGTCGTAGATGAAGAGAAGCATGTTTGGGCGATCGTTACTGAACGCGACATTATCTCATTGTTCACTGGAAAAATCAGCGGAGTCAAAGTTGCCGACGTTATGACCAAAAGAGTTGTAACTGTCGCTCCTCGAATTTCCATCTACGAAGCTGCAAGGTTGATGATTGAGCATGGATTCAGACGCTTACCTGTGGTTTTAAACAGCAAATTCATCGGCATGGCTACGACCAGAACCCTACTCCACTTCTTCGGCTCAAGCCAAGTCTTCAAGCATTTACAGTCAAGAACGATGACGCAAGTCTTGCAGACTTCGGTTCTAGAGGTTACTCGAAAGAAGGTTGTAACGGTTGATCCGAATGTAGACGTCGGCGAAGCAGCGAGGCTTATGCGGGAGAACAACGTGGGCTCATTACCTGTCGTAAAGAATGAAAAACTTCTCGGAATAATAACCGAACGAGACTTCTTCAAGCTCATAGACTAGCGCCGGCAAGCTTCACTTTGAAGACCAGTCGGCAATCCGCGGAATGGAGTTGGCAAGGTTGGATCATGTTAAAACTCTAGAAGAGTCATCCGGGTTGTTGAAGCCAGCAGCAATGGAGCATGATGCTGACGCCGCGGTTGCCTTGTTGCTAAAAGCAGTGGATCGAGACCTCAAAGTCTTGATAGTGAAGAGAGTTGAGAACCCTTCAGATCCCTGGTCGGGACAAATGGCCTTACCTGGAGGAAAGCGAGATACAAAGGACCAGAATCTGAAGCAAACGGTCATCCGGGAAACCCTTGAAGAAACTAACATTAATCTTCTCAAAGACTGCCGCTTTCTGGGATCAATGGAAACACTCAGGTCAACGCTGAAACCAGAAATGAAGATTCTCCCCTTCGTTGTGCTCCTTGAGCGTGAAATACATATCGAGCTAAATGAAGAGCTAGATGGTTTTGCTTGGATTTCTCTCGAAGAACTTGCCCAGCACAGAGGCACCGCTAAGTTCAGTTTTGGAGAGTTTCCAGCTTATGTTATTGGGAACAACGTCATTTGGGGGCTAACATTCAGAATTCTCGAAAAGCTTCTTCACGTTCTGAGGAATTCTTGTTAACACGATTCGGGAACGCTACCAAGAATACCTGCACTTCATGAAGCTGAGAACACTATTCTCTTGGAGTCTTTCTTTCACTATCCAAACCAATCGGATATTCTTTTCTCCCTTTCCACCTCGAATTTTATATTCATGGGTTCAAAAGTTTGGTTTAAAGCTGTTGTCAAGTTTCGTACATAGTCTTCAACGTTTACATCAGAAACACTATTTACATGTTTAGCTGGCTTTACTGTGAACTTCTTTCCTCCAAAGCTGAAAGGCTTGACCTTTATGAAGGCAACAGTATCTCCACGTTTGACCACTTTTCCAGCTGCAACCAATTGAGCAACACACTGATATGGCTGAGGCAAGACCTTTGACTCAAGCTTTTCAACAGGGTCTCGGTAAAGCTTGACCTGGTAGACGAGGTCGTTCAGATCAACTTCTCCGTTCTTCAGATCTCTGATGGCTTCTTGAACAACTTTGACTATCCTCGCCTTTGCCAGTTCATATTCATGCGTGTTCTTCACGTGGCTCAGCTCCTTGACGCAGTTATGGAACACGTTTTGAATGAAGTTGGGTGAGTTCGACTTTATCGCCGTGAGTCCTTTTAAGTCAGCTGTGCCGTCTTCAAAGATGCCGAAATATGCCTTCTTGGCTTTGGGCAAAACACAAACAGAGTAACTCTTTTCTACGGCAAGGTCTAGTTTAAGCTCTTCCTTCACATTCTTAATCAGCCTGTCAACGTGTTCTGGAGATACGTTTTCGAGGAAGATTGAGTCGGTGTCCCCGTAGATTGGATGTAACCCGCTTTCTTCAGCCATTTTCCACGTCGTTTTCAGCGCATAGCGACCGTAGCCGGTGATGGACTCAGCAAGCGGGGGGCAGGCAAGCCCGTGAATCCGAACAGTGACACCATAGCTGGACACGGTTATGAGTTTCAGAAGTTTAGCTATTGCGTCCGCGTGCTGCTGTTCTTCTGCTGACACGCTCTTGCTCTTTGAACGGGGTTTGAACCAATGTATGCGAAGGTCTTTAAGTGCACCAATTAGTAAGGAAAGAAAACCACGCCTTCTTGTGCAGATGTGGTGTCCTACTTCGGAAATCTTGTTGCTCTTGCACGTTTCATGGGTGCAGTTAACAGTCTCGTAAGACAGATTGTAGCTGTCGACGCAGCTTGGATATAGACTTTCAAAGTCGGCAACAACCGTGTTGAAGTAGATTCCGCTTTTCGGCTCTACAGTCAAGGCGCCTGGAACAACATGAGGTTTATGGCCTTTCCTCAGCTCCTTCGAAGTTGGAATAAGGATGCCCTTTTCTCTCAAATAAGAGTACATCATCGACTTCAGCCAGTCGCTTACGCCTCGACTGGTGTAGGCCTCGGGAACTGGCAGGTTAACAATCCTTGAAAGCACGAAAGCTGCGTAGCATCTTTCCGGGTCAGACTCATCATCAACGCCTAGTAGGTCGGTCCCAATTTGCGGCACTGGCTGGTGCAGCAACGTAAACCAGCGTTCTAGTTGGCTGTACTTAAGCGGGTCAGAGCTTTTCGCCGAGTCAAACGCGCTTTCAAACGTGTCTCGTAGAGACTCGGGGAAACTAAGGGCAGGTGTGAAGCCGTTGCCTTTCTCAACGTGAGGCGCACCGAAGATCAAGCCGCGGTCATAGGCATAACTGTGAGTGAATGCTATTTCGTTTTCCCAGAGTGTCTCAAGTCCTCTTGCTGCTTTTCGGGCCAGATTTGGGGTTAGAAATCTGACTTTGGTGAATTCTCTCTCTTCATTGGTGAACAAGGCGCGTTTTTTGACGACTTCGATCTTTCCTTGAAAACGGTGCACTGTTTCTTCATCTTGCCTGCGGAGTGGATATGGAATCAAGAGGTAAGGCTTGTAGGAGCTATCTTCAAACTCCACTAGTTTGCGTTTTGATGAATCGAAAAACTTGAGTTTCACTATGTTGTCTTCGGCATTGGCATCAATAAGGTGTAGGGTTGGCAACGATTCTCCTTCTCAATGCATTTTAACCCAGTTGTGCCTTTATTTCTGTTATCTCTTCTGGCAAGAGTTGCCGCGGATAGTTGTATAATGGTCCCCCCGGACGTTCATTGTAGTAGGGCCGGTTGCAGCCGGGGCAACCTGACGTCAGAAACGGGTCACCACTGTCAACAACTCGTCTAAGCAGACTCTCTGACACTCCATAGTCGATAAGCTTCTCATCTTCGTCAAACCTCATGGTTTCAAACCTCGTTTTCCGGTGAACAATTAGGTAGTGCGCCAACTGAACCCTCCTATAGGCTGCCAAAGAGGGCTGAGGCAACCTTTCAAGCACTGTACCTTGAATCGGCGTAAAAGCAAAAAGGCTGGGGTACACACTGAAATCTATGCACCATTGAATTGTTTGGATGACTTCCTTTTCAGATTCTCCGAGACCGACGATGAGGTGTGTGTAGACGCCGTTTCTGCCGAAAACTTGCGCTGCTTTCATTAACGTTTCTCGTTGATCCTCCCAAGTATATGGACTGCCGGATATAGGTCCTTTGACCTTATCAAACAACTCTCTAGTCGCAGCGTCTAATGCAACGCTGATTCTGTCAACTCCGACCTCTTTTAACAGCTTCATCTGCTTCAGGTTAAGGGGTTGACAGGATACGGAGAGAGGCATATCAGCTCGCAGCCGTAACTCTTTGGCGAGAGCAAACACGTGGTCAAACACTTCGGGATAGTTCACCGCCTGAATGCAAACGCGTTTCACAGCGGACCTCTTGTTCTTACTTTCAATTTTCGACATAACCTGTTCAGTTAGGAACGTTGGCCATGTTACCCTAGACAGCTTGTCCGCACGGCTCCTGCTTGTTTTCGCTTGAGGACAGAAGCCACAATTGGCTAAGCATTTGCCAGAGTAGTGGGTAAGCAAGTAGATTGTGGTTGGTTCAGCGTCTAGTCTGCCACGCATCAATCCGAGAATGATGGCCGAACCTACGGAAACTCTGACCTTTTCAGGTATTTGCGCGGTTGTCATTGTGTAGCCCCTGCTTTCGGATCATTGGGTTCTCATACGTATAGATTAAAATGCTGCAGTCTTAATACTTATTCACTGACTCTGGTGTGCATCGTGTCGAAGTGGAAGGACAACTATGAACAGCTGCTTTTCAGCACTGAAGCCGAGCTCAAAGAAGCCCTGGTCGAGGCTCAGAGTTTGAGTTGGAGAAAATTCGGAAAAAGAATCAAGTTTTATGCACCGAGTTTCATGTATTATAAGACTGGGCATTTTCACTCTTCACCTGCTGCGTTTCCTTCCATCTCGGTTACAGGACAATTCTGCGCCTTAAGATGCAAACACTGCGGCGGCAAAGTCTTAAACACAATGCTGCCCGCGGTCACTCCAGAGCGGTTGGTCGATTTATGCACGCAGCTGAAACAGAAGGGCGCAATTGGATGTCTAATAAGCGGCGGATGTCTCCCAAACGGGTCCGTTCCGCTTGACAGGTTCATAGACGCCATTGCAAAGGTGAAGCACGATCTAGGCCTAAAGGTTGTTGTGCACACAGGTGTGGTCAATGCGTTGACGGCCAAGAAGCTCAAAGAAGCCGGAGTGGATGCTGCTCTAATCGATATCATTGGTTCGAATGAAACGATAAAGGAAATCTACAAGCTAGACGTGGAAGTTCAAGATTTCGACAGATCCTTGAAAGCGTTACACGAGTCTGGAATCCCCTTCGTGCCTCATGTACTTGTTGGGCTTCACTATGGCAAGCTCAAGGGCGAGTTCAATGCGTTACAGATGATTTCGAAATATGCCCCCTCTGCCGTGATTGTTATAGCGCTTATGTCTATCCATGGGACTCCCATGAAAGATGTTTCTCCTCCAACATCAGCCAACATTGCTAAGGCGTTGGCTATAGCTAGGCTGATGATGCCTGATACTCCCTTAGTGTTAGGATGTATGCGCCCAAAAGGCAAGAGCAAAGCAGAAATCGACGTCTTAGCCATTGAAGCTGGGGTGAACGCTATTGCATTTCCCGCTGATGAAGCCATAAAGCTGGCTGAGACTCTGGGTTTAGAGATCAGCTTTTCTTCCTTGTGTTGTTCGCAAGTTTATGAGGACGTTTGGCCCAGGCGCGCTCATCAGGGATCGTTTAAACGCGTTTTCAACGTTCTCCTTTAAGGCAGCAAACTGGGCGCTTATTCTCCTTGCGTCGGTCTTCGCCATTCCTTGTTTTATCAACTCCGTTTCAAACGCCTTTCGCGCCCTTCTCACCTTCCAGCCGAGAGTCAACCATATCAGAGCCAGGTCGCACAGGAGCTTAGCCAAAGCGACACCACTGGCAAAAATGCTCAATAGGAAACGTAGGATACTAACTTTACCCATGATGTTCACCTGAGAATAGTGGGAGAATAAGAGGTTCTCATTCTTCCTTTTCGTCAAGCCTTTCCGCCAATTTCTCTCTAACTAGCTTCTCGATGTCTTTTTCAACTTTTTCTTTTTCCTTAGTTGATACACTTATTGTTCCTTTCTTGCCTACATGTTTTAGGATGTCTCCGAGGCTTGTAAAAACTCTGATGTAGTCTTGGGTCATTTCGACAGCCACATCGTCGGGCATCCCGCTTTCTTTAAGCTCCTTATAGAATGCTGCAGCCGCGCGCCCCATGTTTCTGCCTGCTTCTTCTGAGAAGACCGCGCCTACTATGCTTTTTATTAGCGCTGGAACCTCTGTGGAAACTGCGCTGAGAACTTGCCTGATTTCTTCTGCCTCGTCGGCAGCTGTCTTTCTCTTTTCGGATTTCTCGATCATGCAGGTTTCACCTCCAACCTTTTTTGACTGCGTTCTACGTTAAGTGAATTTGACGGATTAGTGCGATGGCTTGAGCCTTTCTGTATTCGGCTTCTTTGACTGCGTCTTGCACTAATCTTTGCGTTCTGACGTTCCCAACAACCAGAAGGACTGCTTTGCTGTTTTTCAGCATGTTGGTAGATTTAGCCCCGTCTACTGTGCCAAACAATCCAGAATCGAGGACACCTGAATTCGCTTTCTTCATGTGTTTTCTTTTCATACTCATCTTTCTCACCGATAGACTATAAGACTGGGCACTCTAGTTTAGTATTCTGGGAAAAAGTGGTCACTTCAGTGATCACCCGTTTCGACAAGTTCATAAGTGTTTCCGAAGCCCTCAACCTTTCTGACGACGTTATCTGTCTCGAGGCGTTTCAGTCGCTCTCTGATGATTCTCCGTGAAGCTTTGCCTCTCATGGCCTGCACTTGACGGGTGATTGCAGATATGTTCAAACGTTCTTTCATGGCAAGAACCTGAATTATGCAACGAGAGATTTCGTCTTGAGCAATGGGTTTGCGCTTCACATAGCGTTCAGCAATTTTCAGCCGATCCAGCATTTTCAGAGGCTCACCATAGAGACTTACGCTTGCCCTCACCAACCGGAGGGAGGTAGCCAACTCTGTATACTCTGGGTTCCCGAGAATAATGGCTTCTAAGGTATCAAGTCTCTTCATAATCAGGTCTAGCTTTCTGCTCACCTCTTCAATCGCATCGGATTTCTTCTCTTCATGCATCAGTGGCACACACGAGAGCCGTTGAAGATAATTGTAGGTCTCTGGTTACTCTAAGCAACCGAGCAATTTAACGCTTAAAACTTCTCAAGCGGCAAATTAAGAATTTATATACTACATAGGGGAAAACCATGAATGGACGAGGGAGCTTAGTGGTTCTTGAGCTGCAATGGATCATCGTGCTCGTCGCTGGAGTCACGATTGCAGTTGCTTTTTTCGCTCTTTATGCGACGAGAGGCAGAAAAAAGGCTGAGGAAGAGAGCGTGGAGAAAGTGATTGAGGCTAGGGAAACCTGGCTGCCCCTGAAGCCTCAACGCACAGTTTCCCGCGATGAGTCGAAGAAGGCCAAGAAAGAACTGAAAATGCTAGAATTGGAAAGAGAAATTCTCAGCTACGCGATAAGGCGTCTCTATGAAGCCCAAGCAGAGGGCAAGATCTCAGAAGAAGAACGTGAGCTGTTGGCACATACATATAAAGCCAGAATGATGAAGATACGAGACTCCATATCGAAGAGCGAATCCGTTGTGGCCCTGCATGAACTTGAAGCCATGCAGGAAGACCTCATCAAACTTTTCAGCGAACGTTTCGACGATTTGGGCAAGAAAGTTGAAGAATTAAGAACGCGTCTCGAAGTGGAACCGGTAAAGGAGATGCTAATTCCTGCCCCGACGCCTAAAGCGCCAGCACCGACAGTGAAAGAGAAAGGGAAAGCTCGAAGGCGGCCTCCAACTCCGCGTAGAACAGAAGCTGAAAAGAGAATTGAGGAGATCAGAGCAGAAGTGGAGAAGGTTCTAGAGCGGTTGGAGCAGATTGAAGTTGAGAGCTGAAGGTTCAGGTTGGAAAGAAGAGGCCAAAAAGAGAGCAGCTTTGGAAGCGGCAGAACACGTGAAAGATGGCTACGTAATTGGACTTGGAAGCGGCAGCACAGCCGCCTACGCTATTGAACAGATAGGGAAGATGGCCCACGAGAAAGATTGGCGGATTCTTGGAGTCCCAACTTCTTACCAAGCCATGCAATCAGCACTGAAATATGGCGTTGGAGTAACATCTCTTCAGGAACACCCCCAGCTTGACCTCACAATCGATGGCGCTGACCAGATTGACCACGAGTTGAACTTGATCAAAGGAGTGGGAGGCGCGCTTGCACGAGAGAAGATTGTGGCTTCAGCTTCTAAACGAGTGATCATTGTAGCTGACGAAACTAAATTGGTGAACAAGCTTGGTAAGAATCATCCGGTGCCAGTTGAAGTTTTGCCATTTGCCACGTCCCCGGTCATGCTAAAGATTCGGAAAATGCATGGAAAGCCGCGGCTGCGAGAAACCAGTGGGAAAGTCGGCCCGCTCGTCACAGATAACAGGAATTTCATTCTGGATGTCGATTTTGGAGAAATGGACTCTCCAAGCAGGTTGGATTCTCAGCTTAGAGCTATTCCAGGCGTGATTGAAACAGGTATATTCGCTGGCATGACACACATCGTCTATGTAGGCACGAAGAGCACTGTTCGCAGATTGAAGAAGGAATGACGCAAAGGTCTAGGCACGCAATGCAACCTGACATTTCAGAGAAAAGATTAGAGAGCACTGTGATGACGACTCATTACGATTTGGGATTCTCAAACTCTACCTGGCTGCTTCCTCAAAGCATCAACAGTCGCTGCTCCCAGTGTTAAAGCAAATATCAGTGACCATATAGCTACAGTTCTGACAACGTCGTTTTGAATAGAGAGAAGGAAACTGAACAGAAGCCAGAAACCAACTACTGCCGTGGGGGCAATCATAACCATCCAGAATTCCTTCCAAGTGTAGATAATGAGCAAATCCCTAAGCCACTCAAGCAATGCGTTCACGCACCGTATCTTTAACATAATCTCACGCGAAGATGCCTTTATCTCTTTTGTTGCAGACGCGCAAGGCAAACATGGAGCTGCAGCCCAGTTAAGTGTTGGATTTAGAAAGTCGTTGCATGGGTATTTCTGATAGAACTATTCGCATCTGTTCAATTGTCTAAGTCGAGTGAAGTGATTAGTCTGGTGTTGAGACCGCACAAACAATGTTTTTAGCTTTAAAAGCGGTTTGCTAAAAATGTTTATACAAGGCCGCTGCAAATGAAACCTACAAGAGAGGGTTACTGCCAAATCTGTGACAAGAGCTTGACTTGAAACGCGGTGTTGAGGTTTGGTCAATGTGTGGAATATTTGGTTGTGTATCAAAGAACAGTGAAGTTGCGCCTCTAATTCACGCGGCGCTAAAACGGTTGGAATACCGTGGTTACGATTCAGTGGGGGAAGCGACAGTTCATGAAGGTAGGCTCAATGTAAAGAAAGACGCCGGCAAAATCGACGATGTTCACGCTCTGCTCAATCTTGACGACCTCCGAGGCAGAATAGGAATCGGGCACACGCGATGGGCAACTCACGGAGCTCCATACAAGGTAAACGCCCACCCTCACGTAGACTGCAAAGAAGAACTAGCAGTTGTTCACAACGGAATCATCGAAAACTTCGCAGAGCTTCGGAAAGAGCTCGAAGACCGTGGGCACACCTTCAAGTCCAAGACAGACACCGAGGTGATTGTTCATCTCATTGAAGAAAAGCTGAATGAAGGCTTAGGATTATTGGATTCCGTCCGTGAAAGCGCCAAGCGACTAGAAGGCTCTTATGCAATTGCAGCCATCTCGACGAAAGAGCCAGACAAGATAGTGTGTGCCCGAAACGAAAGCCCCCTTACACTAGGCATCAACGAAAATGCTGTTTTTTGTGCATCTGACATTCCGGCGTTTCTGCCGTTGACAAACAAAGCGGTTATAGTTGAAAACGGTGAACTCGTTGTTCTCAACCCTAAGGGATATGAAATTCGGAAACTTGCTGATGGAAGCCTCGCGTCGAGACAGCCAGAGATAATTGATTGGAACCCTGAAATGGCAGAGAAGCAGGGATATCCCCACTTCATGGTTAAAGAAATCTTTGAGCAGCCTCAGACACTTAGAAATACATTGCGGCTGCAAGATCAGTATTTGGAGTTGATGACCGCCTTCCTAGACCGCGCGGGAGAGGTCTTTCACGTGGCTTGTGGAACATCTCATCACGCTTGTCTAGCTGCGTCTTACATGTTCTCAAAACTAGCCTTTCTTGCAACCCACCCAATAATTGCATCCGAATTTATTGAGCAGCATGGAAGAGCGGTTAACATAGACAGCACAATACTTTTTGTAAGCCAATCAGGCGAAACAGCTGACACTCTCGCTGCTGTGGACCACGCAAGATTGCGGGCGGCGACCGTTTTGGGATTGACCAACGTTATCGGTTCCACCCTAACCCGTGTGGCTCGTGTTTATGTTTGCCAACAATCAGGTCCAGAGATAGGCGTTGCTGCGACAAAGACTTTCACTTCACAGCTCTCTGTGCTTGCTCAACTCGCCTTGCGAACAGCAAAGAAGAGGGGAAAAGTCTCCCACACTGAGATAGAATTTCTCGAAGAGAAGCTAGAGCAGATTCCTGACGTTGCTGAGAGCTTGCTGGAAACTCAGAGCGCGAAAATAAAGCAGTTGGCCAAGAAGTACCGCGATAGGGGATGCTTCTTCTTCCTAGGTCGAGGGATAAGCTACGCTACTGCCTTGGAAGGAAGACTTAAACTTCTAGAGATTGCCTACATTCCTTCAATTGCTTATCCAGCTGGGGAAAGCAAGCATGGACCAATCAGTCTCATTGAGTCTGGGTTTCCAGTGATTTTCATCTGTCCAAAAGACGACACTCACAAAACCATTCTGAGCAATATCATGGAGATGAAAGCTCGAGGTGCTTCGATCATAGCCATAATTGAGGAAGGGGACGAAGAGGTCAAGAGGTTTGCTGACGACTCTATTGAGGTGCCGAAAGGCGTGCCCGAAATCCTCTCGCCCATCGTATACGTCATTCCACTGCAGCTCTTTGCTTATTACATGGCGATTGAACGCGGACTCAACCCTGACATGCCCAGGAACCTAGCGAAATCTGTAACTGTGAAATAGCAGAGCAGACGGTCAAACGCACTCTTTGCATAAGAAGCGAGGCCTTATCTTAATTGACCCTTAAAAGGAAAATGTTGATGGTTGGCAAGTACCCATCTGCGACGGCTCCTTCAGCAAGTATGATGCTTTCAAGGAGCAAAATCTTAAGCACGAGTTTCTCTCAGTTATTCTCTTGAGGACAAAGAATGGAAAACAAGGCTTGGGAACAGCTTGTTCAGAGTTTGATCAGACAGCGCATTCTTCAGTCGCCACATGTGATTCGTGCTCTGCGTCGGGTTTCAAGAGAGCAGTTTCTTCCTGAGGACGCTAAGTCGTATGCAAGTGTGGATTCTCCGCTTCCAATAGGGTTTGGGCAGACGATTTCGGCGCCACACTGCTAGGCATAGCCACGCCTAGCTGGGCGAAACATGGTTTCCATCATGAATGAAGCCCTGGAGTTGGAAGTAGGTCACAAGGTGTTGGAGATAGGTGCGGGCTCAGGTTGGCACGCATCAACCATAGCAGAGATTGTAGCTTCATCCGATATCCCGGAGGAAAGGTGGGGTCATGTGTACACGGTGGAAATTGTCAAGGGACTAGCTGAATTCGCTCGCAGAAACGTTGAGGACTCAGGCTATAACAACCGTGTCACCATTATTCACGGAGATGGTTCCCAAGGCTATGCGGAGAAGGCTCCCTACGACCGTGTTTTGGCAACAGCTGCTGCGCCAGAGATCCCCAAGCCCTTGATTGATCAGTTGAAAACTGGCGGAGTTCTTGTTATTCCGGTTGGAGGCCTCTATCTTTACCAAACCTTGTTTCGAGTACGTAAGGCAGATGATAAGGTTGTCAAGGAAAATCTGGGTGGCGTGGCCTTTGTTCCACTGACAGGTAAATATGGACATAGAGTCTAACCTGCGAATCATTATTTGAGTTGAGGGGTTTAACTAGGACTCGCTTCCAAACCATGCTTCTAAGGTTGTCTTTTCTTTGATTTTGTGCATACCGGCAATCACTTTTTCTAAGGCTTTGCGAACTCTGCTCTCAGAGAAGTCACGTTCGCCACACATGAACTCGATTGCGCCTTCTGTGTCGGGTTGTTTCCAGGTAAGCTGGTAGTTGTCAGTAACCTTCGGGTGAAGAAAGATGTCTCTTATTCGCTCAGGCTCAACTGGAAACTCTGCATCTTTCAGTGTTGGCAAGAGATGTTCGAGGTTTCCATAGTGTCTGATAAGTTGAAGAGCCGTTTTCGGTCCGATGCCCTTCACACCTCTGGGGTTAAAGTCTGTTCCAACCAGAATGCCTATGTCTATGAGCTGCTCGTAGGTTATGTGCAACTCATTAAAGACTTTGTCGAGTTCCACAATCTCTGGAGTGACCTCGATGTACACGTTTTTTCTTGGCAACTTTCTCCGCCCGCTAAGGGTCATGTTCCGAATAAGTGTGGGTGCGCCGAACAGTAGGCTGTCGTAGTCTTGACTGGCGCAGAAGTCGGAATCGCCTTTCTTAACAAGATACGCGGCTTGGGCTTCGCCTTCAGATGGTGCTTGAACCCAAGGAATGCCTAATAGCGTCAGAAGACGTTTGGAGTCGTCTGCCATGTAGTCCTTAAGCCTGGAGGTCATCTGTGCATACATGCGTGCCTCCTCAACTTTGCCTGCTTGCAGGGCTTTCTCATACTTGTCAAGTGCTTCTTCCTTGACCCGTGCTCTACGTTTGATTTCCACTTCTTTCAGAGTCGGTGGCACTCCGTCAAACACGTAGATGACCTTGATTCCCATTTCTACGAGGTTGGAGGTTCGATAGAGCAGACCGCTCAGATGGCTTGTTACTCTGCCTGTTCTGTCCTTTAGTGGGGTGCCATCTGGTTGGCGAATTATGGCTAGAAACTGGTAGAGTGCGTTGTAAGCGTCGATTGCCGTAGACTTGTCTCTGAGGCTTGCCAGAGCAACCGTTGTTTTGGGAACAAGGTCTCTAAGATTCACCCCCAAAGGCACGCACCAACCTATAGAACAGCATATCAATATTTATTCTTAAACTATCTGCGACTAGCCCTCATTCTGCGAAAGGCAATGCTGTTGCACGCACAAGGCATTTGAGTGAAAAAATCAGAGAACCAACTCTCTTTGAAGGTGCATAGGAAGCTTAAAGGTAATCACGATGTCTGTCTTCGTTTCACCAATTCTACTCGTCTTTTGCCTTTTGTTGGGGATGAAACGTGGATTTTGCCTTCTATTTCCATCTTCATTAATGTCTGGTTGAGGGTTCGGAATCCGACTTCTTCGTGGGTTTCTTTGAGAGCGCTGAAAAGATCCATGTCTGTCATTGGCCCTTTGCTTTCTAGCAGTTCGATTATTGTCATGTGAAGCGGATACGGCTTCCATGTCTTGATTGACAAGTTTTCTCCTCAACTGTTATGAAATTGGGGTTGCAGGTTTCTTCACTCGTCTTATAGCTTTCATGAAGCTCTTATACCACGCTTCCATATCTGACGAAATTGTTGGTCCGATTTTCTCCAACGCCTTTTGGAAATCGTGAAGTGTGACCTCTTTTGAGTTTATGTCTCGTCTTAAGGTGTTCATGGCTGCTTCTCGGCAAATTGCATCAATGTCTGCTCCTGAATAGCTCTTGGTTTGACGGGCTAATTCTTCCAAGGCAACATCCTTTGCGATGGGCATGTCTTTGGTATAGATTCCAAAGATTTCCAGTCTGGATTTCTCGTCGGGTTCAGGCACGTATATCAACCGGTCGAATCTTCCGGGTCGTAAAACAGCAGGGTCAACGATGTCAGGACGATTGGATGCAGCAATGATTACGATATCTTCAAGGGTCATTATTCCGTCCATTTCAGTCAGCAATTGGCTGATAACGCGTTCAGTTACGCCGCTGTCTGCGTAGCCCATTCCTCGTCGGGGCACAAGTGAATCAAACTCGTCAAAGAAGATCACGGCTGGAGAAGCCATTCGGGCCTTTCTGAAAACCTCACGTATGGCTTTCTCTGACTCTCCAACCCATTTCGAAAAGACCTCTGGACCTTTAATGCTGACGAAGTTGGCTTCGCTTTCAGTGGCTACAGCTCTCGCAAGTAGGGTCTTGCCACAGCCAGGTGGACCATACAGCAATATTCCCTTTGGCGGACGGATGCCCATTCGCTTAAAGAGCTCGGGATTCTTGAGGGGCCACTCAACGGCTTCTCTCAACTCTTCTTTGATTTCTTCTAAGCCGCCTATTTGATCCCAGTGAACTGCTGGTATTTCGATGTAGACTTCTCTCATGGCTGTCGGAGTAATTTCTCTGTAAGCGTTAAGGAAGTCTTCCATGCGTATTTCCATTTTTTCCAGAACACTTGGCGGAATACGTTCGTCTTCCAAGCTGATTTCGGGTAGATACCGCCTCAGTGCTTTCATGGCTGTTTCTCTTGCGAGCGCGGCGAGGTCGGCGCCTGTGTAGCCGTGTGTCATTTCTGCCAGTTTTTTCAAGCCAACATCTTTAGCCAAGGGCATGCCGCGTGTGTGAATTTGTAAGATTTCGTGTCGTCCTAGCTTGTCGGGCACTCCGATCTCAACCTCCCGGTCGAATCTTCCAGGTCTTCGCAGAGCAGGGTCAAGCGCGTTTACTCGGTTGGTT
>Ga0209635_10001888_pt1 | contig 15788 bp, 9 predicted proteins | sample DeeMarSWOR230_32_FD_187463 | JGI IMG/M metagenome (GOLD analysis project Ga0209635, IMG submission 187463) | Marine sediment microbial communities from White Oak River estuary, North Carolina - WOR-2-30_32 (SPAdes) (version 2) | ecosystem: Environmental > Aquatic > Marine > Intertidal zone >... | reverse complement strand
AGTTAGTGTTGGTGTTGGTGTTCATCATTCCATCGAAGTAGCTAATCTATTAGAAGAAAAAGGTATTTCAACTGAAGTTTTAGATTTAAGGTGTGTGGTTCCATTAGATATAGAAGGATTAATAAATTCTGTAGAAAAAACTGAAGCGCTCTTAATAGTTGATGAAGATTACAAGAATTTTGGACTTTCAGGCGAAATATGTGCTATGCTTTTAGAAAATGAAATATCGTTCAAATTCGGTCGTGTTTGTACTGAAACTACCATCCCTTATTCAAGAGAATTAGAAGACCAAGTTCTACCGAATACAAAAAGAATTGTAAATGAAGCTCAAAAAATTTTAAATAAAAAAAACTAAAATAATAAATGATGGAAGTGAAATATTTTTAGATAAATTTTAAATTTTAATTTATGTTTATGGGATAATATCCATACTTCTCAATTGCTTTTGGAATTGCTAAGATATTTGTAATAGGCACTCCCCATGGTAAACTACAAACAGGGCAACAAATGTATCTTCCGCCTGGAGCTAAATGTAAGATGTTTTCTTTTACTTTTTTTTCAACATCAGAAGGAGTTCCTGTGAGCATTTCTCGACTTACATCAATATTAGCACCTATAATTGCTATTTTTGGATTTTTTTTTTTAAAATCAATCCAAAATTCAATATCTAATGGATGACTACCGTTAACGGCAATAAAATTAATTTCCTTTACGACTTCTGTGAAATATGGTGAAGTTCCACAATTATGAAGCATAAAAGGAACTTTTATTTTATTCATCATCCTCTTAATAAACTGGCCTTCATAGCGCATAGAATCTTGAAAACTCATCATATGACGGTTGAATGAGTATCCAGCAATAAAAACATTAGGAGGCATACCTACAATTTCAAGCCAATTCTCATAAATATCCATTTGAGATTCAAAAATTTTTTCACATAATTTTAATAGTAAATCCGGATTCCTGCGCATATCCTTATAAGCTTCTATGCCACGTAATTCCTGGACAACAGACCAAATACTTAAGCTGATTACTTGGGGAAATTTAGTTTTATCATTAATGATTTTCGCAGCTTGTAATGAAGTATTCCATAAATTGTTCTTACTATGATCTGGGATTTCTAGTTTTTCAATATCTTCTTCAGATTTACAAATTGCTCCTTGTTTACACATTAAAGGTTGATAATCAAACCATTTAATTGCATCTAATTTGTTGTTCGCTTCTGCAAATGCTAAAGCTTCACTTGGTCCTGCATAGGCACTAGGAACATTTATAGAATCCGCATTTAAATACTCAAAAGTGTTGATAATTGCATTAGCATAAACTTTTGGGGAATTATATAATTCTTTCACAGTTTTTCCGGTTATTCGACAAATAATTTGTTCCCCGGCGAATGCTAGAAACGGAACTTTATCAACTCTTTTTGATCCTGATATTGTCCTAAATATTCTATTTACTGAAGCAACCCAATCTTTAACCAATTTATTCTTACACCTTTTAGATTCGAATTAAATTATTTATTTTTTTAACTCCTTCCCAGCCATCCTTGGCAAAGTCATCTGCTCCTATCATTTCACACGATTCTTTTGATAAGATTCCTCCACCAATGATTATTCGAGACGCTATATTTTCATTCTTAAGTAAGTTAACTGTTTCAACCATTTTAGAGATACTCATTGTCATTAATCCACTCAATCCTATCAGAATGGGACTTATTTCTTTTGCTTTTCGAAGAAATTCTTCTGGTGGAACATCAGAACCTAAATCAACAACATCAAAACCTTGCCCTTGTAAAAGTGAGACCACCAAACTCTTGCCTATATCATGGATATCACCTTCTACCGTTCCAATTAATATAGTACCTTTAGATTCTAATTCAGATTTTTTATTTAATGAATTCTTTAATCTTTCAGTAGTAACTGTAATAGCATCACCAGTCATTAGTAAATCAGGAAGAAAATATTCTCCCTCTTCATATAAATTCCCTGCTTCTTCAGCGCCTTTAAGAATTGCTCTGTTCAAGATCTCTTTAACATTTATTCCCATTTTAATAGATTTATTAACCAAATCAATTGCTTTATCTGGATCCCCTTTGAAAATCGCGTTTTTTAAATTTTCTAACAATTCTTCTTCTTTCATAATTAATATAATATTAGTTCAATCCTTTAATTTAAAAATATTATGTTATCTAATAAGTTACACTGAAGAAATGGAATAAACTTTATAATTTATAAACTGAATCTTATAGTCTTATCAAAACACTTTTAATCTTTTTTTTGTTAAATCTTGTTCTAATTCAATTATTATGCTTATAATTAATACTGTATTTATCGAAATCTGAGATACAAATAGAAATTTAATTTAAAAAAAAGTAAAATATTAAACACTAAAAATTAATTTTTAAAAAGAAAAAGATTTAATAAAAAAATTAAAAATTATAATTTTAGCCTATTTCAACATCTATCTTCTTACGTTCTTCAAGAAGAGTATCAACAACAGAAGGATCTGCTAGTGTAGTCACATTTCCAATATCAGTTCCTGCAGCTATTGCTTTTAAAATTCGTCGCATTATTTTACCACTTCGAGTTTTAGGTAAGTCATCAGCAAATTGGATAACATCTGGCTGGAAAACAGGGCCAATTTCTTGTCTAACATGCATCCTTATTTCCTTAGATAATTTTGCAGATTTTTCAACTCCTTGAATTAATGTAACAAAAGCCCAAATTGCTTGTCCTTTGATTTTATGAGGAAAAGGAGCAACAGCGGCTTCTGCTACTTGAGGATGACTCACAAGAGCAGATTCTACTTCCATGGTTCCTATTCTATGACCAGATACCTTAATTACATCATCTAATCTTCCGAGAATCCAATAATAACCATCTTCATCTCTTCGCGCTCCATCTCCAGTGTAATAATAACCTGGATACCTTTCAAGATATGTTGATTTAAATCTTTCTGTATCACCCCAAACATCTCTCAACATTCCTGGCCAAGGAGTTTGTATTGCAAAATAACCTCCCTCATCAGGTTCTGTTATCTCATCACCTTCTAAATCAAAAATGACAGGTTTAATACCAAAGAATGGCATACAACAAGAACCTGGTTTTGTAGGAGTTGCAGTAGCAATCGGAGTCATAATAAAACCTCCAGTTTCTGTTTGCCAGTAAGTATCAACAATGGGACAACGTTCTTTACCTATTACACGATGATACCATGTCCAAGCTTCGGGATTTATTGGCTCACCGACAGTTCCAAGCACCTTTAATGAATTTAAGTTGTGTCTTTTAATTGGTTCATCACCATATCTCATTAAAGCGCGTATTGCGGTAGGAGCTGTGTAAAAATGGGTTACGTTATGACGTTCAACAATGTCCCAGAAACGATCAACATCTGGATATGTTGGGACACCTTCAAACATTAGAGTAGTAGCTCCATTTGTTAGTGGCCCATAAACAATATAAGAATGGCCAGTGATCCATCCGATATCAGCAGTACAATACCAGATATCTCCCTCTTGATAATTAAATACTACTTTATGAGTGAATGATGTGTAGAGAATATATCCCGCTGTAGTATGTTTAACTCCTTTTGGTTTTCCAGTTGTGCCACTCGTATATAAAATGAATAATGTATCTTCAGAATCCATAACTTCGGGTTCACATTCTTCGCTCATACCATCAATAAAATCATGATACCAAATATCTTTATCAGTATGAGGTACTTCTCTTCCAGATCTCTTTACAACGATAACATGTTCTATAGTAGGAACATCATCAATTATTTGAACAACATCAGCCATTTTTGGGTAATATTTACCCGCTCTTAATGTTTCATCACTTGTAAAGAGAAGGCGAGAATCAGAATCTTCAATTCTATCTTTAACAGCTTCTTTTGAAAATCCTCCAAAAACAATTGAATGGATAACTCCTATTCGAGCGCAAGCTAACATAATTATCGCAAGTTCAGGAACCATAGGTAACCAAATAGTAACTCGATCTCCTTTTTCCAATCCTAACTTTTTCATTCCATTCGCAACTTTACTAACTTCTTTCAAAAGTTCATTATATGTAAATTTACGTACATTTCCAGGCTCATCAGCTTCCCAAATCAAAGCAATTTTATCTCCTTTTCCAGCTTTAACATGTCTATCTATTGCATTATAGCTAACATTTAGCTTTCCCCCTACAAACCATTTACCAGGAAATAATTCAGTTTTTTCCCAAACTTTATCATAAGGCTTGAACCAATCAAGTGATTTTGCCTGCTCACCCCAAAAACCTTCCATATCTTCTATAGATTGTTTGTAAAGTTTTTGATATTCGTCCATAGAAATTCCGGTTTTAGCATATTCAGAATTTAGATCGACAGGATTAAATACACGGGTTTCTGTAAGAATACTTTCCATTCTTTCTTCTTTTGACATTTTACTTCACTATTTTGAAAATCTTAATTTTATAGATTCATAGAACTATATATTTAGTTTTTTTTAATTTTTGACATTAAAAATTATTAATTTATAACGGATATTTCTAATTCAAAAAAGAGATATATGAAATTTAAACATTTTATTTATAATTTCAAAAAAATCGTAATTATGAAAGTACAATTAATAAAGAGACTTGTTAATATATTTATATTTGAAAGATTCAAATTTTGAATCTTTTACTTTTTTCTTTTTTATAGATTTGTCTTTTAAATTTAAAAATGGTATTAAAGAAGTGATTCCAAAGATTAGAAAATATTCTAATCCAAACCATGGAATCTTTGGTGTTACCCTTCTCACTGCTTTAAGGTTTAAGAACATTCTTGTTTTAATTACCCATTGATCATCAGTCCAAACTGTACAGATTTGTTGATAATCATTAATAACACTAGGCCATCCTTCCCAAAAGTAATCATTAAAATGATACCAATAACTAGTTACGAAACATGGAATTTCTGGACATTCAACTGCTAAGATCATTTGTATTTGGTCAATAGCAGTCTCATAAGCAGTTTGAGGGGCACATTCAAGGGTATCATAAAGGTATTCAAAGGTTGAATTTTTCCATCCAGTTACATTTCTATTCCATAAGTGAATTCCTCTAAGAGAGTCTAAGAATTTTTCGGGTGCAATTAAGAAACGTGGTTCACTTACAACCATGGCAAAATCGTAATTAAATTCTTCAATCATGGCTTTATAGTCTGTTGAAAATTCTACCAACTTAGTGCTTATTGTAATATTTAAGTTTTCAGTGATGTCCTCACAAACCATTTCTGTAAAGATAATTGAATCAACCCATCCTACGGGACAAATCATTTGATATGGTCCTAAAGGAACACCATTGTATGACCACGTACCGTTTAGTTCATGTATAATACCAGGAAGGCTCTCCAATAATGCAACTGCTTTAGAAATGTTTAGGTTTTTCTTATATAGATTTGTTACATTTGGATTATAATATGGAGCATGGAAAGGACTATTATTATCAATAAATCCTGGTTTTGCTCTTGACCAATATCCAGAATCAGCGACATCTGGGATAGGATCATAATCAATAGCGTAAGATAAAGCTTGTCTAAATTCTTTAATAGCCATTATACCATCAGGATGTTTATGATTTGGAGCTAAATTAATTAGATGATTAACAGCTAAATGATAGGGTGGATCTTTACCAAACCATGTATTTATATGCGCTATTGGTGAAGCAGGAGAAGCATTTTCCCAGACTTCCCAAATTTGAGAATGATGAAGTCCATATAAGTCAATCTCACCTTTAGTGAATTGTAGAGATTGAGGTATAGATAGACCAGATCTTTTATGACCAATAAATTTGGGAGGATCTTCATTCCAATTTTCCAGTTCTGAATAAAGATTAGCGTCTGCACCCCACCAATCTGTTCTATATTCATATATATCCATAAAATCCACTCCTTCATTATCGGAGACTCTGTAAACTGGACAATAAGGCCCAGACATGACTTTCCAAGAGGAATTAAAAGAAGGATCCATCCAATCATTATCCCAATTAGTTAGATCTCCAGAAGGATCCCCCTCTTTGGCAACAATATCTTTATAAATATGTTGGGGAACAATTGGAATATTATATTTACAAGCATCTTCAGCAACTCTACTGTTATTGAAGTTGCTTTTTAGGTCAAATCTAACTGTATGTGTATCAACAGCAACAAAATCAGCAAATCTCTTTGTGAAGTCTTCAATATATTGATTTTGTGCCATAGCAAGTTCATAGCTATATACTATATCATTAGAATCAATATATTCTCCATCAGACCATCTGGCTGCAGGATTTAGCTCTACTGTAAAGGAAGTTCTATCAGGAGACCAAATAAGCGTTTCACCAATACAGGGAATTAATGTTTGTGTGACTGCATTAAATCCAAATAAACATTCATACATCATAGGTATCCCAAACGGTAATCCAAATATAGTATCGTTTTTCCATGGATTGTAATGAGTTGCATAAGTATAACATCCATGAGTCCATACAATTTCATTTCTTGGAGGTTCTGAGGTGAGAATATTAGGCAATTGTGATGTTTTTGGAATCTCAACCGCTCTAATTGAAGGAGTTATCAATATTATGAAATTTATAAACACCAAAATTGTTAACGATGATTTCTTATTCAATTTCATTTTTCTTCAATTTTTCCTTCTTTTATGCTATTTATACTTTTGATTTTTAAAATAGAATTTAATTAGATTTCTATAATTTTTAAATAATAATGAGTAATTATAATTTTATTTGATAGAGATATTATTATTAGTAACTTTTTATTATTTTTTGAGAGTTTCTAATGAAGCATAATAATTTGTCTGATTTTGAGGGGAAAAAAAAGTGGAAAGAGAAGGAAATAACAGCTGAGGAAGCAATTAATAAAATCATTCCCGGTAATAGAGTTTTTATTGATTCTGGATGTTCAGAACCACAATTGCTAACCTCAGAATTGATTAAACATTCAGAAAAATTAATTGATACCGAGATACTTCATTTTTTAACAATTGGACCTGAAAAATATTTCAAGGATAAAGCTGAAGATCTGTTTAGACATAATGCCTTTTTTATAGGGAAAACACTTCGTGAGGAAATCAATAAAGGACAAGCAGATTATACACCAATATATGCTAGTGAAATTCCTTCTTTATTTCTAACAGGTAGGAAACATATTGATGTTGCCCTTATCCAGGTTTCACCACCTGATCCCTACGGTTTTTGTTCTTTAGGAATTAATGTAGATATAGCAAAACCTATAGCTCAATCGTCTTATATTACAATCGCTGAAATTAATCCTCAAATGCCTCGAACATTAGGAAATAGTTTTATTCATATGAAAGAAATAGATTATTTTATATATAATAATACTCCATTATTAGAATTTCATTTTGATGAACCAGATGATATTGCTGAGGGGATAGGAAGAAACTTAGCGAATTTAATAGAAAATAAATCGACAATTCATATTGGTTTTGGTGATCTTCCTAATGTGGCTTTACAATTTTTAGAGGATAAAAAAGATCTAGGTATGCATTCTCATTATATTACTGATAACATTATTCCTCTAATTGAACAGGGGATTTTAACGTGTAGAAAAAAAAATTTCCATCCTGAAAAAATTATTACAAGTTTTGCATTAGGAACTAAAAAATTGTATAAATTTGTAGATAATAATCCTTATATAGAATTTTACCCGTCGGATTATATATGTAATCCATTATATATTGGAATGAATAAAAATATGGTTTCAATCAATTCAGCACGACAAATCGATTTAACTGGGCAGGTAAATGCTGCAACGGAAGGTTATAGTTTTTATTCGGGATTAGGTGAGACTATTGATTTTATGAGAGGAGCAGCTTTTTCTAAAGGGGGTAAACCTATTATAATTATTCCATCAACTTCTAGAGACGGTAAAAAATCACGAATAGTTCCTCATTTAGATGAAGGTGCTGGGATAATGTTATCACGTGGAGATGTTCATTATGTAGTAACCGAATGGGGTGTTGCTTACCTCCATGGTAAATCAATTAGAGAAAGAGTACTTGAATTAATTTGTGTAGCTCATCCAGATTTCCGTCAATCATTATTGGAAGAAGCAAAGAAGCTAAATTATATATATTCTGATCAATTGCTTGCATGCGATGAACAAGGGAGGATCTGTATATATCCCTCTGAATATGAAACCATATATACAACATCATATAAAGAAAAAGTAAGGATACGTCCTGTGAAAACTACAGATGAGCCATTATTAAGAGATCTGTATTATTCATTAAGTGAGAGAGATAGATATCTAAGATTCTTTGAACTTAAAAAAGAATTTACTCATTCTAAAACTCAATTTGAAGTAAATATTGATTACAATAATATATTTTCCATTGGAGCGTTTATTGGTGACATTGGAAAAGAGGAGATGATAGGAAATGCAACTTATTATTTAAATCCAAAAATAAACATGGGAGAGTATAGTTTCCTTGTGAGAGAAGATTATCGGGCAAAGGGTATTGGGGGATTTCTTTATCAACATATTATTATTATTGCAAAAGAGAGAGGTTTAAAAGGACTTTATGGTAATATTCATATTCAAAATAAAAGTGCAGTAAGAATTATTCAAACTGGGGGATATACTAAAATAACACCTCCCGAAGCTGGGGAAAAAGAACTGTTTTATCAGGTTTTTTTTGATAAAGAAAATTCTATGGAATAAATTATCCATATTTTTATTTTTCTTCTTTAATTATCATATATGTTGATTTATGAGGTTTAATTTTACTGATTTTCATGTTCATACTAGACCTTGGAGTGTAGATGTTGCAGAAAATGGACCTAGTTTTGAAGACTATATAAAAGTTGCAGAGGAACATCAAATTAACGTTTGTTTCCTTGACCATTATGAACTCCATTATGTAGAGAATGACAAGACTAATCCATTTTATAATGGAAGAATTAATGATTATCTTGAAGAGATCGATATATATAAAGAAACATATGATTTCATACTCAGTGGTTTAGAAATTGAATATTATGAGAATAAAGAGATTCAATTAATTGAATTTATGGATGATTATGGAAGAGATTTTGATTTTATCGGCGGAGCTATTCACGAATGGATAATTGGATATCCAATTACAACAAAAAAAGGATTAACCAAACTATTAGAAAAAATTCCAATGAAAAAGATTATTGATAATTATTTTGAATTAAGTATTAAAATGATTAATTCAAAAATCTTCAAGAATATCTGTCATATTGATACTATCTTTCGCTATATTAATAATAATGAAGTTATTCCTACAGATGATTGTGATGTATCTGATAATCGAGTAATAGATTTAGGTCGTTTATGTATAAAAAACAAAATAAAAGTAGAATTAAATTTATCTGGATTGCGATTTCCAATAAATAGAACATTTCCATCTATGGATGTTATGAAACAGTTAAAGAGAGAAGGAGTGGAATTTTTTGTAGGATCTGATTCACATTCTTTAGAATATTTTAGGGATAAAATCCCTAAAGTAATAGAAGCGTATAAGTTGTTAAATCAAATTTAAAAAAATATGTTATCTAATTTACTATGGAATTTAAAGAATTTTCGAACTTAATTGATCAATGGGATCAAAGAATAATTTTAAAATACAATGGTTTTGGGGGTAAACCAATAACAATCATTCTAAGGTTTATTTCTTTTTTTGGTAGAGAAACTTTATGGCTTTTCTTAATTGCGTTTTTTTTATTTATTTGGTACGATCCCTTTTTATTATCCTATATTTCTGCTACGTTCCTTACTGGATTAATTCTCATATTAGCGATAAAGCAAATAGTAAAAAGAAAAAGGCCTTTTGAAAGATTTGAAGAAGGTAAAATAATTGTGTTTGAAAGAAAACCAACTTCAAGAAGTTTTCCATCTTGGCATTCATATAATGTAATGTCTCAAGGTTTATTATTCGGATTATTCTTTTTAGAATCACCAACAATAACTCTAATAATTTTACTATTTGTATCAATTGTATCCTTTTCAAGAATTCAACTTGGTGTTCATTACCCAACAGATGTTATATTTGGGTGTGTATTTGGGATTGTAGGATATTTAATTACTCTTTATCTGACAGGTCCACTTTTATTTACCTTTCTAACTTACTTAGAACAGTTTATAGAATATGAAATTCAGTATCGGCAAATTAATTCTATGTTAGTTAATAATATTGGTTATTTATTAATCTCTTTAAGTATCTTTTTCATTATTTTTTTACTTGCGATTATTAAAATAATTAGAGAGTTTATTACAAAAGAATAAGAATTAAATTTTTAAAGATCTAAACTTCGTCTCTTACTAAATAAATCTTTTAATTCATTTAGGACTCGTAATCGAGTATTTTCTTGAGGTCTTACACCAGGTTGATTTGGATTCGCGATTTCAATAGGAATTCCACTTTGAGCAACTTGAAACGCTCCTGACTCTATAGCTCTAAGACGACTGTCAAGATCATTAAGCTGTGTTGAGATACTTTCAGATAATCGAATAACTGCATTTAAAGTCTCTTCTAGTGTTTTCCCAAGACCCTCAACTTTTCTTACAGTTGGATCTGCAAGAGAATAACTAGCACTCATGAGATTTTTTATATATTTAGCGAACTGTGGTTCTCGAGAAATCAATGAGTATATTGATGTTAAATAAATTTCGATATGAAAATCATTCTTCTTACTTTTCAACAATTCATTTAAGCTATCCTTTAATAATTCAACATTTAATAGAATTTTAGGGTCATTTTTTAAATCGGGGTCATATTTGTGAATAAAAATTAAGATATATGGATTTTCCTCTAATAAAATTATTGAATCAATAATTTTCTCAAAATATTCAAGAGATTCTTCAAATCTATCTGGGTCTTGCACGTCAATTACATAAATTAGTAGATCAAGTTCAATGAAATAATGTTCTGGATTATCGAGATATCGTTCTCTGTACTCCTTTTGACCGCCTAAGTCCCATATGAATAGCGATAACTTTTTATTTCCAAATTTCATTCTAACTACACCCTTAGTTGGGTGGGTTGAGATCATGTCGCTTATTCCTAAACGTCCTCCAAATTTTGACAAAGTAGCTGTTTTACCTGCATTGTCTAAACCCGCTACAAGCACCTTCTGGGCTTCCACTTCTAAACCATCTTTCTCTTCTTTAACGCTTGCAATAAGCGAGCTAATTGTTGCTGTTTTCTTCAATTTATTTTCAAGTGAAGGATATTTTTCCTTAAATTCCTCGAGTTTTTTTTGTAAATTTACACTTAATTCAATTGAATCATCAGTTTCTTCAATTTCAGTTAACATCTTAAATGGATTATCTTTATTTAACTTGGAAGCATCTCTAATAGTGGATACTTCTAATAGTTGCTTTATTATTGTTGCTTCTTCTTTATCAATGAATTTATATGAGCTAATATGTAATTTTAAGACATCATCAACCTTTTGTAATTTATCAATTTTCGTCGATTTTGGGTCTAGAAATTTAGAAAAAACTTTTATAAAACTAGAAGTATCTGAAGACATAGAATCATCGATTATTCTTTATTATTAATATGTTAAGAAAGTTTTTATTATTATTTATGAGACTTTTAAGATACTAGTTAAAAAGATTAAGATTTAAATTTTCACAAGTTAATTCCAAATTAATCAAACTTATATACTTATTAATTTATGTATCTCTAAGGAAAAAAATAAAAAATTCAATTAGTATCATTTAAGATTTTAAAAACAATGCCAGCTCCCTATGAAGATGATGGTTTTTTTGAAGATAATGCGGAAGAGGGACCCTCTTGCTGCGATAGTCCTAAAATCAGTGAGGAAGATGGCTTTTATGTTTGTCTAAATTGTGGTTTTGTTTATTCACGTATTCTTGATGATAGTCCTCGGAGAGCTTTTACTCAAGAAGAAATACAAAAAAGGAAGAGTAACGAGAGAGTATATAGCCCTATTGGTCCTAGAACAATTATAAGAGGATCACGAGATGCGAGAGGTACGTTATTAAGTCCAAAATATAAATCAAAATTCAACCGGTTAGCAAAAATTCATAGATCTTTAACAACTAGCTACGAAAGAAATTTGTGGATCGCTTTACCAAATTTACAACGTCTACAAAAGAGATTAGGGATTCCGGATGCTGTAGCAGAAGACGCCCTCCGGATTTATACTCAAACAGTTAAAAAAAAATTGACTATGGGGCGCAGTATTGATACTCTTTTATCAGCTTCGATCTTTGCTGCTTTAAGAGTTCATGGAATACCTAGAACTGCTGAAGAGATCACAAAAGTTGCTCAAATTCCAAAAAAGAAAGTTATAAAAAGTTATAGACTTATCTTAATGGAAGTTTTACCCAAATTAAACCTTAAAGTGCAACATTTTAGTGCTGATCGCTATGTTGATAAATTTAATGAAGAACTAAAACTTTCTATGAAATGCCGCAATATAGCTGTTAAAATTATTGAAAAGGCGAAAGAAAGTGGATTTAATTCTGCAGGAAAAGACCCAAAAGGAATAGCAGCAGCGGCAATCTATATTGGTTCGAAAATTTGTAATGAGAACCGAACTCAGAAAGAAATCAGTAAACTTGCTAGAGTAACTGAGGTAACTCTACGTATGCGTGTAAAAGATTTACAAAGATATGCAAATATGGTTGATTAAAAAAAAATATAAAATTACCTACTTATTCTTCAATTTCGACTAATATTTCCTCTTCCTTAAATATTGGGAGTAGTTCCATCATTTTTTTAATTTTTGGTAAATATTCATCAAAATTATATAATTTTATATCAATCAGAAATATAATAAGCATTATATATAATGTTTCTTCAATGAATTTCTTATTAACTCCTAAAGTATTTAAAAAATCTGTTATGTTCTTTTTAATTACTTTTAAAGATTCTCCTGCTTTTAAGAGGGCTAATCCATATAATAGTATCATCAAAGAACTTGTTTCGAAATCTTTTCTTTTTGATAGGGAGTTTGCTAATTTTAAATATTCTATTGCTGCTTCTTTATAATTTTGTGAATCTAGCAACTCCAATATAGATGAATAATATCGTTTTCTCATTGGTTTTCTTCTCTTGAATATATTATTCTTATCTCTTTGAGCATCTCCCTTTTTAGACTGGATTTTACCAAACCGTTGATCGATTTCTATTTGTAATTTAGACCTTTTTCCCAATTCTTTTCTTGAAATTTTATCTTTAACTTCTTCTGCTGAAATTGTATCATCTGTTATTGTTTCTAGCTTTTCTCCTTTAAGAGCTTCTTCTCCTAAATATTCATCTAATAATTCTAATTCTTCTTCAAAAAGGGGAAGAACTTTGAAAAAATGAAGCGACTCTTTAAATTTCTGTTCATCTTGAATTGCTTTTAATCCAATAATATATTTTGATAAAGTAACAGCAAATGTTTCTGAAAATAATTTTCCTAAACTAGATAACGGTTTAATTGTCTCATCTAACAATCGCTTAGCATCTTCAAATTTATTTTCTTTTATAAGTATAAGACATGCTACAGCTAATGATACTCCTGCTAACCTATATTTATTTCTCAAATTAAATCGATGAATAGTGTTCTTATATATCTCAATTGCTTGAGTATACTCGTAGTTTTTCAAATATTTTAATCCTTCGTTAAAATATCTTCTTCTTAATCCATTTCTTTCTTTTAGATCATTTTCTTTATCTAATTCTGCATCTCTAGCCCTAGTGTCAATGAAGGATCCTCTTTCTTTTAGTTCTTCTCCTTCACGTGTTTCAAGAGCTTTTTTAGATCTAATAGCACTTTTCTCAGCTTCTAATTTCTCTATTTTTTTGTGTATTTCAGTTTTATACTCTTTTTTTCCAATTTTATCATTATATATATGAGCTAAATGTAAATCATCCAATTCAATATAAATTTCAGCAATTCTTTTATAAATTTTATTAAATGTAATATCGACGCGTTCTTCCTTTTCCAAATATGCTGCTGCTATATTTAAAACTTTTTTAACCAATATTTCTGCTTTGTTAATTACTGAAAGACTCTCCTTGCGTTCTAAAATATTTAGCGCTTCACTCTTAATCACTTTAATGAAGATTAAACTTATTTCCTTAGATTGATCATATAACATTTGATTCCGAAATAATTGAATTGAATTTTCAAATATCTTTTCATTCTTACTAAAAGCTTCTGATTTTCTAAGTTCTTGTAAATTCTGAAGATATCTTGGAAATATTCTCGTTAAATATCTTTTCTTCATATCAGTTGAAAGTTCATTATGAAATGAAAAAAAAGCTTCAAACTTTAAACCTTCTAATAGCTTATCTAAAGATTTTGTAAGAATTTGGTCTTTGATCTCTTCTTTCCCAATCTTTTTGAGGAATTCTGCTCGATTTTTTAAGAGTTCTGCTGCTTTCAAATACTTTTTCTTTTTTGCTAGCTCATTCGCTTTGTTGATTTCTTGAGTATTTCTCTTTGCAATTATATCGATTTCAGTGTTAACAAAATCTCGTAATATTTCAATACCTCTCTTGATATAATCTTCTACTTCTTTCTTTTTCAAAGCATTATGTTTATCTTCAAGTTCATCTCTTATTTTTGCTAGTTGTCGTTTTAATTTGCTTGAATTTAGTTTCTCTATTAAAATAGTTGCCATTCCAAAATTATTAACTTCAAAAAAGTTATTAATTAGTTCTTCTAGGGTCGAATCTAAATTTTTTTTTGGTACTTTATAGGAATCCCACAAATTTTCTATTTCATCATAAATATTTTTAGCAGCATGGTTTTTTTGTTCAGCTATTTGTTTTTTAAAAAGAACAATTAGAATTTCTATTAATTTTTCTGTTAAATCCTTTAACTCTTCAAAAAGATCTTCTCTTTGGTACCTATTAACCGCTCTATATAATTGCTCTGTAGCTAATTCAAAATTATTTATGCCTACTAAGTAGTCAGCAGCTGTAACAATCTTATCTGAAATTTCCTTCAATATCACTAACACTACTTCATGAGGTAAACTTTGAAGAATTCTAAAAGCATCTTCTACTCTACAGGCTGAAATCCAAGAATTTATTGCTAATCGAAAAGCTTCGTGAATAAATTCTTTTTCCAAAAATTCTATGCTTGACCACTGAGCTGCTCTCTCATAGTTTCTAGCTGCTTTCTCATATTCATTTTTATTGAAAAATTGGTTTGCCTCTCTTATTATTGCATCGGCATATAATTTTTTAAAATTTTTTGATTTCTTTCTATCTATCTTTTCTAATATTTGACTTGCTTCTAAATATAAATTAATTTTGGAATAGAGATATGCTGCTTGTTCACTGATTATGTAAAATTCTTCTTTATTATAGATATCTGCAATTATAGCCGCTTTTCTAATAGATTGAGCAGCATAATAATAATTTTGATTATTAAAATAGATATTTGCCATTTGTATGAATATGGGAAATCTCATCCACGCATTTTCAATATTTAATGGTGTGTCTCCATTAATCATAGCTGAGCATAATGATTGTAGAGCTTGATGAAAATTTTTTGGTGCCAGATTAACAAAAGCCTCTAAACTAGGAAAATTAACCCATATATGAGTTAATAATTCATTAACAGAGATTGGGAGGATTCCATTTTGATCATAGAATATGATAATTGTAGGGATATCACGTTTTACTGAAAAAATGTCTGGAAGTATCATTTCAAATAATTCAGATTCTCCAGGGATTGTTGGATTTAAAAAATAAATAATACCATCAACCATAGGAATTATTTCATCTAAATCCGCAGAAATACTAG
>Ga0209635_10001887_pt1 | contig 15798 bp, 15 predicted proteins | sample DeeMarSWOR230_32_FD_187463 | JGI IMG/M metagenome (GOLD analysis project Ga0209635, IMG submission 187463) | Marine sediment microbial communities from White Oak River estuary, North Carolina - WOR-2-30_32 (SPAdes) (version 2) | ecosystem: Environmental > Aquatic > Marine > Intertidal zone >... | reverse complement strand
AAAATCGAGTGAAAATTGCGGTTTCAGGCAAAGGTGGTGTGGGAAAAACTTTAGTCGCTGGTGTTCTCACTCATCTTTTTGCAGTAAAAGGCTTTAAAGTCCTAGCCATCGATGCTGACTCCACACCAAATCTAGCTCTAACCTTAGGAGTCTCCTTAGAGGAAGCGAAGAAGATTGTTCCAATCTCAGAGAACACCCAGCTGATAGAAGCAAAAACTCAAACGGGCGTCGCAGGTGTGTATCACCTTTCTTTCAGTGTTGAAGATATTATCGACAAGTTCAGCGTCAAATCGCCTTATGGCGTGAATCTGCTTGTTATGGGAACCGTGAGGTCTGCAGGCACCGGGTGCATGTGCCCAGCCAATACCGTTGTTCGTGCGTTACTGCACCACTTGCTGGTAAGGCGGGACGAAGCCGTAGTAATTGATCTTGAAGCTGGAATAGAGCATATGGGAAGAGGAACAGCCGAACACGTGGAAACAATGCTTATAGTAGCCAGTCCAAGCCTGAAATCATTGGAAACCGCAAGGAAAATTCACAGTCTAGCCGAGGAGATGGGAATCAAAAAGGCATTTGTTGTTGGAAACAAGGTTGCACACTCCAACGAAAGGGTCTTGATGGAGAAGTTCGCGGCCAGCAACGGAATGCAGCTTATTGGGTTTGTTCCTTATGATGAACGGATTCTGAAGGCTGACATCGAGGGTGAATCACCTCTGAAATATGCTGAAGCTTCTGAAGGCATTACAAGCATTCACGAAATAGGCAACATGCTTCTTGAGCATGAAGTATAGGCAGCAAGTAGGCTGTTTCTCAGCGCGTGGGCAATAGGTGAATCTTGAATAAGGATTTGCACTTCGCAATTTATTTCTAAGCGGCTAGAAGAGATAGCAGTTTTGGTGAAATAGAAAGACTATGGAGTCTAAACTGATGGAAAATCGTATGAGAAGTGTCTTAAAGTCTGCAAGCTTTCGGTTGATTGCGACTTTGACAACTATGGTCTTGGTTTTAGGTTTTACAAGGGATATTCTGATTAGCTTCGAAATTGGCATTATCGAGTTTCTTGGAAAATTTGCCTTATATTATTTTCATGAGCGACTCTGGAATAGGTTCCAGCTAGGGAGGATATAGATTCCTTCACGCACGCAGGTCGGGGTCACATTCCAGCCTCATTTCATTCCGCCTGGCGAAAGGGAAGGGTGGTTTGCCATGGCAATGGTCGTCTCAACAATAGAGAACACAGCTAACAAGGAGAGCATCCTGTGAAAGTTTGGGGCGTTAGAAATTTTTATTCTCACTTGGAGCGTGTCAGCGATGAAGGAAGCAAGTTCTCATTTGGCTATCTTGCTCTCGTCGTGACATCGGCCTTCCTCGCTACAGGGGGGTTGTTGGCGAACAGCGTAGTCGTTATAATTAGCTCTATGTGTATTGCTCCTTTTCTTGGTCCCTCCAGAGCTGTAAGTGTCGGAGCTGTATACAAAAAGTGGAATACTGTTGGTAGAGGCCTAGTTAAACAAATAATCGGTCTGCTAGCCCTTGGATCTACACTATCATTCTTCGTCACTGTAGCTCTCACCCAGTTGCTTCCAGGAATTATCGTAACGCCAGAGATAATGATTAGAACGTTGCCAACGCTCAAAGATGTTCATCTTGCAATGTTTATCGCTATCGTATCCGGTGTTGTTAGTTCATTTGCACTCGTCGGCAGTTTAAAACACATCTCAGAGCCATATCAAGAGCGACCGCGCGTAGGTGCAATTCATTATCCAAGGTTGTTTGATGCCACAATTGGAGTTGAAATCGCGATTTCCTTGATTCCGCCAGCATCTGTTGTAGGGATTGGTCTGGCCCTTGGCAGATTCGATATATTTCTCCATTCACTTGGGCTGTTGCTAGTGAATGTGTGGGGGTTGAACGTCGGCAGTATTATAGTTCTGTGTTTGTGGGGAGTTGAACCTAGCCCCCTAGAACTAGAACAGAGGATACGAGGAATAGCGGAGAAAACCATAAGCGATGTCGTCAAGGCCGATAAAATCATTGTCGGAATAGTGTTGCACAGCTTTGAGGAGGCGGATATCTATGTTAGACTCTATGCCATGGGCGTTCCGGACCTCGAGAAGAGGTTGCTGGCGGAGATTTCCAGAAAAATCGAAAATGAAACTGGGGTCGCGAATAATGTGAGGATTGTTTCTTATCCCGTTCACACATATACCTCTCAGTTGGAACCAGCAAAAAGCACTATGGAAGTTCAACTGCCGCACTGAATACTAGAAATTACGCTAGCGCGTGCTAATGGTATCTGTGCATAGACATCTTAGCTGAATGCTCTGGTAATGACTGTTGATGTCAGAATGAAATGCATGTTTAATCCAGAGATAGAACGCACCGTTTATGATGTCATTAGAGAATTGGAAACTGATCTTTAGCCAACTTACATTCTGGAGAAAGCATGTCCTCTGTGTCCAAATCGACCTGCGCCTAGTCGTCCAGAACGACTGAAAGGATAATGTCAGCTAGTGCACTCGGAGTTCATGTACGCGTAGAAAAAGCGAGACTGCGTGAGCAGTGGGTGAATCTCCGGTTGAAGAGAAGCTAGCTGCTTTTCTATCGTGGTCTTTTCTGGTGCTTAGAACCATTTGCGCTTCTGTTTTTCTTTCTTTTGTTTCTTCTTCGGCCGCTCAGGTTTCTTGGACTGTTGGTTACGCGGGTGATCTGTGGTTACCGTCACTTCCATGGCTTCCTTCCTTTGCGGTTCTGCGGTTTTCTGTGCAACTTGAGGTGTCGGCGTCTGCGGTGGTCTGTGAGGAGTTGGGGAAGTCGGCTTTGGTTGTGGTTCGCTCAATCTTCTTTCTAAGTCCCTCTTCCTCGATGCTAGCCGATCCATGGCTTGACGCTTCAACTTAACCCTATCTTCTAACTCTCGGATCGCCAGTTTTTCCTCAAGTATTCTTATGCTTTCTCCTAGAGCCCTCTCCTTTTGCTCAATATACTGCAATTCATTCTTCAGTTCTACCCGTTTCTTTTCAATCTCTTCGAGCTGTGATGAACTCAAGCTGTTTCCACCTAGGGTTTTTTATGTTGCATGGATGATAATTATAGGTTATGAAGGCAGAATTCATATCAGCAATCTCACCATTAGCTGAATCGGAAGGTTTCATGATTTGTCAGCAAGGCTCTAGCTCATCTGTTTTCCGCAACGCTTGGCTATGCGAAGAATAAAATATGTTGTCGTGCTCAGTTTCTTGTTTTCCTATAACATAATGCAATCTGAGAATGGTGGGGAAAGTTTCGCAGCTTCTAATCTATGAGCACGTTTCTGGGGGCGGATTCGCCAACGCTGCAATATCGCCGAGCGTTCTAAGCGAGGGGTATGGAATGCTTAGATGTTTAGTCTCAGATTGCAGAGCAGCTGAACATGACGTGACAACTCTGCTTGACTCGAGACTTAAGCCTCTGAAACCGCCGATCGAAGCGGATAGAATTGTTTCAATCTCTTCCACTCCTGAATTGGACAAGAACTTAGAGCGTTTTTCAGGGGCAGTTGATGCCGTTTGTTTGATTGCACCTGAGTCGGGCCAAACGTTGCAGAGACTTGTGGAGCTCGTGGAGGATTTTGGAGGATTATCTCTCAACTGCAGGGTTGATGCCATAAAAAAGGTGTCCAACAAAATGACAACCTATGAAGTATTGAAAAAAGGGAGTCTTGTTGTTCCAGAGACCGTGATGATAAGCCTTCATGACGATGTTGGACGCATTAAGCAGGCGACCAGGGAACTTTCGTTTCCCCTTGTTTTCAAACCTATAAGCGAAGTTGGCTGTTGCGGATTGAGCGTTGTTAAAAATGAGCGTCAAATTGCAGCTGCAACAAAAAAAATAGCTAATGAATCGTCTAGCAACCATTTTATTGTGCAAGAACTAGTTCAAGGGGTCAGCGTCAGCGCCAGTGTCATTTCAACGGGTAAGAAAGCCTTGCCTGTCACTTTGAATAAGCAGATCGTTACCTTGGCGTCACCTTATGAAGAATCTAGTTACAACGGTGGAATAGTTCCCTTCGACCACGTGTTGGAAAAAGAGGCTTTACAAGCAGCTCGTACGGCGGTCGAGTCCATAGGCGGATTGAGAGGCTATATTGGGGTCGACATGGTATTGACCGAAGATGGGCCTGTCGTGATAGAGGTCAACCCCAGGCTTACGACGTCTTTTGTGGGCTTAAGAAGGGCTGTAAGTTTCAATCCAGCTCAAGCAATAATCGATGCTGTTCTGTGGCGACGGCTTCCAGGGAATCCACGGACCGAAGGCTACGCTTATTTCTCAAAGGTGAAAACTCCTCCAACTCGTCGTATCTTTAGAAAAGCTTGCAGGCTAAAGGAAGTCGTATCACCACCATTTCCAATCGCCTTAGATGAACCCGCATACGCACTGCTTGCCGTTCATTCCAGCAAACTAAGAAGCGCTCAAACTGCTTTCTACAGAGCTCGGAAGAGTCTCTTAGAGCACTTTGACAGAGGTAATTGAAGTGGTAAATGTCATAGGGTTTGACATAGGCGGCGTGAACACGAAATCGGCCTTCTTAACCACCGAAGCCGGCACCGTGAAAGCACTCAAAACAGCCATAGAATATTTTCCCATATGGAAACAAGGGAAAGAACGACTTCCACAGGTTTTGGAAAAGTTGAGGGGAATGTTAGGGAACTCAGCCACGATAGATGGCGTCGGTATAACCATGACCGCTGAGTTGTCAGACGTTTATTGGAGCAAAAGGGAAGGAGTTAACCATATCCTAGACTGTGCAACCCAAGTCTTCACAGATGTGCCAACCTTCGTCCTCAACGTAGACGCCAAGTTGATATCAGTCGAGAGCGCGAGGAAGAAGCCGCTTGAAGTTGCAGCGGCGAACTGGATGGCAACCGGATGGATGATTTCGCAGATGATTGAGAACTGCTTAATCGTAGATGTGGGAAGCACAACAACAAGTGTTATTCCAGTAATAAATGCGAAAGTCGTCGCTGAAGGGAGAACAGACTTGGAAAAGCTTCTGAGTGGAGAGCTTATTTACACAGGGGCTCTACGCACGAATGTTGCTGCAATCGTTAACTGGATTCCCATCAGAGGAAAGAATGCCAGTATATCCTCGGAGCTGTTTGCCCAATCTGGTGACGTGCATCTGCTGTTGAATCATATTCGCGAAGAAGACTACACCGTGGAGACCGCAGACGGCCGCGGAAAGACCAGAGACGAGGCAATGGCCAGATTAGCACGTGTGGTTTGCGCCGACATCGATATGCTAAATGAACACGAAATCATCAATATGGCTCGGTTTGTCTTTGAGACACAAGTTGAGCAAATCGCCAAGGGTTTAGAGCAGGTTTGTGAAGGGATGAAAAAGCAATTACAGAAGGATATTCTAGTGGTTGTTTCGGGGCTTGGCAGAAACTTTCTGGCGAAAAAAGCCGCTGAGAAAGCTGGGTTCAAGAAGATTATTGACCTCGGCGAACTACTGGGCGTTGGCGCTGCTTATATGTCTCCTTCCGTTGGTGTAGCTCTTATGGTAGCAAGTAGATTGGAGGGAAAAACTGTAGAATGAAAGCGGTCCTAAAGGTTGGTGGAAGCCTTGCTGAGTATCCATCCAAGCTGAGGAACTTATGCAGAAAACTAGCCCTCTTTGCTGAAGATCACAATCTTCTCGTAGTGCCCGGAGGGGGCCAATTCGCAGATGCGGTTAGAAATGTGGACAAGACTTACCGTCTTTCAAGCACAATTGCTCATGAGATGGCCATTCTTGCCATGGACCAGTTTGGACTATTTCTGTCAGATATCACTCCTCACTCTTATGTGTCTTACTCCATGGAGAAGGTGAAGAACTCTGCCAGTGGAGCATTACCGATTTTTTTGCCGTCAAGACTGATCCTTGGCGGGGACCGTTTCGAGCCTTGTTGGGATGTCACCTCAGACTCGATAGCCGCATATGTCGCAGACATAGCCCATGCTGAAATGCTGGTCCTGGTTACCGACGTAGATGGAATTTTCACAGAAAACCCCGAGAAGAGCTTGGATGCTAAATTGATACCGGAAGTGTCTGTCAAGCAGTTGCTTGGCTGGAACAAGAGAACCAGTGTCGACAGAGCACTACCCAAGACACTTCTGAATACAAAACTGAATTGCTATGTTGTCAATGGGAAACATCCTGGAAGAATTAAGGCAATTCTCGAAAGGCAAGAGTCGGTCTACACTCACATTACCGTTTAGTCGCTATGTGAGAAAGATTCGCTCTCGACGATGCGGTCGGGTAGGTTGCGGTCTTCGCGGCTTCTTGAACATCTCAAAATCTCAGTCTTTCCTTCTGGTTTGATTATCTGAAATGGCTTATGAAGTTGAAATATGAATTCCGAGCAAGGTAGACTACCTTGCTTACACGCGTGCTTGTTTCTGCGTGCCGATCCCTACACCGCGGTAAGTGAAACCGGCTTTCTCGCAGTCGTTGGGATTGAAAACGTTTCTACCGTCGATTATTACAGGTTTCGCAAGGATGCTTTTGAGCCGGTCTAAGCGCAAGTTCGTATAGTCCTCATGGCGGGTCACAATGACCATGCAATCCTTATTTCTTAGGGCGTCTTCCAAATCGTTAGTGAGAACTACTCCTTCAAACTCTTTGACGAATGGATCGTGTACTACTACTTCAGCACAGGTGTCTTCGAGGAGGTTGTACAGGGGCAACGCTGGAGTGTTTCGGGTGTCATCCGAGTCCGCAAGGAATGCAAGACCCAATATGCACACCCTAGCGTCTCGGAGCTTGACACCTCGCTCATGCAATGCCTTTTGGACTAGATTCTTCATATGTTGCGGCATGAAATCGTTTATCTTCCTGCTTTCTATGAGAATCTTGGGAGCAAACTCGAAGCTTCCGTATGTGTCGTGACCGTATTTTAACAGCCATGGATCTTTGGGAAGGCAGTGGCCCCCGGCACCTGCGCCTGGAATGTGCATCATCCTGTATGGGTTCCTTGCAGGGTCGGATGTGTCATTCGGGAGCGAGTTTACGAAGCGTCTAACTTCATGAACGTTGACGCCGAGGCTCTCACAGATCAAGGCAACTTCGTTTGCGAATGCGATGTTGACGTCGCGATAGGTGTTCTCTGTGACCTTAGACGTTTCTGCCGTCAAACAATCGGTTGGAAACAGCTCGGCTTTCACGATGTTCCGGTAGAAATCGACACCTCGTTGGGTGCATTCGGGTGTGAATCCTCCTACAATCCTTGGCATATGGATCAGGTTAAGGAGTAGGCGGCCCACCATAACACGTTCATAGGAGTACACAAGGTTGAAGTCTTTACCTGCTTTCTTCCCCGAAAACTCTTCCAATATTGGCTTTACGATGTATTTGGTGGTTCCTGGAGCAACAGTAGATTCGATGATAACCATCACGCCTTCTTTCATATATCTTCCAACAGCTTGAGATGCGTCTCTTAATGAGGCATAATGCGGGACATGGTTTTCGTCAACCGGGGTCTGCACATCAATAAGAATCACGTTGGCTTCCTTGCAGACGGAGATGTCGTCGGTAGCCCTGAAGCTACCCTTTCTCACTACCTTTTCGACGAGGTCAGCTAAGCCTGGTTCCTCTCCTCCGATGGGGCATCTACCTGCGTTGAGAAAATCGATCTTCCATCCTGACCGTTTGGACCTTCTCTGGACTCCGATGACGTTGAAGCCTTCAACACTGGCAAACATTGCCGCCACCGGAATGCCTGTGTATCCCATACCTAAGACCACAATCTCCAAGTTCACCACGTCTCCACATGTTTCAATGAATCACTTGTTTCTCGTGACACACATGTGCTGCCCTAATTATTTGGTTTTCCTCTAGTCATGTGGCGCATGCGCGCAGAGAAAAAGTGAATGACGCAGGTTTGACGCAGGTCTCGATGCAATTCTAATGGTTTTTCATACAAGCTCAGCGTGCGATGTTAGATGCCTTTCCCTTTTGTTGATCTTTTCGACGAGCTCTAACACCTGTTTTCTCTGAACTTCACCATTAAGTCGGTCTCTCTTGCTGCAGACTGCTCTTCTAACCCCGATGACATCAACCCTTAGATCCTGCAGTCGCGGAACGTCACATCTGTCCAGTGAACCGGCAAGTGCAGCCATTTGATTGGAGTCATGTGCGTCATCAACGAATTTTCTCAACTCTTCGTCACGTAGAAAATCAAACAATCTGCTTTCAGAACCTTTGGCTTTGACATCGATCATTACGCCGTCTGCTTCAGCCTTGTACGCAACTCCAGGAAGCTTCAACGGACTTAAGCAACCAAACTTCTTGAAGTCAGCATAACCTGCAGCAACCACTTTTGTGGCATCATTGCAATCCTTTGCGGCCCTACACACTTCCCTCATCAGAGTGGTTGCTTCTGTAGACGTTTTCACTCCGAAAAGCCCTACCTTGACATAGTCTGCTCCGGAGACTGTAGCGCCCAAAGCAGCGAGAGATGCCGTTCCAGGCACGTTTAGCAGATCGCCGATCGTTGCACTTACTTCAACCTTATCCGGAGCGACTTCTTTAACCTGTCTAATCACTCTGGGAAAGTTTGCGCCTAAGGAGCCTTCTTTTGGGTTTTTCACGTCGACTATGTGGGCTCCTCCTCCAATACCCTCTAACGCTTCTTTTTTGTTCACTACACTGACCAATAGCCTCACGGTCACTATCCTCCTGTCAGCTGTTCTTCTGATACACTATTCCAGCTTGATGCCATTTACAGTTTTCTTCAAGTCTATTTTCATGCGATTCTCACACCATGTTCTCAGTTCTTATACATGGGAGAAGGCATAATCTTTTACTGTAATCTGCTGAGGATACTCCCATTCACCTTGAGAAGGTTCAAACCATGACGGCGAAAACACAAGTTTGTATAGGAGAACACGTTTCAAAATGCCTTCAGTTGGCAGTTCTTTTAGAAGTGAGCGCTTATCCTAAGCCTGGTAACGTCCATAGAACTGCTGATTTCAAAGAGACGCGATATGAACATTTCTTAGCTTCCGCTGTTGCCTCGGGTGCCAGTTTTGGAGATGACGCTCGGAAAGGAGTCTTGGTATCGCAGGGCGACATCAATCTCGACGAAATCGGGATTGGACAGATGATCGGGGCTGCCGTAGAGCATGTGAAGGCTTGGCAAAGCGGTGGAAATACTCTTCTAGGAACTATAATTCTGCTTGTTCCTATGGCTGTGGCAGCTGGAATGACTTTGGCTGGGAAGCAGTTTTCGGTTTCCAAGCTTAGAGAAACCCTAACGACCGTTTTGAAGTCAACCACACCGATTGATGCTGCGAACGTTTATGATGCGATTTCCATTGCCAAGCCAGGCGGCTTAGGCAAGCCATCGAAACTTGACGTTACTGATCCGACTTCCAAACATAAGATTCTTAGAGACAAGGTTACTCTTTTCGATGTATTCAAAATCTCCTCTCATTGGGACTCTGTTTCCGCTGAATGGGTGAACAATTATCCCATCACCTTTGACCTAGGCTACCCATACTTCGCAGATACGCTTGAAAAGACGGATGATGTAAACACAGCGACCGTGCAGACTTTTCTCAAAATCCTCTCCGAAGTTCCTGACAGCCTGGTAGCCAGAAAATCGGGTCTGAACCGAGCAAAGGAGATTTCTGCTCAAGCCTCTCAAGTCTTAGACGCTGGAGCCTTGACAACCAGCAAGGGCAGAGCAAAGCTCCTCCAGCTAGACAGTGAACTCAGAGGTGCTAAGCATCCGTTGAATCCTGGCACAACCGCAGACCTTACAGCAGCGGTTCTAGCTGTAGCTGTCTTAGATGGATATAGACCATAAAAGTGGGGCTTTGAATGACACTTCCTCTCTTCAGGGCGTGTCCTCAGTCGCTGTCTACTCAGCGTAGGAGACAGACCCTATGAGAATGGTTCGATTCCTTCATTCAAAGACCGAATCATACGGTTTTGTGGCCAACAAAGAGATCATAAGTCTGCCTATACTGTCAAAGGTTCAGAAGCGTCCCATTCCAACAAGTCTCGAGGCTTTGATATCTATAGGGAACGAAGGCATCCAATACAGCGAGGAGCTACTGCGCAGTTCAACTGAAGCCGATAAGAAGCAGGCTACGCTTAGAATCGGTGAGGTCAACATCCTAGCACCTGTCGCTTCACCGCCAAAGATAGTGTGCCTAGGCCTAAACTACGTCGACCACGCCGAAGAACAGGGAGCAAGAATACCTGAAGAACCAATCATTTTCATGAAGCCTCGAACAGCCATCATAGGTCCAGGCGAATCCATAGTTAGGCCCGGTTTGGTTAAGCAACTTGACTGTGAGGCAGAATTAGCAGTAGTCGTTGGCAAGAAAGGCAAAGACATTCCAGTTGCAGAGGCACAGGATTTTATCTTCGGCTACACTGCGTTTAATGACGTCTCAGGGCGCGACATACAGTTCCGAGATAGACAGTGGACGAGAGGTAAGAGTTTTGATACTTTTGCACCAATGGGACCATGCATCACAACTGCAGATCAGATTAAGGATCCAAACAACCTGCGGATCTTCTCAAGGGTTAATGGCGAGGAAAGACAGAACTCGTCAACACGAAATATGGTATTTAGCGTCTATGAAGTAGTTCACGAAATCAGCCGGGTTATGACTCTTGAGCCGTGTGACATCATAGCAACTGGGACGCCTGCGGGGGTTGGTGTATTCATGAAACCTGAGCCCCGGTTTCTTATGCCGGGCGACGTGGTCGAGGTGGAGATCGAGAATATTGGAACGCTCGTAAACAGGGTGGCTTAATGCGCATGTGCACACACGCACGACAAAAGGTGACGGACTGGATAGGCGCAGCCCGTTTCAAATAAGATCTTCATAAAACTGTAGATGGGCGTTAGAAGCCTTTGATATATAGAGTCTGCCTTCTCCTTGTTCTGCGATATCGCCTATGAAAAGATAGAAGGGGCCGTCAAGTCTTTCGCCATTTATCTTCACTCGAGGCTTGATGGTGTCTATGGTGAACGTAGGAAGAACGGAAGGAATATTACCGCAAACGACGATCTTTCCCCCGGTCATCTCAGCGCCATCTCTTCCTTCAGAGTTGCCATAAAGAACTATTATGCCGTTTTTCATGTGGACACCTGAGAACTGCCCAACACTTCCATGTACTTTTATGATGCCATTCCGCATGAAATATCCCAGTTCATTCCCTGCATCTCCATGTATAATTATGGTTCCGCCACTCATTCCCATGGTGCTACCGCCTCTGTAAGCCGCCCCCACGTAGTCGCCAGCATCACCTCCAATCTCAATGACTCCACCCTTCATCATCGATCCCACCCAAGAATCGGCATTTCCGTTGACCAGGATTTTTCCGCTAGTCATCTCTTCGCCGAGATGGAAGCCCACGTCGCCATGGACAACGATCTCACCACCCGACATCCGAGTTCCTATCCGCCTAACCTTGTGAACGTCTCCGAAAATCTGGATCGAAACTGCTTCGGGCTTTGAATCACTTTCGCCTTCGATTGAAAAGAGCTCGCACAGGGTCCGTTCACGGTTTCCTTCCCAAGCTCTAAGATTTCCTATCTCCTTATTTGACCTTCCAGCGAACGCGTCCGGCACGATGCATTCTGCCTCAATTGGCACCTTGAACAACCGTTTAGCTCGCAAAACCAATGCCATGCTATATCTCCGCCTTCACGTGCACTGGACATGAAACAGCTAGATAATGTTCAGGCACAATGTAGTTTTCATACCGCACTGTGTAGTAGTCTTCGAACACCTGCTTCAATCTTGGCGCAAACTCGTCAACAGAAGGCGAAGTCTCCACGTCCACCCAGAAGGTTTTTCCATCAACGGACTTCACGATTTCACCGTTTCTGACGACGATTTCACCGCCTTTTACGGTATAAGCGGCACGCTTGAAAGCTCTGCGAATCAACCTATAATCTCTTGATGGATCCACGCTTGTTGGGTCTACGTTATAGACCGCGATGTCTGCGTCTGCACCTACCCCTAGATGTCCCTTGTGACTCAAGCTTAGAGCTCTGGCTTGACCAGCTCTAGTGGTGATTGCGACATCATACAAGGTGTATTCACGGTCAATGGTCGAAAGCAGGCTCTTCTGTCTCGCTCGTTTGTTTAGCTTCTTCATGGCTTTTTGTCTTGCCGCGCGGCTCATGAGCCATGAAATGATTCTCGGGTAGTAGGTAAATGGTCCTGCATTTGGATGATCGGTTGTTAGGAAGATCTTCCACGGATCCTTTATGAGAAGGGCGAGTTCAAGTCCTATTGACCACTGTGTGGCATGTACAAAGCTTTTGCGCTTGTAGGCAAATGGTACTATGCCCGTGCTGGTTTCGGTTTCCACATCACCGTTGATCCACTTGTTGCCGCTGAGTTGGTAAAGGATAAACTGGAATGGCCCATCAGCCGTCATGGTTGTGGTGTCAGTGAACACAACTTGGCCCATGTCTGTTGTTACGTGGCTATGGCTGTTCACGTATTTCGAGATATCTTCTGCTCCAGAGTGAAAGGTTTGCCAATCATCTCCCTTGAAGGCGCTGAATTGACAATGAGTAACATGAATAACTGGCTTGTCTCCCTTTGCTAGGTTTTCCACGCATTTCATTGTTTCCAGAGTTGTTGTGTAGTTGCCTGGCTTCCCGAGATTGTTGGTGTGAACATGAATTGCATGCGGCAGGTGAAGAAGCTCGTTGACCTTGCATAATCCTTGAACAATTTCTCGCGGAGTAATATTGAAGTGTGGAACCGTGTCATCAATGTTCCGCATGTTCCTGCCGAAGCCCCATGCCTCAAGACCGCCTGGGTTCACAATCTTTATCACATACCCTTTTGTCGCTTTCATTGTCCATGCAACGTAAGCAGCGCATTCTTCAATCATGCCTTTTGCCAAGCGTTCGAGCACAAACCAGCAGTCGCCTAGAAGCGGATATGCGGCTTTGTCGATAATCGGTGTGTCATTCAACTCTTCATGCGTGTGTCTGGCTTTCAGGGGCGCCTGGGCAGGTTCAAAAACGGTTGTGTAGCCCATTCTGGCGTAGCGATAGCCTGTAGTGAACGTGGATGGTATTGAATGTCCTACGCCGGACCGAGTGTTCTCAGTTTTTGCTTCGACATCCTTGAAGTGATCCTCGGGACGTAGCATCCTACCTGCGTTGACTTTGGCTCCTGCAATGTGTGAGTGAATATCAACTCCGCCAGGCATCACAACCATTCTAGAGGCATTAATGATTGCTACGTCGTTTCCTACAACTTTTTCAACAATTTTCCCGTTTTCTATGGCGATGTCCATTTTTTCTCCATTGATCTTGTTGGCTGGGTCGTAGATGAATCCGTTTTGGAGGAGTAGTTTCGTCATCTTTAAGCCGCTTCCATTCTTGCCTTTTTGATTTTTCTCGCTTCAGCGAGAATCTTTTGTAGTATCTGCACATCTGAGAGACAGCCTTGAGGTGGTTCGATCACTTTTTTCAATGGCAGGGGAACGTGGTCCATTCGGTAGGCTGTTCCTTCTGCTTCTACGCCTGCGAACGCGCTTGGGAAAACAATGTCTGCCATTATCGAGGTGGCGCTTGGCTGTGGATCAATGGTGATTAAGGGATTCTTCACAAGGTTTTCAACCGCTGCTTTTGGGAAGTGAGCAACTGGGTCAGAAGCGATTATCAAGCTGGCATCTGAGTCTCCGCGAGTCAGTATGTCTACAGCCGAGGTTTCGCCTGGGTTGTATCTTGGATAGGCATGCGAGAAATCAACGGCATAAGGATAACCTGTTGTCCAGCTGGAAACAACGTTAGCGCCTGTGACGTTAAAGTGTCCTCGCATCGGCATGATCAGAAACTTTGTGTAGCGGTTTAAATCTCGAACCAAAGAGATAGCGGTGTCTATGTTGCGTAGTTTTCCACTGCTCATTGTCAAGCCGACGCCGAAGAAGATGACTCCAAACCTGCATCCCATCATAATATCGGCAAGTTCCTCTAGGGTTTCAACTGGTACTCCGGCAATTTTATCTACATCCATCTCCTCATTTCGAATAATGGCGCGAAGAGCCTCCAGTATCTCGTAGTCTTTGTTTGGCGCAACTTGCAGGAAATAGTCTGATATGTCCGCGGTTCGGGTGCGGCGGACATCTACAGCAATCATTTTTCTTTCTTTTTGATATAGTGTTGGCGGCATTCCCTGTTCAGCATCGCTAGGAACCAAGGCTCTTCGCGGAGACGCTAATTTCAACGCTCGCAGTAAGCGGCTTTTTGCTCGGTAGGCGCCTAGATGCGTCAAATAGCGGTACCATATGCTTGCTTGGAATCTGCCCTGCGTGAAAGCCGTGTAGCGTTCAATGTGGCGAGGATGAGCGCTCCAAGGGTTGCATCCCCAGTAAACTACGAGGTCGGCTCTATGCCGTATCTGGCCAAGTGTGCATGTGGAATAGCCTACATCCTGAATACTGAGCACGGAAGGACCGTGGCAAACCGTTGTGGTGTTGTCGATGACTCCTCCCACTTGCTCGGCAAGTTCCAGTCCAACACGTATAGCTTCACAGCTTGTGTTGCTCCAACCGTAAAGAATGGGATATGAGGCGTGAACAAGGATTTCAGCGCTTTTTCTGACTGCTTCCTCCATTGATGCTTCGGTCAACTTGCCGTTCCTTCGGACAAGTGGTTTTGTAGGACGATGTTCTTCGTGATGTAGGAATTTCGATTCGCTCAGGCCGCAAGCATTTTTGACACTAACTATCCGATTGTTTTCCACTAGAACTTCGATGTCGTCACAAAGTGAACCGCAAACGGGGCAGGTTACATTTGGGATTATGGGCATTTCTTACTCCTTCTTAAAGTGCTGTTTGAGCAATTCGGGCAGGCTCAATATGGATTCTGTCGGTGCTGGATCAACTTCCGCTGTGACGCCTTTAAATGATGGCATACCTGTTCCATGCGTTTTGGTATTCATGATCAGGCTCGCCCAAGGACCGTACGGTACAAAAATAATACCAGGATGGGGGGCTCTCAGAGATTTCACCGCTCGCACAACAGCTGAGCCGCTTTCCGTGGTAATTCTGACATTCTTATTATCCTTTATGTTCAGACGTTTCATATCATCTAGGTCCATTTCACAGACAGCTACATTTTTCAAGTACAGTTCTGAAAGCTTTCCTTGTTCCTTTCCCTGTCCTTGGCGCAAGGTTCTGCCAGTCAACAGTGTAACCTTCAATCTAACCCAGCTCCATCATGGCTTGAAATAGAACGATGATGTTTTGAAAAATCTACTTAACCGAGCTTCACTAATTAACGTTTCCCAGAAAATTGGCTTACATGAAAGATGATTCTTAGGCAGAACAAAAGTTGCTAAGCCCATAGTTTCGCGGCGGATTCAAAATCTTCCAGCAGTTTCATTCCTTTTTCTGTGGTTCGATAGAATTTCCTAAGAACTTTCTTGCGTTTCACCATGAATTGATCTAGAAAACCTTTGTCAACTAGGAGAGACAGGTATTCATTGATTTGAGCGTAGCTTAATTTCGCCTTATACATTATGTGCGTCTTGATTTTTGCGCTTCTGGCGGTCTTCAAGATTTCGACGATAATGTCGTGGCGGTCTCTACGCTTGGCTGCAGTTTCCATGGGTGCACACTCTGTTACAGAAGAATATTCTAGAAGAGGATTCACGTGTAATAAGGATTTTGCATAAATAAACCTCGTAGGCGAAAATGTGGCGAAATTCTTATATTAAGTATTGAATCAATAATTCAGCCTTATGTCAAAGGATAGGATGATGGGGCTTCTCAGTGAGCTA
>Ga0209635_10001886_pt1 | contig 15800 bp, 16 predicted proteins | sample DeeMarSWOR230_32_FD_187463 | JGI IMG/M metagenome (GOLD analysis project Ga0209635, IMG submission 187463) | Marine sediment microbial communities from White Oak River estuary, North Carolina - WOR-2-30_32 (SPAdes) (version 2) | ecosystem: Environmental > Aquatic > Marine > Intertidal zone >... | reverse complement strand
CCGTCTGGAAACTCGTCTAGTATCCCTAGGAATCTCTGCAGACCCATTCAATATCTCTTGAGGGCTATTGAAACCCAAGCGTAACCTGATGTTTCAATTCATAATATCTTTAAGTCAGCCTACTAAACACCCACCTAAAAGGTTTGGAGCCCTGCCGACTTGAAGGGAACAATTCGACGGTACAAACTTGGCTACATAGTTAGTGCAACACTTTGCCTCATAGGACTGATAGCACTGTTAGTAGTTTTGTGGAAAACATGGCCACAGCTATCTTCCAACCCAAATCCCCTATCTGCCTTCTGGAATTCTCTTTGGGAAGAACAACTCAGTCTAATTCCCGGAGTCCAATTCAAGTTATTATATTTCATAATTCTAGCAGCGGCAACGCTGATCTCGGGAGCTGCTATGTTTGCGTTTAGTAGACAATGGTTTTTTCTTCCCGGCAAAACAATGAGGTTGCAGTGTCCTTTCTGTAAAAAATACTGGAAAGCAAGCTACGATCGAGGGCAAATTCTATGTCCTCACTGTCGCCATCTAGTTCATCCTAGGATAACAGAATTATAACCTATGAGAATTGTTGATGTAACCTCAGAGCATTAAGACGTGTCTGACCGGCATACCGCTGAGAGGTTTCAGCTCTGCCTTTTCAATTTGCGTTGGATGCGCCGCATATTCCTAACTTTTATATTTCAGGGTTTCTTGGTTGATTACTGAGTAGAGGAGGATGAATTTTTGAGTGAAAGATGGGTTCAAGTTTCCACTAAGATTCTTGATCAGCTAGAGAGCTTAGAAAAAGCTGAGAAGAAGGACCGTTTAGAGTTGGTGAGGTCTATGCGTTTTGTGTTGAGGGCGTTGGAAATGAGTTTGGTAGGTTGGAAACAATGGGTGAATAATCTTGATATCATGACAAAATTCCCAATAGAGGATTTGGAGAAGATGAACAAAAAACTTTCTGAGCTCACCCGTTCCTTTGTGGAGTACGACGTAGAGGCAACCAAGTTAGGAACTAAAATAGGATTAGAAAATATGAAGAAGGTTAAGAAGGAGAAAAAGCAAAAGACTAAAACATCCTATGTTGCCTAAACAAAAAATTGAGAGTTACGTTAGAGGTAGTTAGTTCGCACCGAGGCCACTACGATTGATGGTGCCCCAAAAATACGCTTACAAAAGCGCAGAATGAGTAAGAAAGCTTAGATTTACTGAGCAGCAAGAACTGGGATATTGGGAAAAGCGAGGGTATAGTAATAGCGCTGACCCTGGGAAGAAAAAAGATATTCATAAAAAAACTGCAGACGTAATGCGTGCTTAACACAGCAGCCCACTGATTCATCAGCATAGCGTGTATCGTTTTACACTCTTACTCAATTAACGGCAAAAGGTCTTCTAGAATATAATCTATGAACTCTTCGGTAGTGCTTTTGCTGAAAAGGGTCACTACGCAATTCCTCGTAATTCCAACCATTATTCCCCGCTTCTGCGCTTCAAAGACAACGTACCAGATCTTTCCATGCTCAAGATAATCGTGATATAGTCTAGTGTCAGCCAAAGCAGAGCCTGCTAGACAAAGCTTTTCTATGCCAGGTATATCAACTTGGTCAAACCATATGAGTTTCGTTGCTTGAGGATTTGACTCGTGAAGCTTCTTAAGAGTCGTGTGGGGGATTTTTGACTCGACAATCGCATGGGATGTAATGAAAAGAACTCTGCTGAGCTTATTCGCTACATAATTTGTCAGCAGCTTTTTCACTCCACGAGCCACCGAAGGTGCTGACACAATGATGAATACTCTTCCGTTGAAAGATTTGATCCAAAAAGAGGATTCTTCTGTGACAGGTGTTTCAATTAACTTTCGCTTGTAAAAACGTCTACGCATGAAATCTTTACTAAAGACACCTGATATTGAATTGTCTTTAATTTTTAAGTCTAAAACTTCGGAGACTAAGTTTATCGTTTCCCCGTTTTCCGTTTGGTAAAGTTCTTCTTCTCGGAAATCCTTAAATTTTCCAACCATTAAGCCCAGAGCGGCTTCCTCTTTTATTTCAAATATCTTAGCCGGTAGAACCAATTCTTACACCATAACCAGTTTATTCTCAAGTGTCATTTCTGTTTTACGTTAGGGTATTTTTCCTTTATCTTTGAGATGGCAATATTTGCAATCATGGCGTTAGAGATTAGTATACATTTGACTCCCACAAGATCAGCCAAATCTGCAGGTTTTTGGTCTTGAGTAATTAGTAACAAATTATTTTTCTTTGCATAATCTACAATATCTTTGTCTTTTGCCCCTTGTAATCCTCCCTTCTGAACTGTTTCAACATCCCACCCTAAAATCTCAAAATATTCTCTCAGTCCTGCATACATCTCATCAAGTAGAAGTTTCATTCGAACAACATCACCTTACTATTATTGCCATATCCACCGATATTAAGAACTTTTCATTGATGTACATGTGTGCCAACTCGCAGTTGTAAGAGTATTTGTTGTTTCAGTTTTCTTTAATAACCATAAGTATAAAAATAATCTATCCTCCCTTTAGACGATAAGTATTACAGAGAGTTGAGAAGGAAATATGCCACGGGAAAAATCTTGCGGAGCCGTTGTGTTTAGGAAGATTAGAGAGTTTGAGTATCTGCTTTTACACTATGAAGCGGGACACTGGGATTTCGTAAAGGGACAAGTTGAAGTAAATGAAAGTGAAAAGGAAACAGTGATGAGAGAGCTAGAAGAAGAGACGAAAATCACTGACGCCCATTTTGTTGGAAATTTTAGAGAAGAAATTAGCTACATTTACAGAAGAAAAGGTAAGACGATTTACAAGAAAGTCGCCTATTTTCTGGTTCAAGCTCAAAAAAGCAAGGTTACACTGTCTTATGAGCATGTAGCATACGTGTGGCTAACCTACGAGAAGGCTATTGAAAGACTTACTTTCAAGAACGCCAAAGATGTACTGAAAAAAGCACACGAATTCTTAAAAAACATGGAATAAATTGGGCAAACATAATATGCGCTTCTCGTTAGAAAAACATGCAATTCGTATTTCCAACAGTAATTTCTCTAGATCTATTAAGACAGATATATCTAATTTCGAAATATGTCAATTATCGAGCGAATTCATATATTGAGTCATGCGATAAAATATGTATGCGGGTACACCATGAAAACAGTTCAACAAAACTACAAAAAAACTAGGAGAATGATGAATGATTCTTTGACGAAACGAGAGCAACCACTTTTACATTCATACACCAAACTTCGCCTGAAAAAAGAAACGGCTAACGTAGATTTTGAAAGGTTTTTGTTAGAAGCAATTGATGAAAACTTAGCTTCGCTTGGTGATTCTGCGAAGCAAGTAATTTATTTTCACCTAGAAAGCCGTTTTCAGATAAAAAAACAGGAAATTCCCAACAAAGTCGACGAGTTTGCTGCCGCCATTGAGAAGATATTGGGAGAAGGAGCCAAGCTTCTTGAGATTCAAATAATAAAGTGGCTACATGAAAAAGCCCGTTGTTCCTTCAAATACTATCCGATGAAAGATGAACTGGAATTCGCTGAGTACATTCAAGCATTCAAAACTTTCAGGATGCACGGATTTAGTTAGCATGCATACAAATTGTTTCCGCATTCATTTGTATGCAGGTCTAATTTCATATGCATGATGTCTATTTCAAGTTCTAAATTGCCATTAGCTTAAATATCATGCGTACAATGTATCTGATTGGTATATATGCCGCTTGAAGGACAAATGTATTATTGGGGAGATAAGGCTAGGCACGTTCCAGAAAAACCGGGAGTTTATACCCTCTACGATAAGAATGGAGTTCTAATATACATTGGAAAAAGCATCGATCTCAGAAAAGAATTCACTGACTATTTGGATACTGATTTTTCAGAAGACCCTTGTAAGCGGGAAACTAAATATTATAAGAGAGAGTTTACTCCAAGGCAAGAAGAGAAAATGAAAGAACTTCTAGAAGAATATAGGAAAAAACACAATGAGCTCCCTAAATGCAACAGTCATACTGAATCGCGCAAAGAAAGAGTTACCAGAGAAATGGCATTCTATTTTTACGAAGACATCGGAAAACCACTGAACGAAGTAGCTTTCAACCTTCAAGATTTAAGAGAAAAAATTACAAAGGTTCCAATGTCCTCACTTGAATTCCATCAAAAAAGAGGGGACTTCGATAAGTGGATAAGAGGAGTATTAAAGAATCCGCAACTTGCAGAAGCTGTACAGAAAATAGAAAGGTCGGGAGAAGACCTCAAAAGGGCACTATTAAAGGAATTAAGTAATTCAGATAGAGATAAAGCTGCTTGTCCTAAATGTGGATTTGAAACAACTCCTGTCAAGACATGGAAAATGGCTGGCAGACCCAGTAAGACTGGAGAAAGACTACAGCTTACGATAGGTTACTACAAATGCCCCAAATGCAATAAAGCATTTCGACAAGTACTCGCCAAAGAAAAAATAAAAGCCTCTTAAAACCGCATACGCCTGCTAATGTGTTAGAATCATCACATACATATGCACTTCCAAAGTGTGGGAGTGTTGCTCTTTTAAGATAATAGAAGAAACCAAAGCGTGTAGCCAATTGAAGAAGTTTTTCGTGGATAATCTGGGAAAAAAGTATTGAAAGGCGTCGAAAAAAAGAGGTTTCATGTCTCTTACGATTGTTGCTTGCAGCTCCCCTACCTATTTTTGGATGTATATTTAGGTAAGTTTTAAATCCACTATAACGCAAAAAGTGCTCAGAATAGCTATATGCAAAAGATGCTGTGATGTCATGGAAAAAGAAAAGATATTACAAGAAGTTCAGCACGATAAAATTGACTTTGTAGATTTAATGTTCTGTGACCTTTACGGCAATCTGAAAAGCGTCACGATTTCGCCCAGGGAACTGGAAGATTGTCTTGACAATGGGAAATGGTTTGACGGATCCTCTATAGAAGGTTTCACAAGAATACATGAGAGCGACATGCTACTAGTTCCCGACATGTCTACATATCTTCGCCTTCCCTGGCCTCGGCATGAGAAAAATGTTGCTAGGATAATTTGCGACGTTCACGAACCAAACAAAAACCCATTTGAAGGTGATCCTCGATACATTTTAAATAGAGTTTTGGAAAGGGCGCAGAGCAAAGGCTATTATTACCAAGTTGGGCCAGAAATTGAGTTCTTTTTACTTCAGTCTAAAGAAACGAGAGCCTACCATGACACTGCGGGTTATTTTGATTTTTCTCCATATGACTCTGCTACAAATATAAGGGCTCTAATGGTTTCCACTCTAGAAAAATTGCGTATAAATGTTGAAATGACCCACCACGAGTGCGCACCTAGCCAACATGAAATAGACATCCAATATGGCGACGCCTTAAAGACCGCCGACAACACGTTAATCCTCAAACAAGCTATCAAAACCGTTGCCAACGACGAAGGTTTACATGCAACTTTCATGCCAAAACCCATATACGGCGTCAACGGAAGCGGAATGCACACCCATCAATCAATCTTCAGCGAAGATGACCGAAATCTCTTCTATGACAAAGAGGACAAATACAATTTATCACCTGCCGCCTACCACTTTATGGGAGGCCAGCTTCGTTATATTCGCGAAATCGCAGCTGTCTTGTGTCCCACTGTAAACAGTTATAAACGTCTTGTGCGCGGATACGAGGCTCCTGTCTACATTTGCTGGGGACAAAGAAACCGCTCAGCATTGATTAGAGTTCCCAAATCCAGCGAAGGCAGAGAAAGATCAACCCGACTTGAGCTAAGATGCCCCGACCCCAGCTGCAACCCATATTTGGCCTTTGCTGTCATGCTTGCCGCTGGGCTAAAAGGAATCGAAGAAAAGATTCAACCACCCTCTCCTGTAGAAGAGGACGTTTACGGATTTGACGACCAAAAACTTGCGAAGTTTTATATCAAAACTCTTCCATCAGATCTTGAGGAAGCGATTGAAGAGTTCAAGAAGAGTGAATTAGTCAAAGAAACTTTGGGTGAACATGCCTTCAATAAATATTTGGAAGTTAAACTTATGGAATGGGAGAACTTTCGAAGAAGTGTCACAGACTGGGAAATTGAAAAATATAGAAATCTATAGTGAATTCGCGTTTGCAAGGTTTAATTCTCATCGATTAGGGGGTGGCTACGTTCGTGCTTTTCCACATAAACAAAAACGGTAACTATCAGAGGGTTATGGCTGTTCTCAAAGTTTTGTTAACAATGTGCCTACAGAGGTTTTTCTTTCACTCTTTTAAGGAGCTGCGTTCAAGAACTGCATTATTCTAGCCAAAGTAACCGTGGCTTGAGCTACTGCGACATGTTTATTTTCTGCTAGTTCTTTGATGTTGTCGATGCCAAAAGCTCTCTTTAGGAAAGCGGCATCTCCCCAAGAAACTCCTGCCATTGCTGTGATTGGTTGCCTTAGTAGCTTTTTGTATTCGCTTGAGTTAAAAGCCCAATCTAAGATTTGCCCAGAACTTTCTGAAAGACAACTAATTCCCTGTGCAAGATTCACATACTTGTTGGTGGCAAGGTCTTCAACTGTTTCGATTCCGAAAGCTTTTTTCAAGCCTTCTGCATCTGCTTTGCTAATTCCACTTATTGCGGAAACAGGTGCTTTACACAGCTCTTCTATATCTTTGTTTTCATAATCCTTGTCATAGAATTTAACTATAAATCCAGGTTTCTCCAATTCGAATCCACTTCACTATCGTTTTAACAAATCTTACATAAAGCAGATATAACCATTCTTCTCTACACGCTTCGTGTGCATGTGAAAAAAAGCCATAGAACAGTTAACAATCCCTCCCACAGTTTCCTTTCTAAGTTTTCGTTAAAAAACATCATCTATCTCTACCGCTTTTATGCAATAAACCAGCAAATCTAATATCCACTTTGCTTCACGTAAAAGTGAACAAAAGAACCCTTGGTAGTAACATACATTGTCGTGTGGAAGTTGTGGTACCAAAAAGAAGGCTTCAAAAAAGAAGTAGTTCTGAGTGCACTGGAATTATTGACAATTGTACTGATCACATCCGAATTAACGTTTTTTAGAATGGGAAAGCTTTATCGGACCGAAAAATGCGGAAGAAAGACGTGTCAAGCAAATGAAAATAGAATCGCGGGTTGGTATTCTCTGTCCTGCCAGCTTTTACGAAAAAGCCAAAGCTATTTACCGAAAATTTATAGTGCTTTCAATCGGTAAAGGAATAACCGTCTCATGAGAGTGGAAATATTGCTGATTCCTGTTCTAAAGACTGCTGAGAAAATAAAAATGCTTGAAGTTCAAGGAGCCAGAAACATTGCCATAGTCGCCATAAAAGCTATAGAAACTTTGGCAAGGGAAACTAAAACAAAGAACAAAAAGGACTTTTTGAAAGAGCTTTCAGAGGCTAAACAGATTCTTTTTGCTTCAAGAGAGACGGAACCGCTATTGAGAAATGCTGTTCGGTGGATTATAAGCCAAGTAGAAAGAAGTGAGGAGGAGGAAGTTGGGGAGTTGGCTGGAATAGTCTTCTCGTCTTCGAAAACTTTTTTGGAAAACCTTGAAGATTCAAAGGAAAAGATCGCTGAGATAGGAGCTAGGAGAATCGGGAGTGGTTCAGTAGTTTTTACTCACTGCCACTCTTCTACGGTTACTTATTTGCTTAGCAAAGCTAAACAAGAAGGAAGAACCTTTGAAGTCATATGCACTGAGACGAGACCCCTTTTTCAAGGTAGAATAACTGCGAAGGAAATGTTAGAATTGGGATTGAAAATAACTTTGATTGTAGATTCCGCTGCACGTTTCTTCATGAATCAAGCTGATTTCGTAATTGTTGGAGCCGACGCCATAACTTCGCAGGGAAATGTGATAAACAAGATTGGAACAAGCATGATTGCCCTTGTAGCTCAAGAAGCCAGAACACCTTTTTATGTTGTTTCGGAGCTTTTGAAGTTTGACCCCGCAACTATGTATGGTGACTATGAAAAAATAGAGGAAAGGGAGCCAAATGAAATTTGGCGGAATCCTCCGAGGAATTTAGTAATCAGAAATCCGGCTTTTGATGTTACGAGGAGAGATTTTATTCATGGTATAATTTGTGAAGAAGGCATAATCTCGCCTCATTCAATAATTGAAGTGATGCATAGAAAACATCCATGGGTTTTTAAGTAGTCAAATCGCTAAGAGTATTCGCCCCATATTTGTAATGCTATTCTGAGTTCCTTGTGTGTGATGGCGTATTCTCTTAAAAGTATGTGTTTTAAGGCTGCATCCACTGCTTGTCGCATGGCTTTTGCGCCCGCAACTGTTCCTTTTTTATGACCATGAATTCCTCCTCCAGCTTGAATAATGAAGTCTTTTCCAAAAAACTCTATTAACGCTGGGACCAGTGCAGGATGTAAACCGCCCGAAGCAACAGGAAAGACTTGTTTCAACCCACCCATCTCCATCTTTAAAGCATCAATATTCGCTTTTACCTCTTCTCTAGTTTCATACATTTTTCCTACAACGGTGCCGACGTGAAGCTGATCTACACCTATTACTCGAGCTATTTTGGCGATTACTTGCATTGAAACGCCATGTTTAGGGTTCTTAGTGAAGGCCGCGTGGCCAGCTCTGTGGGCATGAATTACAAGATTGAAGCCCCTCTCACGTATTGTTTGCAGAGCGGCGAAACCGCATGTTATGATGTCAACCATGACGTATTCTCCGCCGTGACTAAGCACAAATTCCGCTCTTTTCACCATCTCCTCCGTTTCTGCCGTGACGTTAGCCATGTAGACTTTTCTTTCACCAGTCTCTTCTTCAGCCTTGTCTCTGCTCTCCAGAGTTTTCGTGATACGTTCTTCAAAGGGGTTAAATTTCTGGTTGCTCAAGTTTTCGTCATCTTTAACTATGTCGCATCCTCCAACCCAAGCTTCGTAAGCGACCCTTGCATGATCCTGTGTCTTCAGTCCAAGCTTAGGTTTGATTATAGTTCCTACTAAGGGGCGGTCGTTAACTTTCAGAAGCTTACGTATTCCTTCAATACCGTATTTTGGGCCTTTGAAGCTTCTAATGAGCTCCGTTGGAAGATTGATGTCGTTTAGCCTTAGGTTTGCTAGGGTTCTTAATCCGAAGACGTTTCCTGAGACGCTGCTTAATATATTAGGCATATTTCTGGACTCGAAGAGTTCGATTGGATAAGCTATTTTTACAATATTTTCTTCTATGCTGAACACCTTGGCAGCGAGTTGCTCTACATAGCGCTTTATAGTCGTGAGTTCTGTCCATGTTCCTATTGAGCTTTCAGCAGCAACTCCACCTGCTGCCTCCTTTATATCAACTCCTTTGGGTTCGACATGAAAAGCACAAACAATGTCCGTTTTCATGGGCTTATATCTCAAGTCCACAAAGTCTATGTATCTCAATTGATTAAACCTCCAGAGGTTGTTGGTCTAAGTTCTTTAAAGGCTTTGAGCATTGATATATTATTAATAAAAAGACATGCACTCGAATGTGGAAACGAGCATGCAATCAAAATTATAAACATGATTTACGCGCGCACAATAGGCGGGGAGAGGTTTGAAACTTTATTTAAATTCCCAGAATTTACTTTTTTTCCTTACTGGCTACGCTTCATTTTTTCGTGCAGAGAAGGCAGATGTGGACTAATGCTTATTCAGTTTTTTCTGGATTTTTTCTAAAATGCGATTCCAATCGGCTGTTCCATGCATACTCTGGAATTCTTCACAGCTCATCAAAAAGTCCATGTAGAGCCATCCGTTGTCCACTGCTTTTTCAAGATATTTGAGGGCCCCATTGTCTTCTCCAATGGCGGCTTTGGCATAGGCTACGCGGAAGTAGTGTGTGCCCAGCTCTTGAGGAAGTATTTCACGGAGCCATTTCGGCATTTCTTCTAATGGTGTTGCAAAGAATTTCTCGTAGCTTTCGATGGCTTCCTTGTATCGTTTTGCCCTGAAGTGGGCTTGAGCTGTTTCTTCAAGGTGGTGGGCCTCGTTACCGCATGCATAGTATTGGATGTATTTTCTCTCCAGTTCGAACCCCACTCTCTCGGCAACCCCGATCGAGCCTATGTTGTATTCGTCGCAGTGCCAACCGACTTCTCTGAAGCCGCTTGACAGAGCATGGTCTACAGTCGCTGCAGCGGTAAGAGTTGCCAGTCCCTGTCTCCTATAATCTTCATGTGTGTGTATGCCGATTTCGCAGGCGTTGCCACTTACACAGTCAGCCAGACTCCAACTGACAATCCGCTTGTCATGTAACGTGCAGAAGCCGAAACCTTTCTTCATGAAGTCGGAGATGGAACTCCAGTTTGTCTTCATCCAACCTGTTACATGTTCCGGAATCTTCAATTGGGGCGTTCGCAGGAGCTTCTCATCTATACGTTGGACCTGAAATCCTCTTGGAACATGATCATTCCAGTGGTCTACTTTCAGCTCGGTGCAAACGTAGTGTCTGCGCGCCGTTATTAGTGGAATTCTCCCTTGGAATATGATTGGCATCCTTTCCTTCCATGAATCCGGATGAAAGCCCATTGCTACATCGGTTTCATCCCTCCGGACAGTGTCTCCGACGAAAAGCCTCTCGAATATGAGCTTGTTCAGAGAGGTGTTGAACTCTTCATTGTTGTCATATCCTGCTAGATAATATCCTTCAACAGTGCACATGAAAGCTGTTCTCGGATCCTTGACACGATCTGCGTATACTCTTCCGGGGCTGGTTCCCTCGATGACAGCACTTGTGATAAGGTTCCACTTTAATTCCTCGAATAGTGGCCGAACTCTCTCGTAGACCCTTTTATTGAGCTCATGTATCATTCTATTCTCTCTCAAAAGGGACCGCAGCCAAATATTTGAATCTAGCTATCAAGCTTCATCTCGGGAGGTAACCATCCAGCTTGGGAGTTCGTCAGATTTTATAATGTTGGCGCTGGAGTTGGGAATTGAACCCAACCAACACTCCCAAAGCCGCAACCGCTGCCGACATAAATGCTATATCCATTCTATCACACCTTAAAAACTAGATTCTACAAGAATAGAGTATTAAAATGATGGAAGGTGGAGGGGCATTGGCTTTTACAATGTCGTCGCAGAACTGGTGTGCGCGCATGGGCTTCAAGAATCGCTATTATTTTTTTCCAGTTTTTTGCCTGCTTTGCCCTTAGGTTTCATTAATATCTAGTAATATGCTTAACAGTCATTTTCCACTCCACGTTAGAAGCCAGAGACTGCGCATGCGCATTGGTGATAAATATAACTACGTGGATTAAGAGAGTTTTAGGAGATTACAGATGAGCGTTGAAAAGAGACATCTAGAGGATTTTACAGTAGGCGAAAGGGCAATCTCACCAGGTAGGACTGTCACGGAGGCCGACATAGTCATGTTTGCAGCCCTATCAGGAGACTGGAGTGAGCTTCACACGAACGCTGAGTACATGAAGGATAGCCTATTTGGAGAGAGAATAGCTCACGGATTGCTAACCCTAAGCATAGCCTATGGACTCGCATTACGGACAAGGGGATACCCCCCTATTGACGTGTTGGCGTTTCTGGGGATCGATAAGGTGAGGTTCAGGGTTCCCGTTCTAATTGGTGACACAGTCAAGGTTGAGTCAGAAGTAATAGAAGCAAGACCAAGCAAGAGCAGGCATCACGCGGGAATTGTGAAGTTCAAGAATACTGTTAAAAACCAAAGAGACGAGGACGTGGCAAGTTGGGAAGCCACATTAATGGTCAGCAGAAGGCTTGAAGAGAAATAACGTTGAACATCCTAAAGCCCCATCAAACATGCATGCACACAGGATGGACTGTTCACTTGTGCTGGATTGCTGCGCGCGCCTACGAACAACACGAGCAGATTAAGAAATGCTTACTTTGAACGTTATCTTTTTAGTTTTCAGGTTCAGACAAATTTCAATAAATCGTAGATCTATACTGAAAGTCCAATCCATTATTTTGTCACCTGTCCTTCCGTTTTACGCTCTAGAGCTTTCTTCGCGTTTTGAGAACCTCTCACAACTCCATAGATTTTTACGCTATCAACTGCTCTTTCTATGAGTTCAGGTTTAACGTCTTCAGATAGTTTCAGCATTCCAACAACGCGAATCTTCATCATTGTGCCTTGTTTGATAGCTTTTTCAAAGGTTTCATTACCCAAGACATAGACACCTATTCCGGAGTAAGTTTTTTGATCTTTGGATTCCTTTACTGATGGCTGAGTCATTTGCTCTAGTTTCTTCGAAATGTAATCCTGATGAGAATCAAGTCGTTCTCTGATTGCAGCTCTAATGAATTCTGCACGGCTTGGGTAGTAACCTGCTTCAATAAGCATGTCCATTCTGGCAATTTCTATCGGTGGAAGATTTATCGTAAGCTTTTCCATTTTAGGTTCCTCAAACATTTCAACCAGACCTGTTCTCAGGATGTTTTTAAGATGTTTTAAGACATCCCTATGACATCTATAAGGATGTTGTTATTTAAGTATTTTGTTGTATGTATTTAATACTTCCTGAATTGACCTTTGTGTGGGTTAGTTGGGATTCGAACCCTACCCAAGCTGGAGATGTCTCCCGCAAACCACCTCTCTTTTATTCATCGTGTTCTTCCTCCGCAACTGTGCGGTCAAGGACCCATCCAGCAGCCTTCGCAACAGCTTTCCACTTCTAAAATTCACACTCGTGCTTATCTTGATGTTGTTATAATGAGAGAAGCCATCTTGTAATAGTAGTTGCGTCTGATTCTATGGGGATTTTCACGGGTATAACTGAGCGAATTCTTGAAGCGGTTCTTCCTTGAGACAGTTTAGGCAGACGCAATTTAGGATGCTGTTTTGTCCTACTGATTTTATTGTGGAGAGACTTGTCAAGCTGTATAATGCTTAAATATTTTCTTTCGCCTCTTCAGTTATGGTGATTGTCCATGGGTTCAAATGTTGGCTACGCTGTAGAGCTAAAGGGGGTAGCTAAGCGTTATGCTGACATTGTAGCTGTAGACTACGTAGACTTACATGTTAAACATGGAGAAATCTTCGGACTTTTAGGTCCGAACGCCTCAGGGAAATCCACTACGCTGAAAATGATTTTGGGATTGGTTAAGCCAGATTCTGGATCTGTGAAGGTTTTGGGTATAAATACGAAAGAGGATTCGGTGGCGGTTAAGAGGCAGGTAGGATATGTTCCTGAGACTCCACGACTTTATGAGTTCTTGACGGGACTGGAATACCTCGACTTTGTTGGTGACATCTATGCAGTGGAGCCGTCGGAGAAGAAGATGCGAATAGAAGAGCATTTGGAGGCTCTTGACCTAGAAGGAAGGGAGGGTGACATGATAAGCAGCTACTCACAAGGCATGAAACAGAAAATCGCGCTGATCTCAGCTTTTCTTCATAAGCCAAAACTACTGATCTTAGACGAGCCTTTAAGCGGCTTAGATCCGAAGTCGGCTAGAATCGTAAAGGACCTCCTGCGCAAGCTCACAGCTCAAGGAGTAACTGCAATCATGTCAACCCACATTCTAGAGATTGCACAGGCCATGTGTGACCGTATAGCTATAATGTACGAAGGAAGGCTGCTGGCTTTAGGTAACATGAAGGAGCTAAGGCAGAAGGCAAGGATGCCTGGATCAGACCTGGAAGAAATCTTCCTAAAACTTACAGGAACAGGGGATATAAGAAAGGTTGTTGAGGCGCTTCTTAAATGAAGTGGAAAAACGTTGTCAGGCTCGTGATTGTTGATGTAAAGTCTGGAAGGCTGATTAGGGGTCAGACGCTGAGAAGATACCGAGAAAGTAGGGTTCTTCAGTATTTGTTGTATGGAGGAGCCTGCGTTCTAGGATTAGCGATAGGACTAGCCGTCGGAAGCTTCTATAACGGGATGCCTGACTCTGAACTTAAGAGCTTGATTTATCGAGGCGCTTACTATCTTTTCCCCTCCCTTCCCACTATAATTCTCATTTCAAGCATGGTCTTCACTATGATGGTGCAAATTCAGCGAGCTGGAGTGAGGTTTTCCATTCAACCTCCGTACTGGCTGCCCATCACATGGGAGGAGCACACTCTAGCTTCCACTCTAGCGCATCTTGTTGGTGTCCCCTTGGTTTCTATCATTCTAGTTGGTTCAGCCATAGCGGCCTTCTCTATTTTTCTGGGAGAATTGCCTCTTGCCACTTTCACGATTTTTGCCCTATTGGCTAGCGCGTTCTTAGCTAGCACAACCACGGAGATTCTCAGAGTCTTACAGGTGAGGCTTACAGGAGCCGTTTACAAAGCATCTGGGAAGGCTGCTGTTTGGGTGAGGTTCATTGGTTCTCTGCTTTTCTTGATTGTTTTCTACGTGGTTTGGTTTGCCTTTACGTCTGGCGCTGGCTTTGTCACCCTCATTGAAGTGGTTGCTGGTGGTCAGGAAGCAGTTTGGTTTATTCCCTACCTTTGGTTAGGGTTGTCCTTAGCTTCCTGTATGAGTGGATTACTGGCGCAAACCATTATTTTTTCGCTGGCTTCCGTTCTCTTCATTCTCGCCCTTTTCTACATGGCTGTCAGATTGAACGCCAGATTTGGGTTGTATGAGCCGCCGGCAATAACGGTTTCAAGAGGAGTTTATGCTCCGAAGGTTGGCCTCTTGGGGAAGCTTGGTTTTTCCTCCTTAGAGGCTGCTGTGATAAGGAAAGATTTCAAAGCTTTTACCAGACGGCGGGAACTCATGTACATTTTCATAATGCCCCTTGTTTTCATATTGATGCCGTTAATGCAGCAGTTGGGAGCATTAGGTGAACCTGCTGCAACGGAGCCTTCTCGGTTCCTTTTCGCTTGGATACTTCTTGGGCCAGGAGCCATAATGGCGGTCATGTTGGGCACCATGATTATCGGTGAGGAGGGCGGGGCTGTTTGGCATTTCTTTTCTTCACCCATCACAGCGCGCAGCTTGGTGAAGTGCAAATATGCCTTTATAGTCATCTTCTCGTGCATGGTAACGATTGTTTGTGGCATTATCGGACTAATAATCAGCTGTCCTTCGCTAGATATCGCCATAGCATTGCTGATTGAATCTGTTCTATTGATCCTCGCTCTGGCCGCTGTTTCGCTCGGAGCAGGAATAAGAGGAGCTGACTTTACCGAAGTTCCAAGGCCTAGAATGGTTAGACCATTAACGGCTCTCGTTACCATGCTCTCATGTTTGACTTTAGCAGTGGCAATATTTTCTCCTCTCCTTCTGCACGCAGTTATGATGGGATACATACCTATTCCCGTGTCTCTGCCAGAAATAGATCTCTCTGCAGCAGTTTCCATAAGCGCAATCATAGCTGCTGTCATAGCGTTTGTGTTCTATAGAACGGCAATCAAGAATGCGCAGAAATTCTTGACAAAGGCTGAGATTTGAACACAGCAATTGGACGAGCGCGCACGTGTTACATATCGCTCAAGTGGATTTTGCACTCAAAATCGCCCTAGCTGAAAGTACTATGCCAACTACAAAGAGTACAGCTCCAATGATGAAGGTCAAGCTACTTGTGGTCGGCTGGAAATATCCGATTGCGACTTTTTAACCTATCATGCTTCCCCATTAATCTATACGCAGCTACTTCCTGAGAAAGACGACGAATTCGTGGTTAAGGTTGCCAAGACGCTTGAAGATACGAAGACGTTGCTTGAGTGTGTGGATTCGAATACGTCACCGAACGAGATGGCTTCAAGATCTACAAAAAACGCAAATGACACCTATAAAAAAAGTTTCAGTTGTGTGGGGGATTCACTCAAAAGTGCGGGGGGTGGGATTTGAACCCACGAACGCCTACGCGACAAGGTCCTAAGCCT
>Ga0209635_10001885_pt1 | contig 15805 bp, 10 predicted proteins | sample DeeMarSWOR230_32_FD_187463 | JGI IMG/M metagenome (GOLD analysis project Ga0209635, IMG submission 187463) | Marine sediment microbial communities from White Oak River estuary, North Carolina - WOR-2-30_32 (SPAdes) (version 2) | ecosystem: Environmental > Aquatic > Marine > Intertidal zone >... | reverse complement strand
CTACTTGCCTGGTGGGGGGCGACAACAGCCTGATAAAAATCCCCTCAACCCCCCTTTGCAAAGAAGGGCAGGGGGGGATTTCTGGTTCTTCTGCAACATAAATCATTTTCCCAATGACGACTTTTTTCTGTCGTCTGCTAGGCGGCGTGCGAAGGAGTAACAACAACGGGAGGTAGACTTATGGGCGAACTCAGGCGAACGATTCTTTACGATCGGCATGTGTCCCTGGGCGCAAAGATGGTGGAATTCGGAGGCTGGGAGATGCCGGTATTTTATCCCACGGGGATCGTTGAGGAGCATCTGGCCACCCGCAAAGGCGCAGGTCTGTTTGACGTGTCCCATATGGGTCGTTTTGTCATCCGGGGGGCGGGGGCACGGCCCTTCCTGCAGTTTGTGCTGAGCAACAATGCAGAAGCCCTGGATACAAGGATGCTTGGGGCGCAGTATACCGTCATCCCAAACGAAAACGGCGGCGCTGTGGACGATGCCTACCTCTATCAATTCCTCAAGAAGGAATATCTGTTGGTGGTCAATGCGGCCAATTCAGAAAAAGACTGGGCCCATTTGCAGTCCTATCTCAAGGATTTCGAAGAGGTCGAGTTAGGGGATGCCACCGAAGAGATGGTGATGCTATCGCTTCAGGGGCCTGAGTCGCGAAGAATCATGGAAGAGATCATCGAATCCGGTTCAGTTCCCGAGCCCATGCGCAATGCGGTGAGCGTCGCCACCATTGCGGGCGCCGAAGTCAAGGTAGCTCGCACGGGCTATACCGGAGAGCCGCTGTGCTTTGAGCTTTTCATAGGGCAAGATGCGGGTCCTGTGATTTGGGATACCCTTGTGGCCAAGGGCGCCACGCCGGTAGGCTTGGGGGCGAGGGATACGCTTCGTCTTGAGGCGAGCCTGCCCCTTTACGGGCACGAGCTGGGGGAAGACCCTGAAGGCCGTGAGATTCCTGTCCTAGCCTTTCCCATGGTGAAGGTGGGCGTGAGTTTTTCTCCCTTGAAAGGGGACTCCATGGGCCGAGATGAGCTCATGAAGCAATTTGAGGCGCTCAAGAGAATTATGTTCCGCGATTATTCGATGCGGGATGTTCTTCCCCGTATCATCCAGCCCGTTGCGGTGTCCGGCCGCGGTGTGGCCAGGGCCGGGGCGAAGGTGTTCAAAAATGGAAAACACGTGGGCTATGTGACGAGCGGCACCATGGTTCCCGTGTGGATTGTGGAGGGAGAAGGGCTTCTCTCTGTTCAGACGGATCAGAGACAGCTCCGCTCCATTTGCCTCGCTTACATGGACAGTGACGTCGTTGAGAATGACAGGGTGAGCATCGAGATTCGCGGCAAGGGGGTTGATGCGGTGGTTGTGCCTTATCACTTGCGTAATGATGCCCCACCCTATGCCCGCCCCATCCTATTTGGTCACGAACTCCCTGAAGAACAGCTCCCTGCCGGGGACGCCGGCGTCAAGGTTCGCCAACTGTTGGAAAAGACTGCAAAGAACACGCTGTGGCGACAGCGGCAATGCATCAACCTCATTCCTTCAGAGATGACCGCCTCACCCATGGCAAGGCTTGCCTCCATCATGGACCCGTCCTTTAGGTACGCAGAACACCGAAAGCTGAAGGCGTTCTATGATGCGGATATCTATTACTACCAGGGTACAGACTTCATCCATGAAGTGGAACGCGTGGTGGAAGAGGAGATGTGCAAATTCATGGGCTGTGAGCAAGCGGAAACGCGCATCGTCAGCGGCCAAATGGCCAATATGGCTGTGTTCAGTGCCATGGTTGACTATATCAATCGAGTGGATCGGAAGGCAGAACCGAGGCGAATTCGCCAGGTCATGAATAACCACATCGGCAAGGGCGGCCACCTGAGTGCGCAGCCCATGGGGGCGCTGCGGGATTTTGTGGCAAGAGATCCCCGCACGGAGCGTCCAGCAGTGGTCAACTTTGCCGTCCAGAAGGACAACCCTTACAGGATTGACGTTTCTGCCTCAGTCGATTTGATTGACGAATTCAGACCAGAGTTGATCATTTTCGGAAAGAGCATGGTCTTGCACAAAGAGCCGGTGGCGGAGATTCGCCAGTATTTGGACGCGCAGGGAATCGACGCTGTGGTGATGTACGATATGGCTCACGTGTTGGGCCTGATCGGACCCCACTTCCAGCAACCCTTTGATGAGGGGGCCGATCTGGTGACCGGTTCTACCCACAAGACCTTCTTTGGTACCCAGAGGGGCATTGTGGGGAGCCGATACCAAGAACACGAAGAACGATACGCGCTGTGGGAGTCTATAGGTCAGCGGGCTTTTCCAGGTTCGGTCTCCAACCACCATCTCGGCACGCTGGTGGGATTGCTGGTTGCCAGCTATGAAATGAACCATTTCAAAGACGAATACCAGCGAAAGGTGATCGGCAATGCGAAGGCTTTTGCCCGAGCGCTGAAAGAGTGCAGCCTGGATGTGGCGGGTGACCCCGCCATTGATTTTACCGAGACCCATCAGGTGGTGGTGCATGTCCATTACGCCCAAGGCCCGGAAATTGCCAGACGGCTGGAGCTGAACAACATCATCTGTAATTATCAGGCGAGCCCCGATGAAGAAGGGTTCACGGCTTCAGGGGCCTTGCGCATGGGTGTGTCTGAGATGACCCGTTTTGGCATGGAAGAGGAGGACTTCCGCGCACTGGCGTCCCTGATACATGATGTGGTGGAAAAGGATGCCAACGTGACCGACCAGGTCAAGGCGCTCCGGGAGCGTTTCGGGGAACTCAGGTATTGTTTCCGTGGTGAGGAGTATGCAGACGTGCTACAAGAACTGCACAACCTGGTGTAACGAGTAACAAGCTTTTGAGCACTGGTCATGTTTGCCAAAGGGACCGGAATGCCCTGACCGAAGGGCAAATAGGAATGACATCCTTTGTCATTCCCGCGCAAAAGAGTGTGTCGTAACACCATTCCGAGTCCTCCTCTGGGCTTGAGCGAGGAATCTTGAATCTGCAGGTGCCGGGTAGCGACGCATGTTCACCATAGAGACCCAAAAACTCAGGTTGGAATTGGAAGTCGTGCCCGTGGAGACTCTGTTTATCCACGAGAGAATTCTTCCCCGCATCGTGGACAAGCTCACCATAGAGTTCAAGACCATGGGTCATCTGGAGAACCCCGTCATCGTTGACCAGAACGGCATTGTGCTGGATGGAAACCACCGGGTGTATGTTTTCAGAGGGCTCGATTACAAGACCATTCCGGTATGCAGAATTGACTACTTTCATAGGAACACGCAATTGCGTTATTGGTTCAGGCTTCTCAGCAACGTAAAAGACGTGACTTTGATTGAGGGGGTCGTGGAGGAGTTGGGCGGGAGGATTCAGGAGACAACGGACCGCGAGAGCCTGAGAAGGATACTCGAGGAGAACTGTTATTGCTGCGGCATTCAGCAGGCCGATTTCTTCGCCTCGGTTCATTTCAGCGAGGACCAAGTCCACGATGCGGTCACTGCCTACGATATGCTGGAGCGAATACAGGACAGGCTGTCTGAAGTAGGCCTGGAGTTCGACTACATCCCGTGCCAGCATGCCCAGAATGAGAAATTTTGTGAGCTGTTGAAGGATCATGAGATCATTATCTGGACACCGCAGATCAACAAAGAGATGGTGGTCGAGGCGGCGAAACAAAAAAAGGTTTTTGCCCCGAAGTCGACAAGGCATTTGATCCCGGCCCGTCCACTCAACGTGAACGTTCCCAACCACTGGCTTAGGGAGAGCATCTCGTTGGAAGAGATCAACAACAGGTTCTGTCAGTTCCTCGAAGAGAAGGAGATAAAACGGCTCAGCCCGGGCCAGGTCATCGACGGTCGGTTTTACGAAGAGGAATTGTTTGTCTTTTATGACAAAAAGGAAACGCCTTAATGTCTGGGAAATTCTAGACCCATTATTCCACCGCTCCATCATTGCAATATTCCAAGTGAGAGCGAAGTGAACCAAGTTGTTTCTAAGGGGGTAAGGATGAGTGAAAAGGGTAAGATTATAAGCCTGTCGGCCATCGGCCTGGACTCTCCAGGTTTGGTCTCGAAAATCACGAACACCATCTTTCAAATGAACGGAAACATCATTGATGTGGAAGAGAATTGCAGGAAGGGACTGTTTTCCATATTCCTGATTGTGGATTTCTCCGCCTCTACCCGCACCATGGAAGAGATCACCGCGGAGTTAGACAACATATCCGTTGAAACGGGACTGAAGGTGATTCTTGGGATATACGACGAATCAGAACTCAGCTACCTCACGGAAAAAGAGAGCCACGTGGTGACCATTTTGGGGGAAGACAAGCCCGGCATTATCGCCAAGATTTCCTCCTTCTTCCACGGATACAACATCAACATCGAGAGTTGCCGGATGATCGCACGGGGAAAGTTTTTTTCCATGGAGATGACCATCGACACGAGTCAGATGCACGTGCAAACGGATCTGTCCCGCGAAGAGGCGATCGACAAAATGAAGGGAGATCTCAAGGCGTTGTGTAAGTCGCTGAACCAAAGCGTGGTCATTCAGAGTGAAGACATTTACCAGAAGGGAAAGAAGTTAATCGTCTTCGACGTGGAATCGACCTTGATCCAGGAGGAATCTCTGAAGGAATTTCTGGAGAAGGTGGAAGGCAAAGCGGGCCCTCTTGAAAGGGAATCCAAATTCAAGGATACCCGTGAAGACAAGATGCAGACCCTTATTGAAAACGCTCGGGCCTTTAAAGGCATGTCCATCTCAGATTTCGAAAAGTTCGGTGAAATTCTGGAACTCAATCCGGGAGCCCTTGAACTCATCGGGATTCTGAAGTCCATGGGATTCAAAATTGCACTCCTCACCTCGGGCTTCAACTTCTTCGTGAAGAAAATCTTTGAGGCAGCCGGCGTGGATTACGCCTTCTCCAATGCCCTGAAGTCTGACGAGAGAGGCATCATCACTGGAGAACTGGAGGAGCCCATCATCACCGGCGACAGCAAGCAGGAAATTCTTGAGTTCATGATGCAGGTGGAGAAGATCCGGCCTGATCAGGTTATTGCCGTGGGTGATGGATCTACCGGATCCCATTTCATAGAAAACGTGGGCCTTTCTATCGCTTTTAAGCCGGATGAGAAAAGCATTAAGACGGACGGCATCTTGAGCAGTGATCAAATCACGAACATGCTTTATTGCCTGGGGATTCCAAAAGGCCAGTTGGATAAGTTCTTGAAAGGCGGACCTTCGTGATCAAGCGTGTCGGGCGATTTCCTTTGAGAGCCCTCTCAACTACCTCTTGCCCTCTTCATCCTGTTGCTTTTCTTTTGTGACGGGGCTTTGGGTCTTGTAGCCTTTTTCTTTGGCTTTATACCCTACATAAGCTCCAGCGCCGGCTGCAGCGGCGTACCAGCAACCTGAAAGAGCAGGAATCATGAGAACCAATAGAATAAAGGCCAGAGATCTCTTCAACATGCCAGCTCTCCTTTTCAAAGATTTTTCCTTCCCACCCCTAGTGGGGGTCTTCTCGTTGTCCTTTTCCACGGCCCATCGAGTAATCTCAGGAGCCAGGGATAGGGTGTGACATTCAGGCCTGCCCCCGCAAGCGGTGCTTTATCCGTTCTGAGAATTCAAGAATTAGCAAAATACATGCCGTTTTATGAATCTTCAATTATGGGCTTATATTTCAATAACTTATCTTAAAACGACCCAAATCCTGAAGCCAAGATCTGCCGGGCGTTGTCGGAAATGGTCAAAAAATGTCCATTTCAAAAGAGTCTCCTTGCAGCATCAAGTAGAGAATTGAGATATTGAAGGAGGTCCCCCTCTTACGACTTGTGGGATTGCGATACAGGATGAACTGGTTTAAGATCACGGATGTCTTGGGGCTTTTTTCCTTTGAAGGCCCCTGACAATCGAGGCTCCTGAGGTGGCAGACATGCTGCGGTTCAACGACGATCGCGAGACCAAGTGTTTTTGGTGGTTATCCATCCTTATCGCCCTGGCCGCCTTCTCCTTCTCAACATCCCTTTTTGCCGCGGAGAAGACTCTGACCATCATCCACACCAATGATCTCCACTCTCACTTCTTGGGATTTTCGCCCCAACTGGATTACACACCACTGGAGACAGGGAATGACAAGACCGTGGGCGGAATTGCTCGGCTGGCAACCGTGATTCAGCAGGAAAAAATGAAACGAAAAAATCCTGTTCTGGTCCTGGATGCAGGCGATTTCCTGATGGGATCTTTGTTCCACATGTTGAGCCGTGAAGAGAGCTTTGAGCTTAGGCTCATGGGAGAGATGGGGTATGACGTCACCACCCTGGGCAATCATGAGTTTGATCTCCGGCCTGCCGGACTGGCAAGAATCATCACCGCCGCCATGAGCCGAGGAAAAACCCCGCAGATCGTTTTTTCGAGTGCTGTCTTCAGCAGCGAAAGCCGGGAGGATGATAGCCTGGAAAAGATCTTTGCCCAAAAATGGGTGAAGTCCTATACCATCCTCAAAAAAGGCGGTGTGCGGATCGGCGTGTTCGGCATCATGGGTAGAGATGCTGCCGAGGTTTCCCCCTTTGCTGCGCCAATGACCTTCAAAGATCCCATTGAGGCGGCAAAGGACATGGTCAGAGTCCTGAGGGAAGATGAAAAAGTGGATTTGATCATCTGCCTGTCCCACAGCGGTCTGGGGAATGGAAAACAGGCGTCTGAAGATGAGGAGCTTGTGAAGGCCGTGGATGGCATCGATATCGTCATAAGCGGGCACTCTCACACCACCGTGGAAACCCCCATCGTCAGCCATGGGACGATCATTGTGCAGGCCGGCTGTTATGGGAAGTATGTGGGTGTACTTGATGTGGGCTATGAAAACAAGGCCTTGAAGATCAAGGATTATGCGCTTCTGAAAATCGATGACACCGTAGAGGGAGAACCTGAAATACAGAACGAGATCGATGCCTTTATTGGGCGGGTAGACAAGCAGGTCCTGAACCCGCACGGACTGAAGTTCTGGCAGGTCGTTGCAAAAACGGATTTCGACCTGGCGATCGGCGAAGAGGAAAGCAACCTTGGAAATCTCATTGCTGATGCTATCCGATGGGCGGTCAACAGGTACGACAGTGACGAGCGGGATCCGGCCACAAAGGTTGCCTTTGCCGTGGAGTCCCTGGGTCTCATCAGAGATCCGATTCTGAAAGGAAAGACAGGGAATCTGGCTGTCTGTGATATCTTCAATGCCATCCCCTTAGGAATCGGGATGGACGACACCATGGGCTACCCGCTCATCTCGTTCTACCTCTACGGCTCTGAAATCAAGAAGACCCTGGAGATCCTAACGAGTATCTACCCCATCAAAGGGAGCGACTACTTCTTGCAGGTCTCCGGCCTGCGCTTCAAGTACAATCCCCACCGGGTGATATTCGACAGGGTGACGGATATTCAGGTTGGTAGCGAGGAAGAGGGCTACAAGCACCTCGATTATTCAGCGGCAAACAAGCATCTCTACAGGTGCGCGGCGAACATTTACAATGCCACTTTTCTTAAGGTTGTGGGGAGATTCACTTGGCACATCCTGGATATCATCCCCAAAGACCGCAACGGCAGCCCGATCCCCGATCTCAAGGCAGTCCGCGTCGATTCGGACAAGGCGAAACCAGGGATACAGGAACTGAAGGAGTGGATGGGGGTCATAGACTACATCCGGAGTTTTAGCGAGGAAGGTGCGCCTGGGATTGGCGCCGTCCCTGAGAAATACAGGGGCAAACTGGGCAGGATCGCGGTTGAGGCGAGCTGGAACCCGGTTAACCTTCTCAGAAGGGGAAATTACTTGACGTGGACCGCTTTCGCTCTTTTTGTAGCGGTCGCTCTGGCCATCTTGTGGGCGGCCCGTTTTACGGCGAGAAAGCTCAGAAGGTCGGCCAGGAAATAAAATGAAATGAGAGGGGTGTCTTCTTGTTGAACAGGGAGGCCTCTCTCATGGAACCGTCTGTCACACCAGAGGCCCTGGAAGGGGCTGTGAGAAACAACCCACCGTGATAGGGTCAAAAATTCCCCATCAAAACAAATCCTTGATTCCAGTCATCAAAATGAGATAAGTTTCCTCCTTTAGGTCAGGAAAAGCCTTGTCCCACCTCTTCAAGGGCACTTGGAATGATATGACAAGACCGTCTCGGGGAGTGGGGGTGGAAATGATAGAGGAGGTCCAAAGGGGACCTGTGAGGCATCTTCTTGGTGGGAAAAAATGGCGGACCGTGAGATGGAATCGCAAAGGGAACCAGATGCCCGAAAGCAGTAAAATACTCGTGGTTGAAGATGATCCGGATCTCCTTTTTGCAACATGTCGGGTTTTGAGATCCGCAGGGCACCACGTGCTCGAAGCGACAACGGGAGAGGCTTGCATGAGAGCCATAAAAAAGGACAAACCCGACCTGATTTTACTGGATGTCGTTCTTCCGGATATGGATGGCTTGGAAATTTGTAAACAAGTGAAAGCAGATGTGTCATGGAGGGATACTTTTGTGGTTCTCACATCCGGAATGAAGACCTCATTGAGCGAAGAAGCCGACGGACTCGAGGCAGGAGCGGACGGGTATATCACGAGACCCATTGCAGACAGAGAGCTTCTGGCGCGGGTGCAATCACTGATTCGCATCAGGCAGGCAAAGGCCCAGATCAGTCGGGCCAAAGAGGAGTGGGAGCGGACTTTTGATGCTGTTCCGGATCTGATCGCGATCCTGGACAGGGAGCATCGCGTACTCCGTGCCAACAGGGCCATGGCTGCAAATTTGGGCCTCTCGCCGGAGCAACTGGTAGGCAGGAGGTGCTATGAAGTGGTCCACGGCTCCAAGAAGCCACCGGCCTTCTGCCCCCATGCTCGCCTGATGACCGATGGGATCGTGAGCACCGCTGAGGCGCACGAGGATCGCCTGGGAGGGGATTTCCTCATTTCCGTCTCGCCCCTTTATGACGACCACGGGGCCCTCGTCGGCAGTGTCCATGTGGCCCGGGACATCACCGCGCGAAAGCAGGTGGAGAAAGCCCTGGAAGAGAAGAGCCGTGAGCTTGGCGAGAGGATCCGAGAGCTCAATTGCCTTTACGCCATCTCAGCGCTAGCGCTTCGGGACAAGGGAGACATGCCGCTCGATCGACTGGTTCAGGAGATTGCGGATCTTATTCCAACCGGTTGGCAGTACCCGGAAGTTGCGTGCTCCCGGATTGTCTTGGAAGAGAAAACGTACGAGTCGAAAGGGTTTGAAGAAACGCTATGGAAACAGACGGGTGAAATCAAGGTCTTCAGAAATCCACTGGGTCGTGTGGAAGTCTATTACAAGGAAGCAAGGCCGGAGAGTGATGAAGGCCCTTTTCTCAAGGAAGAGAGAAAGCTCATTGACGCCATAGCGGAGCGGCTTGGGCGAATTGTGGAGCGAAAGTGGGCCGAGGAGGCGGTGCGGGAAAGCGAAGAAAAGCATAGAAACCTGTTTGAAACCATGGCCCAGGGGGTGGTGTATCAATCCGCCAGCGGCGAAATCGTATCAGCCAACCCCGCCGCCCAAACAATCCTGGGGCTGTCCCTCGACCAACTTCAAGGGAGAACGTCAATGGATCCACGGTGGAGAGCCATCCATGAAGACGGCTCTGATTTCTCCGGAGAGGCCCATCCTGCCATGGTTGCCTTCAAGACAGGAAAGAAGGTGGAAAATGTCGTCATGGGGGTGTTTAACCCCATTCATGAGGACTACCGATGGATACGGATCAATGCGGTTCCCCAATTTAAAGACGGTGAGGATGAGCCTTATCAGGTCTACACTACCTTTGATGACATGACTGAAATTAAACTGGCCAGGGAGGCCCTGCAGAGGGCTCACGATGAGCTGGAAAGACGGGTGGATGAGAGGACTGCCGAACTCCGTCTCATGTCCGCCAAGCTACTCAAGGCTCAGGAAGAGGAGAGAAGGCTCATTGCGTTAGAGCTTCATGACGGAATCGGACAGATTCTGAGCGCCACAAAATTCAGGCTTGAAACGGTCGCAGAAGGGGTGCAGGAGGAAGGGGCATCCGCGGGTGCCGCATCTTTGGAGCCGGTTGTGCACATGCTCCAAGAAGCCGTGGAGGATGTCCGACGTATTCAAAAGAACTTGAGGCCTTCAGTCTTGGACGATCTGGGGATTCTTGCCACGATTTCGTGGTTCTGTCGTGAATTTGAGAGCGTCTATGCCGGGACTAAAATCGAAAGGGAGGTCGATCTTGAGGAAAGGGATGTGCCTGAATCGTTAAAGATCGTCATTTTTCGGATCCTTCAGGAAGCCTTGAATAACATTGCAAAGCACAGCCGGGCAAGCCTTGTGGGTCTCTCTCTGAGAAAGGTTTCCGGCCATATCGAATTAACCATCAGGGATAATGGTCAAGGATTTGCCCTGCAGGATGTGCTGTCCAACAGACGCTCTGAGCGCGGTCTCGGACTCGATGGTATGCGTGAGCGGGCGACGTTGTCGGGAGGGGGCCTATCGATCGAATCGCAACCCGGCGCAGGAACAAGCATAAAGGCGATCTGGAAATTGGCGGAAGTCATCCAGCCATGAAGATTGCATCACCCTTTGAGAATGGACTAAGATGAACACGGACCGGCATGTGTGGATGAAGAACCCCAAAGGATGGTCTCTGGGACATAAGAAGAAGAGAGCAGGTGGTTTTGTCATGAGGAAGTTCGTTTGGCTCATTTTGTTCATAGCGGTTGGCTGCGCTTCCGGGGGCCATTCTGGATCAACCATGCAGGATTACTCGATTGATCACCCAGAGGGGTGGAGAGAACTGGATGTCTCGGGAGTTTTCATGGTGACCAGAGAAGGGGCCTTCTCACAATACATCCTGGTTCAACGACGGCATGTCGACAAACCCTTCAGGCATACGAAAAAGAGATTTAAAAGAAACATGCTCCCGCAGGAAGCGGCAGGCGTCATCCTGGATGAGATCGGGTCTGACAGTAAGATTTTGAATTTCCGGATCATGGAGTGCCGACCCGCCAAGGTGAGCCGGTATGACGGGTTTCGAGTGGTGTTTACCTACAAAGAGCAAGATGGGTTGAAGTTCAAGACGGTCTTTTATGGCCTTTTGCAAGGAGATTGGTTTTACAGTTTGCGTTACAGTGCTGCGGAAGACAAATGCTCTGATGAAGATATGGAAGTTTTCGAAAGGGTCTTGAATAGCTTCAAGATCTTGGGATCCCCATCTGCATAGATCCCCCCCTTCACATGTCTCCCATTTAGCCTTAGGAATAACCCGAGCCCTCAGGACCTGGGCTTTGGGCTGCCCCCAGAGGGGGGTTCCAGGGTCTTTAACGGATGATGGAGTGATGGAGTAATGGAGTACTGGATCAAAGGAATATTGGAGCAGCCAGATGCCTCAAAATGAGGGCGAAAGGTACGCAAGCTTGGAGTGCGCTGAGTTATGATAAAACGTTGGTCAAAACCGAACGGCTACCGGGATGTTCTTGCCATCAGCTTGCCCTTGGTGGCATCCATGGGGTCGATAACCGTGATGCAGTTCACGGACCGGATGTTTCTGGCCAACTACTCCATCAATGCTATCGCAGCTGCCCTGCCTGCCGGAATTGCTGCTTTCACGAGCATCGCTTTCTTTATGGGGGTGGCCACCTACACGAATGCGTTTGTCGCACAATACACAGGGGCGCGTGCCCTTGACCGCGTTGGGGCCGCGCTTTGGCAGGGCATCTACTTCTCTATCTTGTCCGCTGCCTTCTTGGCTTCGCTTTTTTTCATCTCCAACCCCTTATTCGATCTCATCGGCCACTCCCCGCCCATTCGTTCTCTGGAGGTGACCTACTTCAACATTTTGATTCTGGGCTCCGGCCTGCCGGTCTTGGGCTCGGCATTGGCCTGCTTTTACACCGGCCGGGGACTGACCTGGACGGTGATGATGGTGCACATGGCCGGCGCAGCCGTCAACATCCCTCTGGATTACTGTTTGATTAACGGCGTGGGTCCCTTTCCGGAGCTTGGGATCATTGGGGCGGCTATTGCAACGGTGACGGCTTCCGCCACGATCGTGGGGATCTTGGGCCTCCTGATTTTCAGCCCCGCCAATCGGGCCAAGTTCGGCACTTGGAAAAATCGGGGCTGGGACAGGGAACTCTTCGGCCGGCTGATGCGCTACGGTGTGCCCAGCGGCATCCAATTCTTTTTGGAGATATTTGGATTGACTTTCTTCATCCAAATGCTGGGCCGGTTGGGCGACCTGGAACTGGCTGCCTCCAACATTGTGCTTTCTATCGAGACGCTCTCCTTTCTCCCCATGGTGGGTTTTCATATCGGCAATGCCACGCTGGTGGGACAGGCGGTCGGCAAAGGCCAGCCAGAGGATGGGGTGTATGCGACCACAAGTGCACTTCATATCACCTTGGCGTACATGATCATGGTGGCGGTCGTTTTTGTTTTTATGCCCGAGCCGCTCCTCCGTCTTTTCGAGAACAGCGACCACGCCCCCGCACAGCAGGCCGAAATCATGGGCCTGGGGGTGGTCTTAATGCGGTTTGTGGCTGTTTTCTGCTTTTTCGACGCCCTTAACCTGGTATTTTCCGGTGCCATCAAAGGAGCAGGAGACACACGGTTTATCATGTGGACAATCGCGGCTTTGTCGCTGGGGGTCATGATCGGTCCTGTCTATCTGGCTGTAGAGGTTGTGGGTGCCGGTTTGTACACGGCATGGACGCTGGCCACAATTTACATTTGTGCTTTGGGAATTGCTTTCATGCTCCGCTATCGCCAGGGGAGATGGAAAAAAATGCGGATCATCGAAGACCAGCCGATCGTTGCGCAGGCAAGGGTTAGGGGTGCCGCTGTGCTTAAGCCAGGAGCGAGATGAGAATCAATGTCTCTGAACATAGATTTCTGTTGACTTGATGGTGTGATTTCCATTATTGATTTGTAAGGTTGAGAAAGCGATTGGTTCTAATTTGAAAACCTTTTAGCGGGGCCTTTCAAAGATGTCTCTGCAGGATCCGGCCATTACGCATCAACTCTTCAAACTGATCGCGAAAATGTCAGATGATGAGCGGCGCACGCTCTTGAGACTTCTTGAAGGCGGTTTGCTAAAAGGCAAGTGCCGCAGAAGGCACTACAGAAAACACCTGCGTCTGCCTGTTCATTATGCCAGCAGAGGCCGAACGTATAGCGGGTACATCCAAAATATAAGCCTTGGAGGCGTGTTTATCCCAACCCGTTTCCGTTTTTACCTTGGACAGGGCCTCGTGGTGGCTTTCCCATCTCCGAACGGCAATAAATACATCAAGATGGTGGGGCAGGTTGTGAGGCTGGACCCAGAAGGGATTGCCGTAGAATTCAAGTCCTTGACCCAGAAGGAGAAAACAGCGCTCCTTTCCCTCACGTCTCCCACCTGATGTCTCTAGGGGGCGCTTTATCAGGTCATTTTGTCAAAAGAAACCCTGTTGAGGCACACAGCGAGGCAAGACCCCATCTCATCAAGGGATGGGGTTTTTCTTTAAGAAACGATCCTTTTTGACCGCCAGTCCCTACCTGTATGAACAGCGGAAAGGGTGTCTGCTTTTCTTGACGTGGAGTTTGCCTCTATAGCCTCGAGACAACCCCAGCCCCATTCAGCACTCCTTATTTATGTAGTTAATTCAAATAGATATGGCTTTTGGTGGTAACCGCGCCACTGGCATACCCCTTGCAGATACGCTATTGGGGGGCTGCGCATAGACACCATCGGGATCCGAAATCATCCAATTTGAATCCACGATTTATTCGGCGCTGCAAATTCCTTTGACAGATCCTGTCATGGCAGGAGCACAGCCCAAAGGAAAGGGGGTATTATCATGAAAAAGTATGAAAACCATCTGAAGGCGTGTGTTTTTTGCCTATTGGCTTTGGGCTTGATGTTCTTTCCCAAGGCAAGCGCAGGCGCGAGCACCATTTACGTGGGGCCTTCAGAGCTGCACACGACGATCCAAGCCGGGATCGTTGCAGCTGCAGACGGCGACACCGTGGTGGTGAGAAGCGGAACCTATTCAGGGGACGGCAACAAGGGCTTGAATTTTGGCGGCAAGGCCATCACCGTGAGATCTGAAAACGGCCCTGAGGCGTGTATCATCGACTGTGAGGGGATGGGCGTGGCTTTCACTTTTGAAAACAACGAGACATCCTCTTCGGTTGTGGACGGATTTACGATTACTCGGAGCGACACAGGCGGAAAAAGTGCAATCTATTGCTACAATTCATCGCCGACCATAACAAATTGCATCATCAAGGGGAACAGCAGTACCTACGGCGGCGGACTCTACTGTTATTATCAGGCTTCCCCCAATTTGATCAATTGTATTTTCACCGGTAATTCAGCCCGCAGGGGTGGCGCGGTCTACTGCTTTTGGGAATCGTCGCCTACATTCATCCACTGCACCATCAGCGGCAACGCGGCCACTGAACTGGAAAACTTCGGAGGCGAGGGCGGCGGGATTCACTTGCTGAACTCCTTCGCTACCATGACCAACTGCATTGTCCTCGGAAACACGGCCGATATTATTAGCCCAGACATCTATGTCTCGCCAACGTCCTCGACAACGGTGACTTTCAGCGCATTCCCTGAGCTCTGGGATGGAGAAGGGAATATTCTGATTGAAGAATCCCCGTTCGTGGGCGAGGGTGATTACCATTTGAAAGAAGGCTCAGAGTGCATCGATCAAGGGACAGATCAGATCACGCTTCCTGAGTTTGACTTTGAAGGGGATCCGAGAAATCTGGGCGCTGCACCGGACATGGGGGCTGATGAGTCCGAATCCTCAGCCAAGGTTCCCGAGGACCCTGTCAAGATGGATGTCAAGATGGATGTCAGACCTTTTGCCAGATTCAACATCATCAATCTCAAATCCAGAGGGGTTGTGCCGGTGGCTATCTTTGGTGACAAGGATTTGGATGTCTCTGACATAGACGTGGATAGCGTGGCATTTGCCGGGGCTCAATGCGTTCGCTCGTTCATCAAAGATGTGAATCATGACGGTGAGGACGACCTGCTCTTATTTTTCAGGACCCGGGAGCTAAACCTGGACTTAACTCTGTCTGATCGCACCACCAGAGAGGAGGCAACCTTAACAGGTTTTTTGGAGGATGGTACTGAACTCGTGGCCACGGACACGATCCGTCTCGTTCCCAAAAGAGCATGCCAGTGTAAAAAGAAAGGCATGCCAACAAGGCGCCACGGGCGCTATGGCTGGTAAGAGAGCTCCGGGAAAGCAGGCATCTTCAGTTGGGGCCATGGGGAGGTGGCTTCTTCGGGCTTGATTCCCTTTGAGGCGGCCTGATCTTCAAGGCCACGGGCACGATGGCGAAATTTGCCGCTGCCATAGCAAACCAGGCCGGGCGGTAATCCCCGTACAGGTCATAACACAGGCCTGTCAAAAGGGGGCAGCTCATGGTGCCGATGATCATAATGGCCATGAAGGCGCCCTGAATGGCGCCGAAGGCCAGCCGGCCAAAATACTGTGCTTGGAGGGTCAGCCTCAAGGTGATCACGCCCCCGTACCCGGGACCGAAGGTGGCCACGAAGGCGGCGACCCACCAGGGGTTTCTTGCCCACGCCAAGAAGATCAGCCCGAGGGCTTGAAGCCCGATCTCGAAAGCCAGGAGATATCTATTATCCAGGCGATTACTGAACCACCCCAGACCAAACCGTCCTACGATGCTCACAAACACAAGAATGGAGGCGGCGAGGCTGGCCTTTTCCCGGCTGAAGTCCACGCTGATCAAATAGGGCATCACATGGACCGTGACGGCATGGACGGTCGCCGCTGAAACG
>Ga0209635_10001883_pt1 | contig 15808 bp, 12 predicted proteins | sample DeeMarSWOR230_32_FD_187463 | JGI IMG/M metagenome (GOLD analysis project Ga0209635, IMG submission 187463) | Marine sediment microbial communities from White Oak River estuary, North Carolina - WOR-2-30_32 (SPAdes) (version 2) | ecosystem: Environmental > Aquatic > Marine > Intertidal zone >... | reverse complement strand
GTGATTTTTGTTTATTAAATGAAGTCCCCAAGCGCTCCAATGTTCAGGCAGGAGATTGGGTCATCACTTCTGGCTATGGAGAAATCTATCCATCTGGATTAATAATTGGTCGCGTGATTAGTGTTTCCGAATCTCCACGAGGTTTATTTATGGACATTAAAATTAAACCATCAGTGAATTTTGATAAGCTGGAAGAGGTTTTTGTTATAGCTGAAAAGAAAGATAAAGATTAATAAGAAATAGATTTCATGCAGTGGATCAAATACATTCTAATATACATTTTATTATTGTTTATTGAAAAAAATTTGCTTCAGCTAATTTCCATAAAGGATGTTACACCAGATCTGATTCTAATATTTGTGATAATTATTAGTCTTAAAGAAAAAAGGAGTAGTGCAACACTTATTGGTTTTGGCGCGGGTTTATTCCAGGATCTATTTACTGCTGGTTTTTTTGGACTTTCTGCCATGACCAAATCTATAATCGGTTTCTGGGGGACTTTTTTTCAACAATCGAGAAAAAAGTATAATCTTACATATTTCACAGTTGCCGTTTTTGTTTTAGTTTTTATTCACGAAATTATTTATCGATCCATATATAACTTAGGAAGCCATATAAGTCTTTTTAGATTAATATTTCACTATATTATACCAAGGACATTATATACCTTATCGTTTGGAATAATAATTTATTTGATTTATAAACCTATGTTCTGGAAATCAGAAAGTATTACCGATTAACTAATAATAATTTTGTTGTTATGAGACAAATAACTTCAGTAGAAAAAAGGCAATATCTATATTCGATACTAACAGTGCTTCTTTTTTTAATCCTGATCGGTCGTTTTTTTTATTTGCAAATATATAAACGAACACAATATCTCAAAGCATCAGAAAAAAATAGGATTAGAGAAGTTGTGATTGAACCGACTCGAGGTCTTTTTATTGATAGAAATGGAGAGGTTCTGGTAGACAACCATCCCTCCTATTCTGTTTACGCGATTCCTTTTGAAATTAAAAAAGCAGATAGTGTTTTAAATTTGGCTGGAAAGATATTAAACATGAAAGTTACTGAAATTGAGAATGTTATAAAACGAGAGAGAATTGGTTTATTTACGCCTGTCAAATTAAAACGTCAAATAGATTTTGAAACTCTTACTCAGATTGAAGAATATAAGTTAGACTTACCTGGTATTATTTATCAAATTGAACCGAGAAGATATTATCCCTCAGGAGTTCGTGCTCCACATGTATTTGGTTATTTAGGAGAGATCAATAAAAGTGAATTAGATCAATCTGATTTCCTGGGTTTTCGTTTAGGTGATATTGTTGGAAAGAAGGGATTAGAAAAATATTATGAAAACGAGTTGCGAGGAACACGTGGTTATAATTATATTGAAGTTGATGCGTTGGGTCGTGAAATTAGAGGTTTGAAAGATAGACCAGAGATTTTACCACTACCCGGGAAAAATTTTCACCTTACCCTGGACGCAGAATTGCAGCGCTCATTAGAAGCTCGTATGGATACACTAAGAGGGGGGGTTGTTGTCGTCGATTGTACAAATGGAGCAGTAATTGCCCTGGTGAGTAAACCAGATTATGATCCTGAAATCTTTACAAAATCGATTTCACCTGAAATATGGAAAAGCTTGGTTGATGATACAACTAAACCGTTGTACGATCGTATGGTGCAAAGTCTTTATCCACCCGGCTCTACTTATAAAATTATTTTAGCCGCAGCCGCCATAGAATTGGGTATTATCAAACCTGACTGGCAGGCTTTCTGTCCTGGTTATACGTGGTTGGGTCGAAGGAAGTACGATTGTTGGAAACCAGAAGGACATGGCGAATTAGATTTAATGGGAGCAATCGAGCAATCCTGCAATGTTTACTTTTATAAATTAGGGCTCAAAGTTGACTTAGATAATTGGGCTAATTTTTCCCGATATTTTTTATTCGGCAAATCTACCAACATCGACCTGATTGATGAGAAATCCGGATTTGTACCAGATCGAAATTATCTCGATCAGCAATATGGCAAAGATCGCTGGTCAAAGGGATTAATTTTAAATCTTTCAATCGGTCAAGGGGACCTTTTAGTTACTCCCCTTCAAATGGTTCGATTGGCTATGATTATTGCTAATGAAGGACTTTATTATCCTCTTCATCTCATTAATTACATGGAAGATCCAATCGATGAGACCAAAATATTTGCTTCCATCGATTCAACCAGAGTTAGTGGCATTTCACAAAAAACATTCAAGATATTAAAACAGGGGATGTTTAGAGTTTGTCACGGTGAGCATGGAACCGGTCGTGCGGCAAGTTACCGTGATATTACTGTAGCAGGTAAAACTGGAACAGCAGAAAATCCTCATGGAGAAGATCATGCCTGGTTCATTGGTTATGCGCCAGCAGACGCGCCCAAAATTGCTTTCTGCATATTGGTGGAGAACGGAGGTTCTGGAGGAAAAGTCGCAGCTCCAATTGCAAAGTTAATTATTAAAAATTATTTTTATCAATCAAGAGTAAAACGTGATAAAATTTAGTGATATAAAAGTATCTGGTGTTGATTACGCTTTAATTTTAGTCGTATTTATTTTAATTTTTATTGGCTTAATAGCTATTTACAGCGCTTCTTTTCAAGTAGAATCACCAGCACTGAAGGCAAATTTTTCACGCCAAATATTGTGGTTTTTTATTAGCATAATTTTTATGCTTGTTGCTATTGTGATACCGACCAGCGCTTATCAGGTGTCAGCTTATTGGCTCTATGGCTTTGCCATTATTCTTTTAGTTTTAACCCTGGTACTAAATCGAGGAAGCTCTATTGCCCGATGGATTACCATCGGGCCCTTTAGATTTCAACCTGCTGAATTTGCGAAAATAGGGGCTATCATCGCATTAGCACGATATCTCTCGTACGAACAAAGAAAATTGACTAAGCTAAAAGATAATGCTGTTGCTTTTGGAATGGTATTTTTACCTTTTCTATTAATTGTAAAACAACCTGATCTGGGTACAGCTTTCATATTTTTGGCAATAATTTTACCAGTTTTGTTTTGGGCAGGGCTATCAACTTTTTTTCTTTTTGCTATTACCGCTCCTGCTATCGTGATGATTGCTTCATTTAATTATTACACATTTTTTTTGGCGATGATATTAATTGCAGCAGCTCTTTTGTTTTTTAGAAGAGGGCTTGTTATCTCTTTGCTAATTATGGTGACAAATATTGGAGTCGGTATTGTAACGCCGATATTATGGAATCACCTACATGACTACCAAAAACACAGGATCCTTACCTTTTTAGGAGTAGAAATGGACCCTCATGGACTGAGTTATCAAGTGATTCAATCCAAGGTTGCAATAGGTTCAGGAGGATTTTTGGGAAAAGGCTTACTAAAAGGAACACAAACTCAGCTACGTTTTTTACCAGAACAACATACAGATTTTGTATTCTCCGTTATTGGCGAAGAGTTTGGTTTTATTGGAAGCTTAGTTATAATTATTATGTTTTTATTTTTGCTGCTACGCGGTATATCTATTGCTTCAAAAGTCAGAAATAGATTTTCCGGGCTTATGGTAATTGGTGCAGTTACAACAATAGGTTTTCATGTTATCGTAAACATTGGAATGACTGTAGGAATGATGCCAGTAACCGGTTTACCATTGCCTTTTTTAAGTTATGGTGGTTCTTTCTTAATTACTTGTATGATTTTAATCGGAATTATAATTAACGCCTCAATCAGGTGGTTTAGATATTAATTTAGTGAGTGGAATAAATTAACTTTCCCAGTTATATTTTGGTGACTTTGAAAAAATAATTTATATAACGATACGGTGTAACTTATTATATCGAACCTTATAAAACAAAAGGAAAGAAAAGTGCATTCAAAATTGTTTCAAATCGGACCAGTAGAAATTCATAGTTATGGATTAATGTTGGCGATATCATTTTTAGTTGGTATTTATTACTCAATGTATCGAGCGAAAAAAACAGGAATTGATCCCAACAAGATTATCGATCTTTCAGTAATAATTGTAATTAGTGCAATTTTTGGATCCAGATTCCTTTATGTTATTTTTCATTTGGATGAATTCAAAGGGCACTGGCTGGACACCTTCAATCCTTTCCAAAGTTCTGGTCAAATCGGTATTGCGGGATTAACGATGTTAGGAGGTCTTATTGCTGCTGTTGTTTCCGGTTTAATTTATTTAAAACTCAAAAGATTACCTGTGTTAAAAATAACAGATATTATAATTCCCGCTATAGGACTTGGTATTTTTATTACAAGAATTGGCTGTTTTTTAAACGGTTGCTGTTACGGTGTTCCTACTGATGCGCCCTGGGGAGTGATATTTCCTCAAGATAGCCCAGCCGGTTACACTTTCCCTGGTCAACCTATCCATCCAGCTCAACTATATTCATCATTATACGGTTTAATTATCTTTGGATTGATAATATTTTTTGAGCGTTATAAAAAATTTGATGGCTTATTATTATATATTTTTTTTATATTATATGGCATTTCTCGTTTTACAGTCGACATCTTCAGGTACTATGAGGAAAGTATGGTTTTTCTTCAAATAGGTAATTTTTCTATTTCTATTAATCAAGTTATCAGTCTTATTTTAATTGTTATTGGTGGTGTTTTAATTTATGTCAGTTCTGTCCGGTTAAAATCTCCCCAAGCGACATAAATCGATAATATTCTTAATGGATTTAGCCAAATAGTTGAACGACAATGTAATATACTCGTAACAAGTAAGAATTTCATGTTTACGGTATGCTCGATTAGGATTAATTTTTAGTTCACAAGGTAATTGAGATGCTGATTCCATCGCTTGAAGCAATGGAATCAGTATGGAATTTTAATTCTTGATAAGTATAAAAACCTCGGGCATGTTAGCATGACAATAGCAAAGTTAAATATGTGGGTTTCGAGTATGATGCTTGCATTAGGATGATCTGTCCTTTAATTTAAACACCAAATAGAATCAGATATTGATAAAAATAAAAAATCGCTTGACTTTTTTAATAAAGTTTAATACATTTTTATAACTAAGTTTTGTAAACTCTTTTAGTTATAACAAGGGAGGGTCAGATTGATAAAAAAAATTATTTTTCTTATTCTAATCTTGAAAGTTTTTCTTTTCTCGACATCAGTCTGGGCAGGAGGAGAGCAATCCAATTTAGGAATAGGCGTTAAAGCTGGCATAAATCGTTTATTTGGGGATTGGAAAAATCCGTCGTTTAAGCCTTTTGCTTATGGACAGTTAACTTATAATTTATTTGAATTTTTGGCTATTGGTGGCGAAGCTGGTTATTCTACTGTTGGTGATAAGGATAATCCAGCTATTGAAACGATACTTGTACCTTATGAAGGACATCTTATTTTTTCTTTTCTTCCATTGGGTAAAGTGAATCCTTACGTAGTTCTGGGAGGTGGAGGTGTTTATTGGAATTATACTGAAGATGGTCAAACAAAAATAGTAGATGGTAAATATCAAGAAGGATATGATTCGTTTCTCAAAGCTGGTATAGGATTAGAAATCTTATTGAATCGGTCTCACACTTTCTATTTTAATCTTGGGGGTACGTTTAGATATTCATTAACTGATTGGTTTGATAATATAAAGAAAACTGATAAGAACGACGGACTGGTCGGACTGTATGGAGGATTTACTTATTATTTTAGGACCAGTAGGCGGGGTGATAGAGACAACGATGGAGTACCGGATGAACTTGATTTGGAAATTGACATAAAAGAAGATCCCGATGGTTATCTCGATCATGATGGAAATCCCGAAGGCATACCACCCATTACAATTAAAATGATTTCTAATGACAGCACAGAAGTTGAATCCGATAAAGATCCTCCGATTGTTATTCATGCACCGGTAAAGCGTGTTGAAGAAGGACGAGATGTGACCATTAAAGCCGATATTTATGAAAATCAAAAATTGAAGGTAGCGTCTATTCTGTATCGACCGATTGGATTGGATCATTGGAGCATAGGACAACTCAGAAGCGCAGGCGGTACACTTTATGAAGGAGTTATTCCGCATAGAAGTGTTAAGAAAGAAGGCCTGGAATATTGTGTGATCGCAGTTGATGAAGCAGTTAGTGGCGTTGGTTATAGTGGAGTGCCCAAGCTTCCGGTAAGAGTAGAAGTGTTAAGAAGTCCCAAAACATGGCGGATTGTAGGGGGAGCTGCTGCGTTAGTGGGATTGGGAGCTTCGAGTTACATAATTCTAAAAAAAGAGAAATAAAAGTAAATTTAGAGAGGGGAGTTTTATGAAATCAATAACTTTAACAGGCGTCATTTATCTCCTGTTCGCGAGTATTTTGATAATGGGGGGATGTAGTTCCAAGCAAGCTAAAATCGATTCCGACCAAAAACTACAACAGGAAGGCACTGAAATCGATCAGTTATTGGGTGTGTCAGAAAGAGGTGAAACTCCAGAATCAAATCCAGATGAAGATGAAGTACTCCAACTTCTTGGTATAACAAAAGAAAAAAGTGAAAAGACAACCACTCAAGAAAGTTCCAAAAGCGAAGACCAATTACAACAAGAAATCAGCGACTTAGAAAAGAAATTGGCAGATAAAGATACTGAAATCTCTCTTTTGAGATCAGATATCGCTAAGAAGGACGAAAGAATTGATGAGCTTGAGTCTGGTTACGGTAAACGAGTCACAACAACAGAGGGTAGATATACTTCATTTGGTAGTTATGGCGAAGATTATCAGAATGCATTATCAGAATACAACAGCCGAAATTATAAGGTAGCTATACAAATGTTTGAAGAATTACTAGCCAGAGATCCTGCAAATACACTAGCTGACAATTGTCGTTATTGGATTGGTGAATGTTATTACGGACTGGGAAACTATAATCAAGCGATTATAGAATTTACTAAAGTATTTTCGTTTAATAAATCAAATAAAATGGATGATGCTCAGCTAAAGTTGGGGCTTTGCCATTGGAAATTGGGCGATCAAGTGAAGGCTCGGCAGGAATTCGAGCAATTAATTAGCGGCTATCCCAACAGTGAATATGTTGAAAAGGCACGACAATTCTTATCAAAACTTTAGTCAACATCCCACAAATCTTAAATTCATTTAAGGTCGAAAGGGAGTAGTGTTTTTCCTTTCGACCTTTATTTTTATAATGAATTAAAACGATGGGTTGGTTGATCAGCTCAATAACTAGAGGAAATAATGCAGAGAAAATTGAAGATATTATTTATTTCTTCAGAAATTGCACCCTTTACGAAAACTAGTAGTCTGGCGGATGTTGCTGGGGCATTACCAAAAGCCCTTAAAGAAATGAATCATGACATTCGTCTATTTATTCCCAAATATGGTACCATAAATGATAGAAAATATACCATACGAGAAGTCATCAGGTTGAAAGAGATTGATGTTCCTGAAGGGGATAAAATAGTCATCACCAGTGTAAAATCTGCTTTTCTGCCCAATTCTAAAGTTCAGGTGTATTTTGTTGAAAATAAAGATTATTTCAATCGTTCTGAGATTTATATAAATCCAAAGACAAAAAAAGATTGGGAAGATAATGCAGAGCGATTCATATTCTTTAGTCGCTCGATATTTGAGATTCTGAAAAAACTACACTGGCAACCTGACATAATACATTGTAATGATTGGCAAACCGCTTTAATCCCTTTCTTCTTAAAAACAGTATATAAAAATGATCCTTTCTTTGGTAAAACCTATACGCTGCTTTCGATCCATAATTTGACTCAACAGGGAATTTTTGATAAAAAAATAGCGCCTCTTATTAACAATTCTGAGGAAAAGTTACATTTAAATAATGTGATCGATTTCCAGGGAAAAATAAATTTCCTCAAAGCTGGTATTGTTTATGCTGATCTTATTAATGCAACAAGTAAAAGTTATGTGAAGGAAATTCAACTCGACGAAGAATCTGCGATGGGGCTTCATGAAATTTTTAGGGCACGATCAAAAAATCTGTATGGAGTTAATAACGGAATAGATTATACAGTTTGGAATCCTGAAAGCGACGATCTTATTCCTTATAATTATTCAAGAAAAAATATTTTAACTAAGTTAAAAAACAAGCAATCTCTGGTCGAGTCTCAGGGATTGATATTTAACGAAAAAATCCCAGTTATCGGAACCATATTACAATTGAAAGACTACCATGAAGGTTTTAACCAGATCGTTGAAATATTGGATGAGATGATGGCATTTGATTTACAGTTTATTTTGTTGTTAAAAAGAGATGAAAAATATCATGACTTGTTGAAATCTTTTATTAGAAAATTTCCAGATAAAATAGTAATCAATATGAAGTCGGATAATCCTTTGGTCCATTTAATGTTCGCTGGATGTGATTGTATACTAATTCCTTGTCGAACTGAGCCTTGTGGATTAAACCAAATATATTGCCTGAGATACGGAACCATTCCAATCGTACATGCAACTGGTGGATTAGCCGATACAGTTAAAAATTATAATCCCTCAACAAAAAGAGGATATGGATTTGTATTTGAAGAATTTTCATCTGAATCAATGTTAAATACACTTATTCGAGCATTGAAATCATTTAATGATAAAGAAATTTGGAATAAATTAATTGATCGTGCAATGAAGTTAGAATTTTCCTGGCAGGTCGCAGCAGAAAATTATAATAAATTATATCAAAAACTTATGAAGTGAATTTTCAATTTGCAAATTCGATTGAAAGTTTTATAGTTTTTTACATTGTTGAAATTGAATAACTACTAGAAAAATCTTCTAGTTAGTGTGTTTCATATTGTGACAAATGTTTCCGATCAGTACATGAAAATTGATCTGGAGTAAAAAAATTATATTAAAAAACAATTGATAAAATAAGAGATATGTAAAACATCCGGGATAGATAGAATTGGCATTGTATTTGCATGGAGTTCATAAACAAAACTATTTATCTCAATGCTTTTTGAAGTGAGGATGTTTTTCATCGGTAGTTGACCATGAAATAGAAGAGGGATGATTAGGTTAAATGCAGGGAATTGAAATAGCCCTAAACAACATGGGTACAAGGGGGGATATTGTTCTTGTAAAAATTAAAGGATATATTGATACGACAACTTCAAATGAGGTTTCAACAAATCTGAATAGAATAATAAACGAGGGAAGTTATCAACTTATAATTGACATGGGGGGCGTCAATTATGTAAGTAGTGCTGGGTGGGGTGTGTTTGTTGGAGAGATTCGGAATATACGCGAACATGGTGGGGATCTAAAAATCGTCCAGATGAACCTTGATGTGCTCGAAGTGTTCGAAATGTTGGAATTTAACCGTATCCTTGACTATTATGAAACAATCGAAGAAGCGGTTAATGATTTTGACATAAGCATGGGATTGGATATAACTAAAAGTATCCAACAGCTTCAACAAAAGGTTGCACCAGATTCGGTAGCAGTTTCTATTCCTTCACCTAAAAGGATCGCTAAGTCAAGTTCTCAAAAAAGTGAGCGTAAAACAAAATCACGATTCTCATTTACAAAGCCGAAAGTTATTGAAGCCACTTTACCACTTGTTGAGAAAATTAAATTATTGGTTATTGAAAATCCAAATGATGGTGCAAGCAAAATTAAGAATCAATTAAATACCCAGAGATTTGGATATGAGAAAGCTGGTTATTTTAAAATTCGAGAAATTTTGAAAAAATATAATTTGGAAACAAGGGAAAAAAGGTATCGCTTTTATCGTTCTCGATAGATAATTTGATTGGTGATCGAAGTGGTAGACGTGTGTTGAGATAGGTAGTTTTTATCAAAGCCCCTGCATATTTGAATTAAAAAATTACAGGGGTTTTTTATCATCAATTGACGTTAAAAAATTTAAAAATGAAGGATGGGTATTATGTACAGAACTAAGTTAAAATTTTTATGGAACCTAATAACTTATATAGTTCTATTTTGTTGCTTATTTATGGTTGTGATATCACCAGGTTATTGTTTTCAAATAAGGGGGATGAAAAATGACTTTCACCCTGGTGATGCTATTCGTATAAATATTATTGAAATCTTCCAAAGTCCAGATCGAAGATCTTTAGATATCAGTGGTGATTATAAAATCAATAGTCTGGGCAATGTTACCTTGCCATTAATCGGACCGGTAAAGGTGGTGGATAAGGATCGGGCAAGCATGGAGAAATATTTAATGGAAAAATATAGCCCCTATTTCAAAGAACCCTATGTTACTGTTATACCGTTGATTCGGGTAGTGTTAATGGGGGCATTTAATCAACCGGGATCATATCGTATCAGCCCTCAAAGCTCCTTATGGGAATTAATAGAATTAGCCGGGGGTCCCAGTGAGAACTGCGATCTCAAAAGCATGAGAGTAGAACGTGGAGGTGAGGTAGTCATTAGGAATTTATTAACAAGTTTTGAAAAAGGACATTCACTTGAAGATATTGATGTAAATACTGGAGATCAGATTATTGTAGACGTAAAAAGGGGAAGTTTTGGATTTCGTGAAATTATGAATTTTTCTTTCTTTATTATGTCAGCACTTACCTTATATCTTCAAATCCGACACTATTATTAATAACTGACATTATCAGGGGTGTTTTTTTATGGCAAATATGAACGATATGTATTTTGAGGAAGATTCTTCGGAAGAAGAAAGCATAGATATTAAAAGATATGTTCGAGTTATTTTGAAACGAAAATGGTTAATTTTAACCATAGTGTTGGTTATTTCGATTCCATGGTTAATTTATCTAAAAGGTTTACCACCTTCTTATGAAACATTTTGCATCATTCGATTTAGAAATTTAGAACGGGAAAGTGAAAATATTATTAGTGTGAGCAGAATAAACGAGCTTAAAAGTCGTTCCTTTGCTGAAAAGGTTGTTGCTCAACTGGGTTTAACTTTAAATATAGAGAACGATGATGGGAATGTTCAACGTCGAAATTTATTTGAAGAATTTTATACAACAACAAATCCAAAATCAGGTGAATATAAATTTATCTGGCAGGATGATGGTATTTATAAAATTTATCGTAACATTGAAGATCGTAAAATTTTGGTCGATGAAGGGGCGGTTCAACAAGCAGCGATAAAGCTCCGTACTACCGATGCCGGATTTACTTTTCGGTTAACCTCTGATTTTTCTAACCTTCCTCATGAAATTAACTTCAGTATTAACGAGTTTAGAAAAGCTGTTGAATCATTTAGAAACAGAACGAATGTTGAAATAAGTGGCAGTAATCTTTTAAGGGTGACAATGACAGCTAATGATCCTGTACTGGTTGCTCAGATGGTTGACCGGCTGGCAGAAATATATGTAAATGAAAGTCGATCTTTAAAAAAGAGAAATGCTGAGGAAAAGAAGAGGATATTGACTGAGAGATTAGCATTTATTGAAGAAGATTTGAAACGATCAAAGGAAAAACTTCAAAATTTTAGAAGTACTCATCTTGTTAATCTTAATACAGAAACGAAAACCTATATTGAAGAGAAAAGTAGAATCGAAAATGAATTAAAAGAATCTGAGTCGTCTCAAGAGGCATTACAAGAATTAATTAATAAAATTGACAGTCATAGTGCTTCAGAAGAAAAGCAACAGGATTTAAAATTTATCTATCGTCAGCTTACTGCTTTGCCCACGTTCGAACAAAATCAAAAAATGGGCATCCTTAAACAACAATTGACTGATCTTGAAAACCGTTATAATAATACAGTAGATAGATATACTGAAAATCATGAAAAGGCGATTAGCCTTCAACAGGATATCGCTGACACTCAATTAAAGATAAAGCAAGAAGCTATGTTGCATTTGCGAGATTTAGGGAGAAAAATTGCCAGGTTATCAAATGAGATAGGTTCTTTAAACTTTAAATTAAAAACTCAATTGCCTGCTGATGAAATGAAATTAGCAGAATTAGAAAGAGAGTACAACAGTAATGAAGAGCTATATAACTCTGTACAGACTGAATTGCAACTCGCAGAAATTACAGATGTTGTGGAGACAGAGGAGGTAGATATTTTAGATCCTGCTTTAGTGCCTGAATTTCCTGTTGGTCGCGACAAAGCTAAAAAAGCTGTCATAGGTGTTATTTTTAGCTTAGTTTTAGGGATTGGAGTTTCTGTGGGGATTGAATTTTTGGATAAAAGCATCAAAACAGTTGAAGATATTAAGAAATACCTCAAACTCGAAATAATTGGAACAGTACCCAATATTAACTTTAAAGATATTCATGATTATCAGGATTCTGAAAAAATTAAACAGATTGATCAGCAATTAGTGACTTATGATTACTCACCAACACCGATTGGAGAAGCCTATCGTTCACTACGAACGAATTTGGTCTTTTCTAAATCTACTGGTAGGATTCAATCGCTGGTGATTACAAGTACAGCTCCAGGCGATGGAAAATCTTTTACTGCTGCCAATGTAGCGGTTTCCATGGCTCAACATAAAAGCAACACTTTATTAATCGATGGAGATTTACGCAGAGGGGTTTTGCATAATACCTATGGTATCCCAAAAGAACCGGGATTAACCAATTATCTTACCGGTATGGTCAGCTTTCCGCATCTAATTAATGAAACTTTGATTCCTAACCTTTCTATCGTTAGTTGTGGCTCTTTATTGCCTAATCCCTCTGAGTTGTTGGGTTCAAATCAAATGCAACGCTTTTTAGATGAAGCGAGACGGAAATTTGATATTATTATTATTGATAGTCCTCCTTTGAATGCTGCAACTGATGCTATCGTTCTTGGAACTCAGGTCGATGCAGTTGTATTAGTGATTCGTGCTGGAATTACCGATAGAAATGTAGCAAAACAAAAATTAGATATGTTTAAAAACATCCCGGTCCGAATTTTAGGGGCTGTATTGAATGGTACTACAGCAGAATTTGGTCATGACGGATACAGTTATTATCATTATTAATTGGGATTATTTATGCAATGTTTACTTACTGGGGGCGCTGGTTTTATTGGTTCGCATCTAATTGAGCGTCTGTTAAACGAAAGTTATATAGTTTGTTGCCTGGATAATTTTAACGACTATTATGATCCAACTATTAAATGGAAAAATTTAGGAGCAATTTTACAACATCCGAATTTTCAATTAATTCAAGGTGATATTCTTGATGAAACATTGCTCGAAAAAATTTCCCAACAAAGGCATTTTGATTGTATTATACACTTAGCAGCAAGAGCAGGAGTTCGTGCATCAACGCTACAGACAAAATTATATCAAGAGGTAAATATCAGGGGGACGCTGAATCTTTTAGAAATGGCGAAGCAACATCAAATCACTAAATTTATTTTGGCGTCATCATCATCTGTGTATGGCAATAATAAAAAGGTCCCTTTTTCAGAAAGTGATCCAGTTGATAATCCTATTTCTCCTTATGCAGCTACCAAAAAGGCTTGTGAGTTGATTGGTTATACTTACCATGCATTGTATAATATTTCGGTAAGTTGCCTGAGATTTTTTACAGTCTATGGTCCAAGACAACGTCCTGACATGGCGATTCATAAATTTACTAAATTGATTGCTTCAGGTCAGAAAATTCCAATTTATGGAGATGGAACAGCCAAACGAGATTTTACCTTTATTTCTGACATTATCAATGGTGTTGTAAGTTCTATCGAACGATGTAAAGGTTACAATATATATAATCTTGGGGAATCTCGAGTGGTACCATTAATGGAAGTAATCAGTCTTATTGAAAAATATCTCGCTAAGCAAGCTAAAATTAACTGGCTACCTCCACAACCAGGTGATGTTGCTATTACGTATGCTGAAATTACTAAAGCTAAAAATGAATTGGATTACCAGCCTCAAGTAGATATAGAAGAGGGAATTAGAACCTTTATCGACTGGTTTAAAGAAAATTTTAGTGTTTGAAATTTTATATATAGATAAAAAGACTCTTGCTGTTGAAGAATTCTAAAATCTTAATAAATCGATTATTCGAGGAAATCAATGGTTAAGGAGAGGGAAGCGTTAATTACAAATATAATGAAGATGCTTGATGCGATTGTTATCATCACTTCTTTTATTTTATCTTATTTTGTTGATGATCTTTTTCGATCAGTGTACGATTTTAATGACTTGGCTTATGCAATTTCTCCTACATTTGAAGGTTTATCATATTTTTCAAAAATGAATTGGCCATTAACAATTTCTATTGTGCCAATATGGTTGATACTTTTATCTTTTTTAGGAGTTTATCGCGATTTTAGAACCCGAACTTTCAACAAAGAATTGATAATTACAGTAAAAGCTGGTCTATTATCTATAGTAGTATTTGGCAGTATCTTTTTCATACTTCAAATGAAATTTACCAGCCGACTTTATATCGGAGTTTTTACTTTTACTACTGGATTATGTTTAATCGCTGAGAAGCGATTGGTATCTATTTTTCTCGATCGAATGCATGAGCATGGTTTTAATAAAATTAATCTATTAATCGTTGGCACTGGAAGACGCGCACAGGAATTTATACGAGTTGTAAAAGATCATGCTAGTTGGGGATTAAGAATTGTTGGATTGATTGATGATGAACATGGATTATATGGTAAAGAAATTGAAGGTTATCGTGTCTTAGGTCGTATACAGGATATACCGTTCATTTTGCATCGAAAAGTTATTGATCGAGTAATTTTTGTCGTTCCAAGATTATGGCTCCATCGGTTAGATGATGTAATTTTAGCCTGTGAACGCGAAGGTATTGCGACTTCAATTTCCATGGATCTTTATGATTTGAGAATTGCTAAAGTACGACAAACGAATTTAAATGGTTTCCCATTGTTAGAGTTCGAAACATTTCACGCAAAGGAATGGCAGCTATTTTTAAAACGTATAATGGATATTATATTGTCTATCTTTTTTTTAATACTAACATTACCCATTTATTTGATTGCAGCAATTGCGATTAAGCTAAGTTCAGAGGGTCCTATTTTTTTCAGCCAGGAACGGTGCGGCGTAAATGGAAGAAAATTTAAGTTATATAAGTTTCGATCAATGATTGTCGGGGCTGAAATGAAAAAAAAGTTAATCGAAAAGATGAACGAAATGGATGGTCCAGTTTTTAAGATTAAACAGGATCCACGAATAACAAGAGTAGGATATTTTATCCGAAAATTGAGTATAGATGAGTTGCCGCAACTAATTAATGTTTTGAAAGGGGATATGAGTATTGTGGGACCACGTCCACCTCTACCAGTGGAAGTAGAAATGTATCAATTATGGCAGCGGAGACGTCTAAGTTTAAAGCCAGGGATTACCTGTGTGTGGCAAGTAAGCGGACGGAATAAAATCACTTTTGATCGATGGATGGAGATGGATCTTGAATATATTGATAATTGGTCGCTGTGGTTGGATATTAAAATATTAATTAAAACAGTATTTGTAGTTTTATTAGGGTATGGAGCCAGTTGATAATTAAAACCAGAAGCTGAAAAATTTTATTATCTTGGAATTTAGTTATGAAAATTTTAATGATCGCACCACAACCGTTTTTTCAACCCCGGGGCACACCGATCAGCGTTCTTCACCGTTTAAATGCCCTTTCAAAGTTAGGGCATGAAATAGATTTAATTACTTATCATTTGGGAGAAACAATTCAAATCTCGAATATTTTATATCATAGAATTCCGAAGATACCTTTTATCAATAAAATAAGTGTTGGTCCATCCAAAAAGAAAATTGTTTTAGATTTATTTGTAATTGGAAAAGTTTTGAAACTTTTAATAAAAAATAAGTATGATGTGATCCATAGTCATGAAGAAGCTGGATTTTTTGGT
>Ga0209635_10001882_pt1 | contig 15812 bp, 15 predicted proteins | sample DeeMarSWOR230_32_FD_187463 | JGI IMG/M metagenome (GOLD analysis project Ga0209635, IMG submission 187463) | Marine sediment microbial communities from White Oak River estuary, North Carolina - WOR-2-30_32 (SPAdes) (version 2) | ecosystem: Environmental > Aquatic > Marine > Intertidal zone >... | reverse complement strand
TCTCAATGAGATGTATTGCTTCTTCTTTTACTGCGGGCATTTTATCACTTTCCATTATATATTAATTCTAATAACTATATTATTCTTTCGGGCTCGTAACCCTCGCTCGATGTGGGGGCATCCACGACGTCTCCGCTGTCAATGAGTTAAAGGTGCACCAATGTAAGCGACTCGTTTAAATTCAAATCGGCTGGAGGCAATTAATCATCAAATCTCAACATTTTTTTAGCTTTCTGAAGATAATCTAATCCAATGATCACTTCTTCATTATTTTCTTCATCTAATGGCCCATCATCGATTAATACTTCATCAAGAAAAATTTCTTTTTTATCATCTTCTGCTTGAAGGTTAATTTCAATAATAGGGGATTGCCTTTCATCACCATCTGATGCAATCCATTATCGTTCAATGATAGGAATCTTAATTCTCAATTTTCTTGCAACTTTTGTACTAATTATTGTTAAATCAGAACCTGAATCCATAAATGCGTTAAGATTTTCAACAGAATTATCATTAAAAAAGATTTTCACTCTTGTATATTTCCTGCCCATTAAATCAACTTGCTAAGATTTGATCGATTTTTTTTCTGATATCATGTGACATTTTGCCTTCTACTGTTATATGATTTTTTTCAATTATTATTTTAAAGTCACTTCCAAAAATGTCACGAATTTGTTTAGCTTTTTCAAGAACCTTTTTATCGCTGATTTTTGCTCCAACGCCCCTTATTCTAACCGAGGCCATTATTTCATCTCCATAAGTATATTAATATTCAATAATTAGTATTTTTCGTTCTATTTGCCTCCAGTTTATAATATTTCCAGCTCATCACTAAATCACTTGTATATGTTAGTATAGATAATACATAAGTATACTATTATACCCCACATAAATAAACCGATCCTATTACAGGAGCATAACCTTTACAGCCCGAACTTTCAGTAGTTCTTAAGTTCATTTATACAATTTTTATAATCTCATAATTACTGTATAACGTTTTTCATAATTTTTTGAAACTCCTACATTAAAAGTGGTCCATGGGCGACTTTTCCAATGCTCATGGGCAACCCCCCCAATAAAATTGCTTAATTATTTCCCTAAGACACCATTACAAACCTTTATTGTCTCCCTCGCAACCTCAACCCAGGAATGGCGTTTTACCTTTTGTTTGCCCAGCCTGCCCATTTCCTGTCTTAATTTTTTATCATCAATAAGCAAATTTAGTTTTTCTTCTATGGTTTTAGCGGATGGCTTGATCAAATAACCAGTCCCAGCTTCGAAGATCTCCGGTATGCCATCGACCTCAGAGGCGATAATAGGTTTACCCGCAGCCATGGCCTCCAGGACTACATTACCCAGAGGCTCATATAGTGTCGGGTATACTACAACATCCACGGTTGCGTAATATTTGGGTATATCCTCGTATGATACATACCCTGTAAATTTGACTTTATTCTGTAGTTTTAATCTTTTCACCAACCCCTCCAGTCTGCCCTGGTCGGTGCCACCGCCCACTAGCAAGAAATTTGCATCAATCTTGTCAGCGGCTTTGATTAGGAATTCCACACCTTTATGTGGTTCCAGCCGGCCAATATAACCAACCACTGGGCTATTTAAATCAAATTTATCTAGAAAGTTCTCCGTAACATCGAATTTCTTGTAATCAATTCCATTTTGTATCACGGTAATTTTATCATCCGAAATATCGTATTTTTTGGTATCTCTTTTCATTACATCACTGATACAGATAATATGGTGTGCGCGCATACAGCAAGTTTTATCCATTTTTATGTACATTTTCATAGTAGTAGCGGAATCCATTTTTCTAGCTAAATTACCACCCAATTTCTTATATCGTTCATACTCACCCAGCCATGTGTTATGCATCTTTACTACCGTGGGAAATTTATTCATTCGCAGATGACCGTAAGCGCAAATTCCATGCCCATGGACGATGTCCAGGGCTTTTAATAATTTTTGAGTTCTAAAAGCAGAGAAAATAGAATAAGGTCGAGGAACACGGTGAATATGAATCTCTTCTTTGGTTTCCTCCCGTGGAGCATCTGGGTATGAGGCCGCCACTACATGCACCTCATGGCTGAGGGAATTTAGCGCTTTAGCTAACTGGTAAGTGTGAATAGTCGTCCCGCCCGCCATGCGCGGTGGGTAATCCATTTGGAGTAATGCGATTCTCATGATATCCTCAATAATTTTATGCTAATTTGCGGGAAGGGGGAATTGATTATTTTTTGATTATAAGGGAATGGAATTTATGTCGATAGGTAGGGAATGGGGAATTGATTTATTGTTGATGTTGAGGGAATGAGGAGTGGTATTTTTATTAATGACAACGGAATAGGATTATTATGTTGAGTAATGACTCAAGTTTAAAGTTGACATAGGTCGTAGCAATTCTCCTTAAATAATCATTTTGATTTTAATTTTCTTTTTAATGATTTGATTAATCCCATCAACATGATTTCTATATGGTCTAATAAACTGATTAATTCATTGTATTTATTCTCTTTTATGTATTTCAAATCCTTTGATAACAATAAGAAATATCTCGTCTCATTCAAAGATGCTTTTGAATAATATAAGGATTGAATGTATTCTTTTAAATATTGTTTAGCATTTCCTTCAGCAATATTTGCAGGTATAGAATATGCAGCCCTTCTAATCTGTGTTACTATTCCATATATCTCATTCTCTGGAAAAGTTCTAGTAATTTTATAAATTAAAGTTACAAAATTATGAGATTGTTTCCAGACTTCTAAATCCTGATAAGTTTTAATTACTGAGTCATTGCTCATTATCATCCAACCTTTTTTTAAAATATGATGGTTTTAAAACATAAATTATTTCTTATACACCTCCTCATTCCCCTATTCCCTCATTCCCCATTCCCTTATTCTCCATTCCCGTCTCCCACTTCCCGAACTATTAATAAATCGGTAAACATCATAAAAATATTATATTTTATACTCCTTCGGCATTACCAATGAAAATTGGCATGATCGGTCGTAGTATACCCCCGTTCGACCGTGGGGGAATTCAAACCCATATCGCCGAGCTCTCTAAAGCGATAGCGGATAAAGGCATAGAGACACATGTATTTATCGTTGGCGAGGGAAGTAAGAGACCCGGCAAAGAAATTAAACAAAAAAATCTGTTGGTTCACCCGATACGATGTGTCCCACTACCCAGGTTAACACTGGGGGAGTATATGTCATATTCATTGAACTGCGCACGCCATGTTAGACAGTACGACTTAGACCTTATCCATGGCCATTCCATGTATTCATTCGGCTATGCCTTAATTAAAAAATTACCATATGTAGCAACATTGCACGGTACACAGTATAACGAATTCAAAAATAGTCTATTATATGGTGCAAGTCCCAACCATATAATAACCGACTTTTCGTCAATGATTATGGAGCGATATTCAGGTAAAAAAGCCGATAAAATAATAGTGGTCAGTAATGAGAACCGGCAAGATGTAATTGCACAATATGGCATCGCCGAGGAAAAGATTGCCACGATACCGAATGGTGTAAATGTTTCTCGCTTTCAACCAAGCAAATGCGAATCCAAAACTATTATTTTTGTTGGCCGGTTACACGAACGAAAAGGAATTGATAAATTATTATCAAGCTTTTCAAATGTAATAAAAAAAGATTCGGAGGCGAAGTTAAGAATCGTCGGTTCAGGTGAGGATGAGGCTAGGTTGAAAAAGATTGCTAAACAATTAAACCTAACCAGTAAAAATCTTAAATTTCTCGGATTTGTTCCTGAGAAGGAACTCCCTGATTTATATTCATCATCGTCAATCTTTGCCCTACCGTCATATTACGAGGGCTTTGGAATAGTGCTGATTGAAGCCATGTCAGCTGGTTTACCATTGGTGTCAGTAAGAACTGGTGGTGCAACTGAAGTAATAGAGGAAGGTAAAAACGGTTATTTAGTTGATTATGAAACCATGCATGAAACACTGTCAACACTAATCGGAGATAAAAAACTCCGTGTACGCATGGGCCAAGAATCGCGTAAAAAAGTGGAGAGAGAGTATGACTGGAAGAAGATTGCTGACGATGTAATTGAAGTATATGAGGAGGTATTAAATAAATAGATTCAAAGCAGATTTGCTAAATTTGTAAATTAATCCATAAGGCTTGGGTAGGAATTTTATGAAAATTGTATATGTGTCCGAAAACTTTCCACCAAATACTTTCGGCGGTGGAGAATTAAGTGGGTATACACTTGCAAAATATTTGGCATCTGACCCAAAATTTGAAGTTCATGTGGTTACAAAGGCTTTAAACGGTAAGGAATCACACGAAAATGTGGATAATATCCACAACCATCGAGTCATTCAGGAAGGTAGTATGAAGTTACCAGATGATATCCGACGAGGTGAAATCTTAACCCATAATACTACTAAACACTTGAAACCGTACTTGAAAGACGCCAATCTTGTACATACATTAAGTATGCGTGTGACCATTGGTGCGTACAAGGCAGCTCGTAGGGAAAAACTTCCAATAATTGCCACAGTTAATGATACCTGGGCCACTTGTTATTATTCGTTACATTTTAAGAAAGACGATATATGTTGGAATTGTTCAATGAGAGAATTAAAAGATTGTCTGGAACAATTTGGTGGTAATAAACTCGTACTACCGTACCTTATCAGAAATATGAAAACTCGAGCAAAGACATTAAAGAAGTTTGATTGTCTTCTACCAAGATCAAAGTTAATTGAGAAGATTCTACGTAAAAATGGTTTTTCAAATAGAATGGAGATCTTTCCACCCATAATTGATATTGAAAAATACCAATACAAAGAACCGATATATAAGAACCAAATTCTATATGTTGGTCGTTTGGATCGTGGTAAGGGTGTGGAGGATGCAATACTAGCTTTAAAGCACTCGAAAAAGGGCAAATTAGCAATAGTTGGAAATGGACCATATAAAAAGTATTTTGAAGGGTTAGCGCTTAAACATGAATTAGGTAATCGAGTAATATTTAAAGGTAAGTTTACAGAAGATGAAGTAATCCAAGAGATACATAACTCTGATCTGATACTCGCACCCTTCCGCCGAATTGAGCCAATGCCAAGGATCATACCCGAAAGTTTTGCATGTGGTAGAGGAATAATAACCACGAACTGTTGCGGAGGTAATGAATTAATTATTAATGATGAGAATGGATTTACAGTTTCAGTAGGGGCTATACCAGAAATTGGAAAATTAATTGATAGGATTTTGGGGGATAAAAAACTAGTAAAAAGTTTAGGTATGAAAGGACGAAAATGCATGGAGAAAGAATTACATCCAGATAAGATCATTGAAGATTATAAAATAATTATTCAAGAGCTCGTGAATTGATAAAAATTAAAGTTATACACCCTTGTTTTAAAATTACTGGGTTTAATATGAATACACAACCAAAAAAATTAAAGATTTGTTTTGTAGCACTACACAAACCATTACTAGCAATGATCTATGATAAAAACTATGAATCAGCTGGTGGTGCGGAATTGCAACAATTAAATCTTGCAAATTATTTAAAATCTCATGGGGTTGATGTGAGCTTAATTCTTAATGACACTGGAGCTAATTATTCTGATGTTGATGGTTTTAAAATATACACAGGCTATCCTAAAGGAAAAGGAATTCCATTTTTAAGATTCTTTTACCCTAGATTGTATAGATTAAATAAAACAATGAAGAAAATTAATGCTGATGTGTATTATATTAGAACTCGTGGTGGTGATGTGGGATTAGTTGCTTATTTCGCAAAAAAATTCAAAAAGAAATCGATATTTTCAGTGTCACATGATTATGGGATTAATTTAAAATATTTTGAAAATGCACCATTTATTGAAAAAAAATTATATAGATATGGATTGAAAAATTGTGATTTAATAATTGTCCAATCAACGTATCAAAAAGATATTTTGTTGAAAAATTTTAAAAGAGAGGGTAAGATACTAACATCTGGGCATAAAATTATCCCAAAGATACAGAGAAATGCGAGAAAAATTCAGCATAATATTTTATGGGTATCAACGTTACGTTCGGTAAAACAGCCTGAGGTATTTATTAAATTAGCAGAAGCTTTTCCACAAATTAAGTTCACAATGATTGGAGATGAAAGTGATGATAAAAAAATAGATTATAATATAATTAAGAAAAAAATTTCAAAATTAAAAAATCTAAATTACAAAGGTTACATTCAACCAGATAAGGTTCAGGAATATTTCAACAGTGCAACAATTTTTGTGAACACATCCAAAGCTGAGGGTTTTCCGAATACTTTTTGTCAGGCATGGCTGGCGTCTATACCAGTAGCTTCCTTAAAAGTAGACCCTGATAATATAATTACAAAACATAAATTAGGGTATGTGGGTGAAGACTTTAACGGTTTGAAAAAAGGGATACAACAATATTTGGATAATCCAAAGCGTTGGTTTGAAGATGGCATTAGATGCAGGCAATATGTTGAGAAAAATCATAATATTGAAAGTGTTGGTAAACAGTTCCATAATATGGTTTCACAGCTAATAGAGGGTACCTGATGGACTTTTACGGTAGAATTTTAAGAACGAATTTAATTTTGTATCACAAAATTATGAGGACCGGTTTAATTGATTGTGTGAAGACTTTAAATAAAAACCAATTCTTATCAAGTTCAGAAGCATCCAAATTACAACTAAAAAAGATGCGAGCACTGTTAAGATATGCTAACAAGAACATTCCATATTATAATAAGCTATTTAAGAAAATTAAATTTGATCCAAATATAAAAAAAATTGAAGAAATTCAGAAACTTCCAATCTTGACAAGAGAACAAGTAAGAAAGAATAAGAACAAATTGGTCAACAAAGAATATGATAGTAGGTTTATGCGAGAGAATTATACAGGTGGATCTTCAGGTAAGCCGCTGAGATTCTATCAAAATGCGGAATATAATTTGTATAATTCAGCGGATAAAATTAGGTATTTTAATATGTGTGGTTGGGAGCTAGGAGATAAATTGGTCTACCTCTGGGGCGCATATCGGGACCAGATAAAGACGGTAGAAAAGCCAATGTTAAAGGAAAAAATAAAGCGGGAGACTTGGATAAATACATTCAATCTTACCTCAGAGAATTTGGAACACGGGATTTCATTTTTAAATAAATATAATCCAAATTTAACAGTAGCATATGTTTCATCAGCAGAACTTTTTGCCAAACACATTTTAGGATTAGAGAATAAATTAAAACTCAGAGCAATAGAAACCTCGGCAGAGAAATTGCACGATGATCAGCGGAAATTGATTGGAGAAACTTTTAACTGTGAAGTATTTGATAGATATGGCTGCCGTGAGGTTGGGAACATTGCCCATGAATGCAATGAGCACCATGGGTTACATATAAGCTCAGATATCCAGGTGGTAGAAATACTCGACAATGAAAATAATGCAGTTGTAGATGAACCGGGAAAAGTAATTGTAACTAATTTAACAAATTATACTATGCCATTTATTAGGTATGACCTTGAGGACATTGCAATATTAAAGGATGGAGTATGTAATTGTGGTCGAGGTTTTCCGTGCTTGGACAAGATAATTGGTCGTGGTGATGCTATTTTTAAATTTTCCAGTGGTAAAACTATCCACGGTGCATATTTTCAAGAGCAGATGGCACTACTACCAGGTGTTGAACAATTTCAAATAGCCCAAGAAACAAAATCTCGGATAATTATTAAATTAATTATAAATGAAAAGTTTGATGAATTAAAATTTGTAAAAGCAAAAAATTACATAATAAAAGAGCTGGGTGAAGATATATCAATCGAGAAGAAGATAGTAAACGAGATAGAAAGAACCCCAACTGGAAAATATTTTAGAACCATTTCTAAGGTGAAATGAAATTTAGTTATTTTATTAAATTATAAATTGGTCTAATTATTCTGTATTCTTTCGTTAATTTTTCAAGTAATCCAAGTTCTTCTCTTGAGAATATTTTGATCAATTTAAGCAATACAAGATAAACAATACTAGCTATTAAAAATGAAATTAATAATTTTAAAATTAGAAACAATAAATCAATTAAATTAGTGGTAGTTATTGGAATTTTATCTATTAATAAATACACCCCTAACCCAACAGCACTTGAGACGAATGCTGCCAACAGAGCTTTTGTAATATCCTTAGCCTTTAGAATGATATCATAATCTTTATTTAATATAATATACACAGCTAGGGACCCAAATATAAAGGCAGTTGTGGTGGCAAGAGCCGCACCCAACATATGATACCTTGGGATTAATAGAATATTCAGACAAAAATTAAGTACCGCAGTGGAAACGGTAATTTTCATGACTAATTTTTGTCTGCCTTTGGCGGTTAATAATCCTGAACCGATATTTCCCACCGGTCTAAAGAAGCCCCATAATACCAAAATGTACAATGGAGTAAGTGCTGGTAGATACTGAGAACCATAAATTAACACAATATATGGCGCTAGAAAAATTAAGAAGGTCAAAAATGGATAAATAATTATGATTATGAATTTAACAACCTTTTCATAGATTCGTTTTTGACTTTTTTCTTTTTTTAATGCATGTTCACCCGAGAATACTGGAAATAATGTTGTACTAACTGAGGCAATTATTATCATTACAAAATTTACTAGACCAAACGCTATATTATAATAACTCACCTCTGCTGTAGGTCTAAAATATGCCAGGACAAAAGTATCTATCCAATTATAAAGTAAAATGGTTATATCCATGATTAAAATTGGCATACCAAAAACTAATAGCTTATTACTAATTGATTTTGTCAACTGTTTTTTCTTTTTCTGGGTGTATAAAATATTTCTTCGCAATGGTATGAAAAAAATGCCAGCACATAAACAAAGCCAAAGTAAAGCAGAAATTAAATAACCCCACAATGCACCAACCACACCCCAACCATAAATGTTAGGATGCACAAGACCTATGGAAATAACTATCCAGGATATATCTCTGAATATATTAGACATTGCAAACAAATCCATCCTTTGAAGTCCTTTCATAACGCTTTGGAACACCGAACTTAGGAGGTTACAAACTACAATAAGTGCAACAATTTTGAAAAGCGGAGCCACATCTTTTTGAAAAAAATCGGCTATAGCATCTGAGCCAATATAACTTATTAATGCAAGAATGGACCCAAGAATTAATTTTATTATGAATGAGGTATTAATAATGGTTCGAATATCTTCATATTTTTTTCCAACAAAATACATTGAGATGAATCTTACTCCTGCAATATTCAGACCAAGATCGCCGAGAATCGCAAATATCCCAATGAAACCCACCGCTATACTTATTAAGCCATATGTATCCTTACCTAAAAACCAAGCCATTGTGATGCTAAAAATAACTAGGGATACACCATTGACAATTCTGCTGGTCAAAATAAAAGCAGAACCACTTACTATCTTTTTCTCAACTTCCAATATTCCTTCTCTCCTATTTATCAAATATTTCAAATATTTATAATGGAGTTTTATCCCTACAATTTAAATTTATACTGGAGATTAAGTTTGAATATTTATATCTAACTCAACATATGATTACTCCGTACCGTAGTTATTATGTAGAGTCCTAATGTAAAGGTCTAACAGAAAAGCATTTATCCAAAGATTATATTTCACCTACTCTCTAATCACGGAATAGAATCCTTCCATGGGGGAAGGTAGGTAATTATTCATGGTAGAAAATATAATAGAAGGCGTAAAACCAACGCGTATGGAACTGCTCGCCATTCGTAAAAAGAAAAAACTGGCGGAGAAAGGTCACAAGCTATTAGGAGAAAAACGAGACGCATTAGTAATGCAATTCTTTGATATAATTCACACCAGGGATGCTTTAAGATCTGAAGTAAATTCTAAACTTGATGATGCATTTAATACACTTATAGATGCCGAGATGATTTTGGGCCGGGATAATGTAGAAGATGTTACATATTCCGTACCGCAGATTCAAAATGTTCCCACGGATGTAGTAAATATAATGGGTGTCCAGGTACCAAGGATTCAAGCGGAGGCACTCACCGCGCCAAAAGAACCAGTATATGGTTATTTACATACAAATGCGCGCTTGGATGAAGCCACAGATCGGTTCTTTAATGTATTATTGAGGATACTGAAACTTGCCGAGGTTGAAGGATCAATAGAACGGCTCGCATATGAGATTGAAAAAACCAAACGACGTGTAAATGCTCTTGAGCACATTTTCATACCCCGATTAAATGCTACACAAAAATATATCGAGATGCAGCTCCAGGAACGCGAGCGCGAAGATTTTTTTAGAAGAAAACGTATTAAAACCATCATGGAAAGCCAAAAAGCATGATTTCAACTTTTTTCTTATTAGAATTTATTCTTATCTGGCTTTTTTTTAACCTTTAAATCGTACTTGTCTTTACCTTTGTCTATTAATATTTTAACCTTTGAGCGCTCCAGCAGTCTCTTTAGCATCCGATAACCCTCTTCATAATCCAAGTTTGCATACATAATATGCAATATCGGATGTGTTACACCGTGCCATTCCTCATGTGCTTTAAGCATAAATCCCTTTGGATGGCTATATACGCGGATATGCAGCTGTTTACCATTTTTTAAATACATATGCCCACTGGAGACCTGATTGGGATATTCAAATTGATTCGGATGCCCTATCTCACAACCCCAACTCCGCAAGAGTTTAATTACTCTATTCAATGGAAGATTAAGAACAATATCAGTATCATAATTTTCATCAGCATATATAGGATTAAGATTCACCCTAAATTTATGTGCCCAGCGTAACAAGAACTTTGGCATGTACACCTTGATAGTATTCTCGTCCATTAGAACCGTACCGAATATTATCTACATAAATAAAACTTAGGTGTTTGAGATTGTTAATCAAGTACAGAAATAATAGAACAAAATTAAAGAGCTCCTTCTATCAATGGTAGTTAATTTTAAATAATACAGTAAAAATTGTACAAATTAATATTTATACTCAGAAGCTTTATATTTTATGTAAAGAATTAATTATATTGATAAATAATTAAAAAGCATTAGCCTCACACACGATTTCGGGTGCAGGTGAATTGTAGAAACTCTGGAGTATATATATGGAATTAAAACAATTGAGATTAATCAGAACACTGTCCATTATTATTTTATTATCATTTATCTTGAATCTATTTATTTTTTCTTTGTCCACCGGCTTGGCCGCCAGAAGTGATACCGAAACACCACCAGACGCATCTATGAAACCGCTGGAAGGAGCAGAAAAAGCGTATTATAACGCCGGTGATACGATTGTATATTATTTAATATTGAAAAATGAAGGCGAGCTCCCCGAAACATTTTCTATATCAGTAGAGTCCGAATTTGACTGGGATATCGAAGTGAGCCCGCAGACCGGTGTGGCTCTTGGACCTGCCGAGGAGAGATCCATTAAAGTAACATTTACAATACCAGTATCTCTACCGCAGGATTATTATAAATTCGATATCATTATCAAATCCAGAAATATTTTAGCCGGTGAGACGACAATTCATGTCATAGTGACTCCTGATGGTGTCCTGATTACTGCTGTTGCTAAACCTATATTAATTATCACACCGACAACTGATCAATTGGGTCTGGTTTCACCAGGTGAAACACTCGAGGTTAAGGTTAAGGTCAATTGTTATGTAATATCATCTGAAGTGTATCTTGACTACGAAGTATTAAAGATACTCGATTCTGATTATTTACCCGAGAAAAATCTCACCATCACAACCGAGCCGGAGAGAATAGAAATTAAAAAGCGCGAGTCATTTGTTTTTACCTTTACTATAGAGCTTCCGGAGAACTTCGATAAAAGTGCAAACTATACTTGTCGCTTGCGCATTTGGGCACTTGCGGAGGGTTGGGAAGAGAATTCAAAACCAGTTACATTTAATTTTGTAATATTTAACGAACCTGAAAATCCAACTCAGATTAATATATTATCAAATCCAATTGCAATTGCCGGCATCTCAACGCTCATTATTATAGGTGCCATTGGTGCGGCTTTGGGTAGTAATGAGGTAGGTAAATATTGGTTTTTATCAGTAATATTTATCCCATTGTATACAAAATTGCACAAAGATAAAATCCTGGACCATTTTACCAGGGGTAGAGTATATGAATATATCCGTAACCACCTCGGGGTACATTATAGTGAAATAAAACGTGAACTCGACTTGAACAACGGTAATTTAACGTATCATCTTCACACCTTAGAACGCGAAGCGCTTATTAAATCACGCACCCGAGGCAGATTTAAAGTGTTTTATCCCATGGATGTGAAAATACCCCAGGATATGGAACCTGAGATTAGTAGCATCCGCAAGGAGATTTTAGATATCATCCGCGAACATCCCGGGATTTCACAAAAAGAGCTCGGATTATTATTACCCAGTAAAAAACAGCGCACCATTAGTTACCATATAAAAAATATGTCCCGTGAGGGTGTAATTAAACTTGAGAAGGATGGTCGTGAAACTAGGTGCTATATTACTGAAGAAGTAATTGAAGTCAAAGAACTTAAAGATTCAACCGATTATGTAAAAGAAGATGCAAATTCGACGAAGTATCTCGACGATGATGTTGTATTTAGACAGATCTGATGTTTTACACTTTTTATTTTCAAAAAATAATTCACCATAAATTAAATAATACCAACTTGATTTTGGTAATCGGTATTATAATGCGTTATGCAATTAAATTTGCTTACGATGGCACGCAGTTCTCGGGCTCACAGCGGCAACCTAATGTTAAGACCGTGGAAGGCGAAATCATTAATTGTTTGGCTAACCATCAAGTTTTTGAGAACTTAAAAGAAGCTAAATTCCAGGTAGCGAGTAGAACGGATGTTGGAGTGAGTGCATTAGGAAATGTTTTCACAATTACAACAAAATTTCAACCAAAAGATTTATTGAATATTTTAAATTCAAAGTTACCCCATTGTTGGTTTTATGGTATAACGGAGGTTGATTCTAAATTTAATCCGCGGTTTGCGAATATGAGATGGTACAAGTATCATCTATATAACGATCCAAAATTTAGCAATCCGGTGTCGGTGGAAAAAATACAAGAAGCGGTAGCGCTTTTTCAAGGTAGCCATGACTTTAAGAATTTTGCAAAGCCTAACGTAGACAACACTGAACGAACTATAGAAAGTATCACAGCAGTCGTAGCTGGCGACTGGATCTATATAGACCTTCGCGCCAAGAGTTTTTTGTGGCATCAGGTAAGGCGTATGGTTAATTCTTGGATATTATATGCTGCAGGTGAATTAACTTTCGAAATGCTGGCGGATGCATTGAACAACCCGAGCACCAGTAAAGATTTCGGTGTAGCAGCTGCAGAGCCATTATTTCTCATGGATATAGAATACAACATTGACTTTGAAATAAATAAACAACTCATGAAAAATATTTACAAAGCGCTAATTAACAATTGGCTGGACATAAATCTAAAAAAGAGAATGTTTGATTACTTAATAGAAAAAATTGTGTAAAAAAGAAAATTATTAAAGATATTTCATAAAAAATTTTTAATATGTGTTAATTCATCATATTTTAGAAAATCAAATATCTTTACAAATATTACTTTAAACTATTATAAATGATTTGAAACTTGTAGGCGAGCTAATGGCACGTAAGAAATTTTGGAAACTTTTCAAAGGGAAGGAACAAGAAGCAGAAGGTGAAGAAAAACCTGAAGTACCACCACCTAAAGACAAGGATGAAGAAACTAAATTAGAAGATGAAAAGGTTGAGGAGTGGACCAAAGAGAAGTGTAGGTTCTGTTATGACCCGTTTTCACCAGGTGAGAATGTCTATAAATGCATTAAGTGCAGTACTTATTTTCATCATCCCAAATGCTTAAAGAATCAAAGTATCTGTCGGGTATGTGGCGAGAAAATCGTAGAATTTGGTAACATTGTCAAATTAATTAAATTTAAAAATGTCGTATGCCCTGAGTGTGGGATGAAGATTAAATTATTCTATAGCTCGGAGCCAAAATTACATATTAGCTGTCCCAGTTGCGGCAGAGAAGGTCATATACCTAATCCTTACTTAAAAAGAAAAGGTAAGAAAGAAAAGGAAGAAGAAGCCGAGGAAGAAGAGGAAGAGGTTGAAGAGGAAGTGGAAGAGGAAGAAGAGGAAGAAGAAAAACCTGAAGAGATCGAATTAGAAGATACAGCCAAACCGTCAATTATTCGCCCTGGTAAAGGAAAAAAGCGTAAACCAAAAATGGTATATCTCGATGAATCAAAAACATGTAATGTATGTCTTGGCAGCATAAAAACAGGTTTACCCGTAGTAGTATGTCGTTGTGGTAAGCACTATCATGATACATGTGCATATCGAGTTAAATTGTGTCCAATTTGCGATGCTAACTTCGATGATATAGAAAAATTGGTTGACGAAGATCAAATTGACCTCTCAGATGAGGATTTAGCAGCCTTTGCCGAACCTGAGGTCAAAGGGGCGGTTGAAACCAAGGCAGAGGCCGAGCCTGAACCCGAGCCAGAACCCGAGCCTGAACCCGAGCCAGAGCCAGAACTTGAGCTGGGTACAGAATTAAACCAGGAAAAAACATTTGAAACCTATAAAGTAAATGAAAAGAACAAGATTTTAGCAACCATCGCGAAAGGTATTGCTAAGGCACCTGGTAGTGAGTTCAAGTTACTTTATATATTCGGAGCAAAGGGTCTGGGAAGAACGCATTTGCTTAATGCAATAGGCAATGAGATTCAGGAAAATAATCCGGATATTAAGGTGGTTTTCACACCCACCTTTCAATTCATATCAGAATTCGATAAAGCACAGGAATTAAACAAACTGGAAGAATTTGAGAAATTCTATAACACTACAGATGTTCTATTGCTTGATGATTTACATGAGTTCCCCAAGAAAAAAGCCTTTCAAGATGTTTTCTTTAAGATTTTTGACAATTTAATGGGTAATAATAAACAAATAATTTTAACAGCGGATCGCGCACTCGATGAGATTAAAAACCTTAATAAAAATTCTGTTAAAAATATAATCTCAAAATGTGGGTTAACTATTAATTTATTCGAGAGTAGCATAGAAATAATGAACATTTAATACTTAACCCAATTCAAATCTCTTTTTAAGATGCGGAATTATCCCCCCGTCGTTTACAATCTCGAGTAAAAATTCCGGCATCGGCTCAAAGCTAGTTTTTTTACCAGTGTTTAAATTCATTAACACGCCGGTGTGCATGTCAAGTTCAATTCTATCACCAGTTTTCACCATTGAGTAGGCTTTCGAGCTAATTAATGCAGGTAATCCTTGATTAATTGCATTACGATAAAAAATTCTAGCAAATGATTCGGCAATTACTGCAGCAATACCGGCGAACTTTAGGCACATAACAGCCTGTTCACGGCTGGAGCCGCAACCAAAATTAGCACCCGCAATAATTATATCTCCAGCTTGTACGTTTTTCCCGAATTTTGGATCAACATCTGCCATAGCATTTTTTGCCATTTCTAATGGTGAGGTGATTGCTAGATATCTACCCGGGTAAATCAGGTCGGTATTGATATTGTTACCGTAACACCATGCGATGCCGATTTTAGTGTTGGATATCATTCAATTATCACCTTAATTGGAACCTAACATTATATTTGGATTTGTAATCTCGCCTTTAATAGCTGATGCCGTAACGGTAGCAGGCGACGCCAGATACACCTCCGCCTCTGGGCTACCCA
>Ga0209635_10001874_pt1 | contig 15831 bp, 26 predicted proteins | sample DeeMarSWOR230_32_FD_187463 | JGI IMG/M metagenome (GOLD analysis project Ga0209635, IMG submission 187463) | Marine sediment microbial communities from White Oak River estuary, North Carolina - WOR-2-30_32 (SPAdes) (version 2) | ecosystem: Environmental > Aquatic > Marine > Intertidal zone >... | reverse complement strand
GAACCAGATGAGAAAACCCAGAATAACCTGGTTTAGGGTTAATCAAAGTGCAAGATATCCACTCCTTTCCCCTAACTTCATCCACTCTATACAATTCAGCTGCTAATACAACATCACCTACCTTAAGATCTTTCACATTAGTAGGAACTTTCACTTCTATACTAGGATTTACGTTCACCATAACTGTATCGCCTAGCATCGTTTTGACCTTTCCCCTAGTTCTCATTTACCCGCTTCCTCCATAGCGATGATTATCTCGTTAATATTGTCTTTCAAAAATACTACTTCATCTAAACTCAATCTTCCACCTATTCCATAGTCAGTCGTCCCATCTCTTCTTGTAAATGACCGACTAACTTGAAGTTTCGGCGCTTGCTCATTGTACGAGAAGATTTGGAAATCTAAAGATCCTCCATCCCTCTCGAGGGTAAATGTTTTTATTAGTCTATCTTTATCAGGATTATACCCCATTTCAACCTCCTACTAGAGTAAGAGTAGTAGAGTTTTGCTCACCCAAAAGGCGTAACTCAGTGGTCTCTACTACTCTTACTCTTTAATGTTAACGTCCCATTTCGTCCAACTTTTCGTTAATAGTTTTAAGAACATTGCTTATATCCTTCCACTCAGAGGACTCTTCATCAGAAATATCTATGTCAAAGTGATCCTCAATATCTAATAAAATTTCAACGATATCTAAAGAATCTAATCCCATGTCGTCATCGAACTTTTCATGTAAAGTAAAGTCTCTTCTTTCTGTTCTAATGTATTTTTGGAGAGTCATTATTAGAAAGTCTGCTATTCTATTGTCTCTATCAGTTTCTCTCGGTAAATAAACAGAGGTCTGGTTTTCAGGTTTATTCCCCATACTCCTCACCTCTACATTTAGATTTTAAGCAACCATCTATGAACTTTCCCGCAGGGTGATGATATTGCTCTCCGCCACACTTCTTACATTCTCTATGGGCATAGAACCTTGGAGTTCCTACTGGAGCTATTATTTTGGTTCCCCACTCTGTCATCTCATGACTTGGGTGAACAGAATTGAGGTACTCCTCGTGTCTCTTACGAGACCGAAGAATGGAGTTCGCAGTTTCTCGTGAGATAAGATTCTTAGCTCCTTTATGTAGGAACTCTTCAATCACTTCCTGTATTTCTTCTTCGGTAAAAACAAACTCCCATCTACCATATCGACAATAAAGATCACCACAAAGATACCAGTCTATTTTTTCCATTTTTTATTTTCCCTTCAGAAATCTTAACTTCTTCGCATAATCTTGCATAATCTTATTTGCTGCTGCTTCCTTAATTGGCCACGTTTGAATTCTTTTTATTGGTTTATCAGCTGTCTTCTCTTTTACCCATAAACCCATGAAGAACTCTCCTGGCGCTTCTCTTTCTAGAGTTAAGAAAGCTACTTCATTAAGAGTTCTGCCAGGACATTCTATTGGTAAGAATATATTTGGCCCCTTCGGTAAATCATGAAGGTGTTCCATTCTGCCCTTCTCTTCTTCAAAAATTTGGTCGCAAATTTGTCTTACTTGTTCGTCTATCATACTTTTTTCAATTCCCGCTTCTTTCAAAATGTCATCGATTACACCCATTTTCCACCCTCTAAAACGAAATAGACTAAATGAAATATCCCTTCAGCAGTAATATCTGAGTTAAACGCCCCTTCCATCATAGCAGCTAAAAGTTTAGCTTTCTGCTCAGGTTCCATATCTTTTACTGAGATTGGTGGGATTTTAACTTTGCTAGCTTTCTTTTCAATAACTTGGTCTTCGTTAATAAGACTTAACGAAAATATCTTTCCCAGCCATTTCTCCAATGAAATTTCTTGGAATGAGTCAACATAAATATGGACCGTTCCTTTGTAAAAAGAATAAGCTGGAAGACCACTAACCACTGGTATTGGCTCGGGATCTGGATAATAAGTTTTAACGAAAAAGCTAATTAGCTTTAACGCATCGTCCTTATCGTCTGCACCAACGATCTTCCACTCATGATGTTCGTTACTAAAAGTTCTATTTACATCTGTTTCAATTAAACGAAATTCAAACAACTTCATTTTGTCCTCCTTGAAAAAACTCACACTCATTTGCAAAATCCTCGTTTCCAGAAAAATCCTCCTTAAAAACCGTACAGAATTTATCTTTAGAACTTATGCAGTCGTCACATGTTTTTTCTTCTTTACTTTCCATTCTAAGGCTCCCTACATAACTTTTCAATCATCCTTTCTGACCTTTCTTTACGAAGCTTCCAAACTATCTCCCAAGTATTAATATTAAAACGAACCCAGTGAGTATATTTAGACCGATAAAGCTTCTTTAGTTTTTCAATTTCACTCCAAGGAATACGTCCAAATCTTATCAAACCTTCTTCTTTAAATTTTTCAATATTTTCAAAATCTTCTTTATTCATTCTAAGTGACTCGCATCTGCCTGCGTTGTCTACGAGACATGTTTCAAGATATAACAAAAGTGATCTTTCATCTTTTGTAAATTCTCGTTCTTTCTGACTTTCTGGATATTCTGCAGCTATAGCTGTATCATATACGAAATCAATAACAGCACCCCAATCTTCTTCTGGCATCTCTCTAATCAACTTCCAAATCTCATGACTACCTTTCCACTCAGTGGCTTTTCGGAACGCTGTATGAAATGCTTCGCCTAACAACTCCTTGATTTCTTCTCCGCTCATAATCCCCTCTTTATTTCAAATTCTTCGTCTATTCCTGTTTTCTCAAGGCCAGCAGTTTCATGACCTATAGAAACGATCACAGAGTTGTTTTCCTCTATCAATTCTTTAATAGTTTTAACTATTTCATTAAAATCTCTTGAAGTCATCTCACTATACCCAGTATCCCAATCGTCTTTACTTTTCGCTACTTCTCCGACAACATGATAATTCTTCTCATTAACTAACCCACGAAAACCATAGGCTATTCCAAAATCTTTTAGTCCAACTTCTTTAGCGTAGCGACATGCAGTTTCATAAGACATCCCACTCAAGTCTAGATTTATTAACTTCCTAAAAATCCACTTCTTCTTTAGTTCTTTAATCCAACCCCTCTTGTACTCGATCACCTGCACTTTGCGCTCTCCTCGTTAGTTCTAAACACTTAGAAAACTTTAGGACTCCAGTTTTGTCTTCATCTAGAGCCTCATCAAATAATTCGCAACGTGGTATTTTTCCTATATTGGAAAAATGACCACAAATAGAGTATGGTGGCTCATATAACCAACAATAATCGCCATTAGGTACTTCATATTCTACTTGTATCTTCATCTTTCCCTCCTAACTACCATCTATCATGTATTTGATCTCTTCCCCAACTCCCTTGACAATCAGCCCAATGTCCATATCTTCTATGAAGCTTCTTCATATCTGGTAAGTTATCTGCGCATATATCGTTCCATATATCATGCCAAACAGCGTTAAAACGGAGACCCTTTGGAGGTTTCCACTCAAATGCGTTAGCGTGGTTAATTTTCAACTTTTCGTTCTCTATGTACTTTGCTACTAAATTGATAACATCTTGCGAGATTTCATTTACTATAACTTGGGTTACGTCGAGTTTTGCAAGCAGTAACCTAGTTGTTACTGCTAAACCTAATCCATTAACTAAAACTATTCCTTGCGCTCCTGAAGTAAACATTAGTTGATCTCGAACTTCTGCTGGAGTATCTGACATCACAATAGCCTTCTTATGCATTAATCTTGTGTAAGTCCCTGGTTCTATTCTCCTATGGTGTTCACGATTTAAGTCACATCTCAAATTGAAAAACTTTGCATCTTGTTCATTCACTGTAAATTTCTCTATTTTCCAATCACCACTTTCTCCCTCTGGGATTTCAGTCGCACGAAGTACTGCTCTTGCTTTATCTAACCACATGGGATCCTCCTACTTCTTCACGAAATATTTCATCTTGGGTGTTTCTAACCAATCGGTAGTTTCGAAGGGAACACTCCTCCATCCCATCTTATCCAAGTCATACACATGAAGTATCTTACTTTTACTAATTAGCTTCAGGATTTTCGGAAGATCTACGGACTTAGGATGGTCCGGTTTAGGGATCCTCTCAAAATTAAGAGTACATTTCATTACCCTAACCGAACCATCCTTCTTCCGAAACTTTATGTTAACTACATCTTCTTTCCGGATCCGATCCAGAAAATCGATTACATTAGTAATAACATCCTCACCCATTACTGAGTTACCTCCTTTGTTTTAGTTCTTTTTCAACCTTTCCTAAGAAAGCTTGAACTTGACCGACGTTCTTCTGTAGTTCTGAAACTTCCTCGAGAGTTATAGGGATTCCAACTTTAGGAAAACCCAACTTTGGAGAAGCCTTTTCGCCTCTCCTATACTTAACTTTGAGCAAACCATGAGACGTTCTAGTTAAATGACCGTTCCTCAACATATAGTTTGTAACTCTTCTGATGCTTCTTCTTGAACCTGGACTTAGCCCAGATTCAATAATGTAATTCTTTAGAACTTCCTCATCAAAGGGAGTTTCAGTGGTGTACTTCTCGTGGAGCATCGTTTTTACCAGGATTCCTCTTTCATCTACGTTCATTTGTTCTACCTCCTTTTTCTCTTAAGATTCTACTGCTTAACGCTCGGTGTAACCATGGGTACTATCCGTTGAGTATCAGGCGCTACAATAACTTTGTCTCCTTGCTGAATTTTTTCGTAAAGTAAGACTCGCGCTTCAATATCTCGCAGCTGTAAGTACTCAGGAGTCAAAGCTTTTCCCAAGATTTTCATATAAACTGCGTCTTTCTCAGCTTCTATAGCTCGAACTACCTTCATTTTCTCCGCTAACTTTAACCTATTGTCAGCTTTCAGAAGTTCCATAGCCTGTTTAGCTTTCTCCTCACCAATCTCAATTTCTCGTTTCCTTCTTGCTTCAACAGCTTTCGTAATCACATCTGGATAGTCGAAATTAGAAGTAGCCAACATTACAAGCTCAACAGGTGTTCCTTGAAGAGCAGTTGTCAACTTGTTCAATATCGTCTTTTCAACCTCTTCTCGGTTGTCTCTAATCTGGATAGTTTCATACTTTGAGACAACTCCTCTTGAGATCGATCGAGCGACGTCCTTCACGTAAGTATTGTACAAGACGTCAAACTTAAGTTTACCTACGCTTGCGCCCCACTCGATTCTTGACCCTTGAGCTTGTAGCACAGTCATAATACCTTTATCGTCTTTAGCCTTCAGTCGAGTTCTTAATTTAACGTCAAACTTAAAGTTTAGGTCGTCTTTGCATAAGACATTCATGTTCTCAGTAGTGGCAAGCTCGACCATTTCAATAAGTACCAGACGGTCCCTGAAATAGCAGCTGTGATTTCCTGGCGGTAGTGATTTTCCAGTTAATCCCTCCGGTGTTTGGACCATCCCAACATAGCCTGGCGGAACTCTTTCCGTACAGCCCATAAATGCTACTGCCAAAACACAGATCATCAAAAACGACACCTTCTTTTTCATGTTACTCTCCTTTCTCTCTTTTTTCTGCTCGTTTAAGAATCTCGTCCATCTGTGCGTCTGCTTCTTCTTTCTCTTTAGCGAAACTTGGGTCGTCTTGCCGTTTTAACTGCTCTGGCTTTCTCTCATAAGCGTTTTTTCGAATCTCTTCAACTGTTTTTTCCGCCGGTTTTTCTTTCATAAGTTTACTTGTTCCTATGTCTTCAACATCTACCCTTGATGTCGTCTTTCCTGGTCCAAAAGCAACATAAACGAAGAAGACATAGACTATAGCAATTACACCCAAAACTATATCTAGCTTAATTGTTTGCTTCCACTTTTTTCTTCCTGGCGATAATTTAGTGAGTTTGTAAGTTGTGAAGCCTATCCAGCACAGAAGAGAGATAAGAATAGCTGCCTTCAAAAAAGCTACCCAAAACACTGCGCTAGTCCCTACGTTCAATATACTTGGCATCTTCTGTCCTCCTTTCAATATGGACCAAATCCTTAACTTTTTCCTCATCTTTCGAAATAATTTCACTCATTAACATACATGTCCAATTGCATTTTCTACAATACTTTTCTTTATCTATTTTCAAATTCATTTTTAAGAAAGGATTAAGCTCGCCTGTCCAGAATAAATAATCAAGTAACTTAGTCTTAGGGGTTTCAGTTCCTCTAATCCTGAGACAAAGACGAACTGACCCATCTGCGTCAACTGTTAAATTATGGATTCCCTTCTCAATTTTACAGTCAAGATCTGCTGGCAAAATCTCATAAATTTTTGGAAGAAGAATCTTAGCCATATGAACGTCAAGATCATCCTCAATTATTTTGTTGAAGGTATCTAAAACCCTCGGCGTTTTTGGAACTAAGAATGCCCTATCAGAGACATTCGAAAAGTCATAATATTTAGACTTAGCAATATCGATAAAGGTAATATCACTATTAATTTGACGTTCTGTTAAGTTTCTAACCAAAGTATACAAAAAGCTTAACGTAAAATTATCGACTGTAATTTCAGCAACTACATCATTTATGAAAGCTCGTAAGTCAATTAACTTCTTAAACCCTTGTATACTTTTCTCAAGTCGGTGTCCTCCTTCACTTTTAGCATAGCAGAAAACTGGATCAATTGAAGAAGTAATCCCATCTACTCTCCCTACTTCAAGAATTAACCTCTCAATTTTATCTTGGATTTTCTCGTCGTTATTTGTTATTATTGTGTAATGGATATTTTCATCGTTACAAAATCCAATAATGAGATGTAGATCATCTCGGACAAATGGTTCGCCTCCATAAAATATATGGAAAGCATTTGGGTTATGTTTTTTAAACCTCCTTAATCCTTCTATAACATATTCAGGAGTCATTTCATTCATACTATAATATCGCATGTTAGGATACTCTGGAGGCTTACCTTTGTAGTTTCTCACAATTCCACAATACATACATCTTAAGTTACATCTTCTAGTTAAAAACCAACTTATAATATGGATTTTATCCATTGCGATCCTTTCTCTTCGGAAGAAACTTCCCTGGCGACTCCATTAAGTCCTTGGCAGACATAAGAAGAGAAGTATCAATTCCAGATTCATTTAACTTCATGCTAACTTTGTTATCTACTATAAAGATATCTCCAACTCTATTTTGGTCTCTTAAAACTTCATGAGTCCAACCATATACTCCACCTGGATCTCCTCCATCCCAACCATCACCAATTAAATCATGTACATATTGGGAGTAGAATAAAACAGCAAAATCAATTCTCCTACATCTAGTTATTCCTTTTAAAACACGAATAGTTTCTTTTGAAAGCAACTTAGCTTCAGTCTTGTTTCTAACTGTTGGTGAAAGCATTTCTATAAAAAGAAGATCAACTTCTTCAAGATCTCCTTTCTTCTCACTCCATTCGTGATTTTTACTAATTTTTACTTCAACCCAACCATTATCTCCATATCCATGCTCAACAGGAAACGTCTTCGTAAGTTTTACCCAACCACCACCTAAACGCTGTGAGTCAAAATTATAGTCTTTAAGAAAATTCTGAAGTTCTAAGAAATGGGGGATCTTAGGTAACATACCTGAAGCCGTCGACTTTAAGATGAAATCAGTACTACTAGAATTAGTCACAAAATCAATTCTTATTCTCACCCTAACCTCCTATTGATAGAAAGATAAAACGTCGTCTGCTTCAATTTGGTCGATATGTCTGTGACTAATTAAGAAAATTGCCTTATCTTTCACAATAGTTCTAAGGAGCTTTGAAACATAACTAATATTCTCATCGTCCAAACTATCAAAGATCTCGTCAAACAAAAGTAAGTTAAATGAAGTGTCTTGGACGTTAGTTTGTAGATCCGCTAAAGTAACTATTGTAGCAATATCTACGAGTCTAGTTTGACCACCTGAGAATTTAACTCTTGAATTTGCATGCGTTATGCTATCGAAAACATTAACAGAAATCTTATCTCTAAATTCTCCAGCTTTCGTAGCTTTCAGTGTGTCAAAAGAAACAGTATATCTCCCACCCATCTGATCTAAATATTGGGCGATTCTCCTATTCATAAATGGTGTAGAATCATCTATAAGCATACTTGGGATCCCAGTAGGTGAGAACCCTTCCCGCCAAAACTTAAGGATCTTAATAAGTATCTCTGTTTCTTTTCTCGACATCTCTAGATTTTTTATCTCTTTCAACAAAGTTACTTCTTTATCTTTAGAAGATAGTAACAACGACTCATTATATGTTTCCTTCTCTTTCTGTTCCCGTCCACCTTCTACTGTACCAATTTGACTTTTCTTCTGCGCTATCTTTTCTACTAGTTCAGCCCTTTCTTGGAGAAGTTTTTCTATGTTCTCTTTTTCTTGTCGTAATTTCTTCTCTTCTTCTACAAGTTCTGATTCTTTAACTTCTCTTTCAGCTCTAATTTCTTTAACTTTCTGTTGCACTAATTCTTCAAGCTTGTCTAGAGCTGTACTAAGTGCTCTATCAATTTTAGTGATTTCCTCATCTTTTTCAACATTGATTTTTCTAACCACCGAATCTACTTCAAGCCTCATTGCCGTAACACTATTCTCAATTTCAGCTTTTTCTTCCGTCCTCAACTCTATTTCTTGTAAAAAAGTACCAATTTCCGCTTTCAACGCGCTTGTTTCAGCTTCAATGTTTGCAACTCTCTCTTTCAAAGCTTTTTCTGTTTTTTCATCGATCTCTCGGTAGCAAGTTGGACAAACAGATATATCTTTTTCTAGAACATTCTTGTTAATTTCTTCACTCTCTTTAGATTTTAAAGATATCGTTAACTCATTCATCTCAATCTTATTCTTCAAAGAATCTATTTTTCTCTGTAAATTGACAGATTCAGTGTTCTTCTCTTCTTTCCAATCTCGGAAATTTTCCTGGCGGATTCCTGCTTCATTCTTAGCTTCATTCTCAACTTTTATTCTGGCTTCAACCGCTTTCTTTTCTAGTTCTGATTTCTTCAGACGTCTCTTAGAATCTAGATCACTTACAGCATTCATTGCTTCGTTCTCAATACTTTGCTTTTTTTGAGAGGTCTGACTAATATGTCCATTTACTTCTTCCAATCTCTCGTCCAAATTTCCTTTGTTAGCTATAAAAAGAGACTCTTCTAAAAGCTTCAAGTCCTCTTTCATACCAGTTAACTTAAGATCAAACTCTCGCAATTCTTCTTCCTTTTTAGCATAAAAATCCGCTTTTTCTTGGAGAAGGTCGATTATTTGTACCTTTACATCCTCTAAAAGACTCTTATTGATACTGATTCTTTCGACAGTCTTCTCGTCGCTACGCTCAGTCTCCTCTAATTTCTTACCTGCTACTTGGTTGTATAGAACGTAGTTGTCTAAATTCAAAATCTTTCGAAAAATCTCTTTCTGCTCTGAATCAGTAAGATCAGTAAAGAAGTCTTTTACTTTTTGACTAAAGAAAAGAGTATTCATGAAGAGCTTCTGAGGCATGACTATCTTGCTTACCTCAGGAACTACTTCATTATGTCCCTTCTTTATAACTGTTCCATTCTTTTTCAAATAAACATCATTCCCGTGTTTACGATGTTTGTAATAACGATCAATTCTATACTTGTCAACACTACCATTCTCTACAGTCCATGTTAACCAAGTATAACAATCTCGCTCAACTTTGTCATTAACTACATCTGGCCCTCTCGCACCATTACTAGTCACACCATATAAAGTGTAAGCTATTGCATCAAAAAGAGTTGTTTTTCCTATTCCGTTTGGGCCAGTTATCAAAACCAAGCGATTCTTTTCGAGGTCTAATTCCATCTTATCTATGAAACCTCGAAATTTCTCCATTCCTACTTTTTCAAACTTTACTTTTTTCACTTGGTTCATCTCCTTTCCACAACAAAGTGCCAAACAATTTTGACAACACTTCATACTCATCGTTACACATCGAACGCATTGTCAAACTATCATCGCACCCAAAAATATTCAATATCTCTTTCCTTAAGTTTTTCAATCCTCTACATTGATCTACAATACACTCACCAATAGCTACTATATGTGGTTCATATTCCTCTTTGTCAGCTAACTCCAATAGTAAGCAAATTAGATCCTTTAAAGGAATAGAAATTGAATAAGCCATCTCAACCCCCCTACTTCTGCTTTTTCTCAAACAACTCTTCACAAGATGAGATCAAATCAACAGCGACTTTCTCATATTGGACATGTTCATCTTCTTTTACTTTCCTTATCTCCATGTATCTATACAACTTGTCTCTCATAGACATCGTAGAACTTAGTCCCCTATCAGTAACATCTTTCTCAGTTCTATCTACTACTCTAAACTCATCTTCTATATCTTCTGTATCCATTTCTTCAATCTTCTTTATATTAACGTGGTGACCATCTTTCTTTGCAGTTCTTGCTTTTTCCAATATCTCAGACTTGTTTTCTGCTGTTAACTCAAACTCAAAGTGTTTTATATACCCTTTCGTTGGTACATTTTCAATAAGATCATTCTCAGTATCAACTACCAAAAACCTCTTCTCTTCATGTTTCTCACCCCAATCAAGCTGAATTACAGAACCAGCATAGTAAACACAAATATCGTCTCTAATTATCTCTTGGGGAAGATGATAATGCCCCAACAAAACATATTTATAACCTTTCAAATCGTTGAGACCAATGTCTGAAACTATGCTAGTTCCAGAATTCAAAACCGCTTCATTGAGTCCAAAGTGAGATACAAGATATTTCGCGCTATTTTTCTTCACTTCTTCAACCACTTTAGTTGAATAGGGAATAAACATTATATTCCCTTTAAGAGTTGGTGTTAAAATCCTTTCAACATTCAACTCATTATCAAGAGACATCAGTGCTGAAACTGCTTCATCTCCCTTATCAGAAAGGTCGTGATTTCCATCAATGATAATGAAATTCAAAGATGGATAACTTCTAAAGAATTCTGTTAGAACTCCCATCGCTACAGTGTAAATAATAGACTTGCCATGAAGTAAGTCTCCTCCGAGTACAATTACGCTAATCTTTTCAGATAAGGAATATTCAGCTATATCATACATAACATTTCTTATTCCGTACAGTCTTTCAGATAAACCAGTTGTTTCTTCAACTTTATCTTGACTATACTTCGATAAATGTAAGTCGGCCGCAAAAGCGAATTTCATCTCTCCCTCCTATCTAATCTATCTTTCCAGTTCATTATAGCTAACCAAAGAAATGTTGCTGAAGCTACTAAGAGGACATTCATTATTTTTAAGAACTTATACATAGTTATAGGGAAAATTTCAGTAGGAACATATACGTAAAACATAACTATATATGCGATTACAATAGTAGAATAAACAAGTGATATGTTCCTACGTGTTCGATATTGTTTCTTCTTGCTATTCAGCTTATCTATCTCATCCATCACTTCTCTCCTTTCAAAATCTTTCTTGCTGTATCTTCATCTATTATCTTTTTCTCTTTGTCCATGATAAGCACGAACTGCACTTTCCAGTTTCTCGAAGCGTAATAATCCAATCGACTGTAAAGTGTGTTCGAAATATAACTACAACCGATGTCAACCATATCAAGAATTATTGGTTGTTGTTTTCCTTTTGACGTCCTTACAACACGACCACAAATCTGCGCGATATTCGAAATAGGAGAAGTCATAATTAAACAATCTTTCTTTGGGATATCAACTCCGTCTCTTATTTTTCCTGGCGTAGCAAAAACAACTTTATAGCACAACTGGTCATTCTTTGCAGAAGACACAAACTTTGACTTGCTACCAGATTTAACCCAATCATACAAGTTACTAATAAGTTTTAGCCGTTCTGCTACGAAGAGAAGATCTCTCTCATCTTTTAGCCTATTCAATAAGGCTTTAGATACCATCAAAAAAGACGGGGACTTCTTTATCAGATTTAGATATCTAGCTCGCTGGAACTCTCCACCCCAGAAAATGTAGTTGTAGCTCTTCCTAGCAATACCAAAATCAAACATAAGAACTGTAACTCTTGCATCCATAGTTCCTGCAATATCTTCATCAGAAAACACCTCACCTAGATGGAAAGAAATTACGTCAGAATTCCCATCCCATCTGTACGGAGTAGCACTTAAACCAAAAACCACTCTCGCAGGTACATGTAGCGAACACTCAGAAAAAGTAGGTGCTCCAACAGATGTATGCACTTCGTCTGCTACAAAGATCCCGATATTAGCCTTATCAATCTCGTTCAAAAACTTGGCTCGATCTCTTTTTAGGAGAGATAAGAAAGTTTGATCTGTAGTTATAATCACTGGTCTCTTAAGAGCTTCTTCATAATTTGAAGAAGTTAGTCGAACAACATCGTCTTCCCCCAAATTCGTGAAGTCCAGAAATCCTTGTTTTTCTTTTATTCCGGGTCCTCGCCATTGGTCAACTAGAGAATCTCTGTGGACTAAAATAAAAGCTTTCTTCTTCCTCTCAGCAATCATCCGGATACTAATTACAGTTTTTCCTGTCCCAGGTTGAAGTTGAACTATTCCTCGGTCATTCTCTAACATATACTTTAATGCTTTTTCTTGGAGCTCATTTCGAAGAGAAATATCGTGCGAAATATTTATGTCTTCTCCTACATCTGCTCTATCTATAACTTGACAACCAATGTAATCTTGGATTGGAAAGAACCTTGGAACTAATAAGAACTTACTAGACTCCTTGTAAAATCTATTAACAGTATAAGTTGAGTCTTGGTAATTTTTACTCCTTCGTCGTAAGAACTCTTTTACGTTCCAATAGAAATCCTCATGTTCAAAAGACTTAGGAATAAAAATTCCTGATCTTTTAGAAAAAGTAACCATTCCTTTTTTACCTCACATTAACCCAGTAAATGTAGTTTTTGAATCGTCACTTTCCCATATTGCTACAGATATTACGTCAACTCCATGTTTCTTACGTAGTGGCTCTTTTAACTGACTGAAAAGATACACGCAAAGAATTTCAGAAGTAGGATCCTCTGCGAAACTTATCATTCTAACACCACACCGTTCTAAGTGTGCTAATATTTCTGACGGCTCTTCTTTTGCATTTACAAAGAAAGCATGATCCCAACCGTCTAAGATATTATTAACCTCTGCTTTCAAGTCGCTAAAGTCAATTACCATATCATTCTCATTCAACGAATCTCTAGCAACAGTAACTTCAATCTTCAAATTATGGCCATGCAGGTTCTTACAAAGTCCTTTATGTTTATGTAACCTATGCCCACATGCTACTCGAAATACTTTTGTTAGGTAAAACATTGCTTCCTCCTTTAATCTTTCATATATCCCCATTCTAAGTCATCTGGTGGGTCTCCAAACTTTAATTTCAACTTCTTAATTCTTCTTTCACACTCAGCTGGCATTGTTAAACCACCAACTATGCTTCTTCCGTTACAGTTCCAACGGGGATCTGATATACTTCTTAACCACCATCCCCCTTCCCTTATTATCGAATTCAAAATTCCCATTTTAACCTCCCTTCATCTTCTTCATAACTTCATCTGGAAAAAACCCTATTTCTTTGCTGATACACTCAAGGTCTATTGAAGTCGCCTCATCTGTAAAGAGCCTTATTTCACTACAAGGGTTCTGTCTTCGATGCGGAACAACTTCAACCTCCAAACCTATTTTTGCTCCTTCATATCTTAACTCTGCCGTTAACACCGAAATATTTTTCATAATTGCATCTTGTAAGGTATAGGGAGTAGGAGGAACAGTTTTTCTGATTACGTTATCTATCCAAATAACTGCTCCTTTTCCACCACATTCCAAGCAAGGTGTATAAAGCGTGACAATTCTTACATGATAACCTTTTCCTTTACACGCTCGACACTCTTCTTTCCCTTCATCTTCCATATCATTCTCCTACTTTTTCAAAAAGTTCCTGTACTGATTAAGTACAAATTCTCGAATATTATCAAAGTCTACTATAAGTTGTTTATTTTTCTCTTGTAGTTCTTCTGTATCAGTATTAAGAGTCAGCAACTTATTTATTCTATATTTTGCAAAGAGATCTTTAATCACTTTTATCTCAACATAAGTTTCTTTATGAATGTCTTGAATAACTTTTTCAACATCCAAGACTTTTCCTTGCAAATGTTTAGAAAGAACAGGTCTGATTTTATCTAAAGTTTGGTACTCTCCCATCAACTCAGTAATTTTAGAAATCTCACTTCTAATCATCATTTTATTCACATTCGTAAACATATTGTAAGTTCCTATCAACAAACTGTCAATAGAAGTATTATACACTTTTCCAGCAAGATCCACGACAATCGTTTCAAATGTAACTGTTCCTCGTAAAGCAGATTCTAACTTCTTTAGAAATCTTTGGAATATAGCATCTCTATTTCGCTGTTTCATCACTTGAAAAAGGATACTAGTTTCCGTTGTAGATAAGTCAGCAAACCCAATATCTTGATTCTCCAGTTCTTTTGAAAACTTACTTAAGAAAGACTCAAATCGTCTTCCATAGGGCCAAGATTTTATTACAGCTCTACATTTAGACTTATCAACTTCAGCTCGACCTTTCATCTCGAGTGTCGCTTTACCCGTTGTTAAAAGTTTTTCTATTTCTTTATCTGGAGATACAATATCACAATCTGTCACTGGCTTAATTATTGGTCTTGTTTTCCGTATTCCAAGATGGAAAAGAAGTCTCTGAAAAAGATCCTCTTTCTTAAAACACGGAATTTGGGTTCTGTAACCAAAACCAATACCGACAGTAAACTCATTCCCTAATAAACAAAATGGAAACATAGTTGGAAGATATTTTGGTTCTTTCTCCAGTTCAGATTCTACCCAAGGAACATGTTGAATATATCGGAAAGCCAACTCAAGAGTTTCTTTTGAAAGTTTAACTTCTGTATATCGCATTGCTGCTGGGGGAGACGGGTCAACTCCAAAATTACACCCAAAATTTCCTTGACCTTCAAGAAATTTCATCTGAACTAAGTTTACTAAGGTACTATATGAGGTCCCATGTGGGTGAAAATTCGCAATTGTATGACCATCAACTCGAGCAGATTTTACCAGTTTGTCCTTCGCAACTTGGAAAGCAGAGAGAAGCACCCGTCTCTCAACTGGCTTAAGTCCATCTACATCAAGAGGAAACGCTCTCGACTCATTAACATACTTCCCATAGGTTTTGTAGAAAGTTGGAACAATATGGTCCATTTGTTATCTCCTGATTCGTTTTAGTTCTTGTTTTATCACTTCATCCATCTTATCGACACGATAGATGATAGTTGCGAGAATGTACTTCTTATCAGGAACAACAGGACTTATAGATATTCCCTTTCCTGTTCTTTTAAATTCTTCAACTTCTCTTACGAAGTTAGAATAAAAGTTAATTGTATCACTACCTCGAATTCCCAGAACTCTTCCTAACTCTTTATGCGCTAACTCCTTGATTTCAGAAAGTTCTGCATACGAGAAATTAGGCACAAATCTTTCCATACTATTCTCCTTCAACGTTGATAGATTCATTTTCTAAGAGTTTTCTTTTCTCAGCTACATCGGAAAAGAGTTTTAACATTTTATTCATGTTTTTAGAAAACTCTACTTTTACAAGACGTCTTGTTCTCTCATCAATAACAGAAACCTTTAATTGGTGTGGGGATAGTTCTCCCAATCCCTTAAACCTTGATATTGGTTCATTTTTAGTTCTCGCCTTGGCTAACTCCTCCTTTGTCCACAGAGGTACAAAACTCTTCCCCTTGGTAACAGCGTAAAGAGGAGTAGTAGCTATATAGTAATGACCATTCTTAATTACATCAGGAACTAAAACAGCTAGAACAAGAGTTAGTAAAGAAGCAATATGATAACCATCCGCATCAGCGTCAGCA